>Ga0315293_10004424_pt1 | contig 13345 bp, 10 predicted proteins | sample YL17G13_20_MG_FD_203071 | JGI IMG/M metagenome (GOLD analysis project Ga0315293, IMG submission 203071) | Sediment microbial communities from Yellowstone Lake, YNP, Wyoming, USA - YL17G13_20 | ecosystem: Environmental > Aquatic > Freshwater > Lake > Sediment | place: USA: Wyoming | collected... | reverse complement strand
TACCACACTACGCGATTTCCGCAAGAGGGGGACGGGAGGAATCTCGGCGGCGCGAAAAGCTAGGGCGGGCAATGCCTTGGGGCAGGAGTGTGACATAGACTGGGCCAATGGCACCGACAGCCGGGCCCTGGCGCGGCATACTGTCACCGTACCGTGACACTACACGCCGGCCCAAGCTCGGGACAGGCGCAGGAGAGGAGAGTCCGATGTGGCGATTGCTGGTTGTCTGCTCCATGATGCTGCTCGCGATTGCGGGGATCGCTTACGCGCAGGAGGGGGCCGCGCCGCCGACCGAGGCGCAGCCACCACCGGCATCAGAGGCCGATGTGGTCTGGCAGCCGCCGGTTGACCAGCTCTCGGGATGGATCTCAGAAGGCATCACCGCCGCGGCGGCCGATCTCGACTTCTTCGACATGCCGGTGATCGGCCGGATGACCTGGAGCAGCTACGAAGGGGTACCTCTTGCAGAAGACCGGGCGCTGCAGTTTGCCGCGCTCATAGCACCGGAGCTTGACAGCTATGTCATCGGGTATGGCGCTGCCTGGGAAGAGGATACATGGGCGGCGATCGAGGAGGATGTTGACAAGGTATCCACCGACCTCGCCACCTCGCTCCATGCCTCGGTATCGGGCGGGCCGATGTACTTTGCGATCGCGGTCTCCGGGCCTCAGTACGATGATATGATGGCCGCGGTCTACTATGCCGGCCAGTGGCGATCGCTGGAGGTAAAGCCCTGGGGAGCGGTGGCCGACTACACGCCGGAGACAGTGGGCCAGGCCATGGCCGACCCGCTCTGGGCGGCGAAGTACCTGCTGACCCAGGAGTCGAGCGAGCCGGAGGTCCAGCCCGCCGATCAGGTGCGAGTGTACCTCTGCACGTGGAACCGCAACGCATCCACTGGCATTGACGCCGACTTCCGCGCCGAGCTGCCTCAGCCCGAGTGGACGAACCCAAAGCAGGCAAGGCTCGGCATTGGCAACGCCGACCTGCTCGCCTGGGTGGACTTCGATATGGTGCTGTGACGTTCGAACCGGCGGGCCCATTCGCGATGCGAGGCGCGGGCGCCCCCGCGCCTCGTCGCGTTTGACATCAACCACCCATGCGGTAGAATCGGTCCTCGGCACCAACCGCGGAACACTGCATGAACCACAACGGCAAACCGATTCACACCCAAACCGAGGCGGAGCACGACCGCCACTGGCGCCGGACGCTCTACAGCCTCTGGCTCGCCATGTTCTTCGTCTTCCTGGAGTGGACGTTCGGCATGACTTTCGTGCCGGTCTTCCTCCAGCAGGACATCGGCTTGACCCTCAAGCAAGCAGAGTCATGGACGGGACTGCTCATGGCCTTGCCGTCCGCCGCCATGTTCCTGGCGACCCCGCTGTGGGGGACCTACAGCGACCGGGTCGGGCGGCGGCGAGTCGTCATCATCGGCGTGGTCTTCACCTCGCTGCTGCGGGCGGCATGGTACTGGGCGCACACTCCCTGGACGCTGCTCGCGCTCGGCGTGGCGGCCGGCGTGCTTGGCGCAGGGGTCACCGTCGGACAGGCGATCGTGGCATCGGTCGCGCCCCGCGAGCGCATGGGTCAGGCGATGGGGATGCTGCAAACCTCGATGACGGTGGGGTTCCTGATCGGCCCCGTGGTGGGCCAGGCCTGCGCCGGGCTGATCGGCCCGCGGCCGACCTTCCTGATCCAGGCCGTCTTCGCGGTGATCGGCGCGCTGCTGGTGTGGCTGGCTGTGGAAGAGCGGTTCACGCCCCCGGAGCATGTCGAGCAGGTGAGCTTCGCCCGAGCGATCACGCGCGACCTCCGCCCGCTCGCCGGGAACAAGCAGCTTCAGGCCCTCTGGGTGATGAGCTTCATGGTGTTCTTCGGGTTCTCGGCGATGTGGCCGATCATGACCTACTTCGTCCAATACCTCGGCGTCCCGCTGAACAAGGTGGCGGCCTATGCCGCCTATGTGATGCTCGTGAGCGGGACGCTTCAGACCGTGGTGGCGCCGGCCTTCGGTCGAATGGGCGACCGCGTCGGCCACAAGCGCGTGCTCATCGGCACGACCGCCGCCTGCGGGCTGTTCCTCCTCCCCCACTACTTCATCCAGACCTATGCGCAGTTCTTCGGCATGAGGATGCTGGCGATGTCGGCCGGCGCAGCCATTCACCCGTCCACATCAGCGCTGGTGGCAAGCTCGATGCCGAGATCACGCTACGGAGGCGCCTATGGCGTGCTGGCCAGCGCCCGCGCCCTCGCCGGCTCCGTCGGCCCAATCGTCGGCGGCACCCTCGCCGCCTATGTCGGAATCAGATGGGTCTTCGTGTGGACCGGGGTGCTGACGCTGGCGGCGAGCGTGTGGGCGAGGCGGGCGGTGAAGGAGACGGCAGCGCAGTAGGGGCCACGCGGCACGTCAGGTGCCCGAACCTCGTCGCCAGCAGCCTAACCGAGCCGAAGCGCAGGACTGACTAGGTCAGCCGACGGGCTCTGGATTAAGACTGGCGGCGGCTCTTCCAAGCGCGTCAGCAAGCAGTTCGGCATCAGCGGCCGACAGACTGGCGTTGATGTGCTGCTTCTGAATGTCGGGTTGCCCTGAGGTTCTAATGCCTAGTTGCACCTGACCATCGCCCACGCCCACACGCACTTCTCGATTGCGGATATCCGTAGGGCCCAGTAGGGCGGTCGCGCCGAGCCTCAGGATGCCTGTTGGCCTGCGGCCCTTGCCGCGCGTCCGTGGGTTTGGCGAAGCCAAGCCTGGCATGGACAGTTGGACGGCCGCCCGGTCTACGCGCTCCTTGGCGATCCGCACATACTCCGCATCAATGTCATAGCCGATGTAGCGACGGTTGGTGAGTCGAGCTGCCACACAGGTGGACCCAGAGCCCGCGAAGGGGTCCAGCACAATGTCACCAGGGTAGCTGTACAGGAGAGCGAGCCGCATCGGCAACTCCACTGGGAACGGTGCCGGATGGCCCACTCTTGTCGAGGACTCAGTTGGGATCTGCCAGACACTGCGCGTCCACTCCACAAACTGCTCATTCGTGATGTCTGCTGCCTCACCCGACACATTGTCCAGCCTGAAGTTACCCTTTGAGAACACGAGGACGTACTCATGCACGTCACGCAGCGTGGGGTTGCTCGGACTCGCAAAGGAACCCCACGCCGTCGAGACCCCGACGCTGGCACCTTTGTCCCAGATGATCTCGCCCCTCATCTTGAACCGGAGACCATGGAGCTGGCGCCAGATTATGGCGTGGAGCGGCAGGTATGGCTGCCTCCACACGCCCGCGACGTTGACGCAGAGACGCCCACCCGGCCGAAGAACTCTCTCGCACTCTCGCCAGACGTCCAGAAGCATCCTCTTATACTCGGCGAGAGGCATGTCGTCATCGTGGTTGCTGTACGGCTTTCTGACGTTGTAGGGAGGTGAGCAGACAATGAGGGAGATCACGTCGTTGGGCACCTCCCGCATGTCCCGGCTGTCCCCGTGATAGATACGGTCCACGGCGAGGTCACGCTGAGCGCAATCCGTCACTTCATCCACCTGCCTTCCACAGCTTCCGAACGAGACTCCACCTCTAGGTTCGCGATCGCCCCGCCTCTTCCTTCCCTAGATCGAGGCCCTCACCGCAGGGCGCGGAGCTGGCCGCACACCGCATTCGCGCCCATGGTCAGTTCACCTCTTCCGGCATGGGCACGAGGCCCGCGTCAGGGGCACACCGACTCCAGTGAGGGTCGCCCTTCTCCAGGTGCAGCGCGGACGCCTAGGTACCCACTGTTTGACGCCAGTGTTGCTCTGCGTGTACCATGGGGCACCGTTTCGTGAGGAGGGATGACCCGTGACGCTCGATGAGATCATCGCCTGGGCCGAGACCAAGAACTGCAACGATCGCCGTAAGACAGGTGCCTGCGAACACGAAGCATGTGATGAGAACGACCGGGTGATCGCTAGGCTCCGGACGGCCCGGAGATTCCGCGGCAAGGACGCTAGCGGCAGCGAAGCATCCGGCTGGCTGATCCCCGATCCCTGAGCGGACCGCTTCGCCTGCCTGGCTCTTGTGCCACGTGCCGACCGGGCCGTCGCCCGCAGGTCCGTGTTGTCAGATTGGCAAGCGCCTCTCTCGCCAGTCGGCCCGCGTCCGTACTCGACCGCGCTAGCCAGCGGGCACTGCGGTGTGGATGAGGGACTCGAGCTCCCCCATCTCCGGCGCGTACGGCCGCAGCCGGAACCGATAGAGGTAGTCCTGGCACGGCAGCGAGTACTCCGGATGCACTCTCGCGCCCCAGCCGTCATCCCCGCCCACGCCCATCTGCCGGTAGTCGAGGTTCACCGTGATGGTGTCGCGCGGCGGCAGCTCATTGATGTGCCGTGCGCGCTCCAGATCGGCCATCGTGTAAGGCCACGCGCTGATGCTGAGAAGCGGCATGCCGACGGCCAGCAGCCCGACGCCATCTGCGTTGGCTAGCGCGAGCCAGCGAACATCGGTACGGTTCCCATGCTCCTGGGGGCGGACGTACTGGTACAGCAGCTCGGGCACGCGGCCAGAGTAGAGGCCGACCGGCGCGCCGGTGTTGCGGTCCCAGTAGTTCTCATGTGGGCCGCGGCCGTACCACGTCAGTAGGTCGAACTCGTTGGGGATGGCCATCTGCATGCCGAAGCGCGGAAGGTCGGGCAAACGCACGTCATCCCCAGCCATATACGGATCGAACGAGCTCTCGATCACGATGTCACCGCTGCCGTAGATCGTGTAGACACAGCGGTAGTTGCTCCTGCCGACCGGCGCCTGATCGGTGCTCCCCTCCCAGATCTCGACGGCGCGGTACTCGGTACGTCCCACCGGCACGATCGCGTCCACCGTGACCTGCACGACCTGAGGGCGGAGCTGCTCCGCAACGACGTTGGTTACTTCCCGGTACTGACCGGCTTTTCGCCAGATGCCCTGCCGCCGCGGCAGGCCGCCGACGCTCTCGTTGTGCTCGCGATCCCAGCTATCGCACATGTCGTTGTCGAGCGGCACGCGCCAAAAGTTCGGGACCAAGGGCGCCGCAATCAGCTCCTTGCCGCGCAGCCGGAGGGACACTAGCGCGCCGCTCACATCGCTCCGAAGCGGGTGCTTCTTCCCAATCACAGCGCGGAAGTCGCGGCCGGTCACGACGATGTTTCGCCCGTCCTCCAGCTCCAGCGCGGGCATGTCGGCCACCTTCAGGGCGGGAAGAGGCAGCGCTTCTGCCGGAAGCTGGAACTGCTCCCATGCAACGATGTAACCGCGCTTCCCCCACAGCGTATCCTCGGCCAGGGCGAAGCTGATCTTCAGCCAGTACTCGTCCCCGGGCCGCGGGGTCGGACGTTCGAACGGCACCACGACGTCTTGCTCCTCCTTCGGCGCCAGCGACATTCGGGGCAGCGTGCCGCGCTGAACCACCTCACCATTGCGCGCAAGCTCCCAGGTGATGTCTACATGATCCATGGTGATGAAGTCATGCTTGTTGCGGATGCGCACCACTCCGGCCGCCGCCCCCTCGACCGGTTTCGCGCTGATGTACTGGTAGACCTTCTTCACTTCATACCACTCGGGCTGGGGCTCTCGCTCGGGTCCGACGATTCCGCAGCACACGAAAACGCCGTCCGACGGCGTGCCCGGCGGGCCGAAGTCCCCGCCATAGGCCCAGTACGTGGTGCCATCGGGCGCGCACTTTCGGATCGCCTTGTCGTGCCAGTCCCAGATGAACCCGCCCTGGAGGTGCTTGTAGCGCTCGATCGCATCCCAGTAATCCTGGAGGTTGCCGACTGCGTTGCCGCCGGCAAACGAGCACTCGCACATGATCAGGGGACGGCTCTGCTCACGCTTCGCGTACTCGATGAGCCGCTCGATCTTGCTGTACATCGGGCAGACAATGTCAGTGACGGGGTCCTCACCCGCCTGCTCGTACTGCACAGGCCTGGTGGGGTCTATCTCTCGGGCGCGATCAGCCATGTGCCGGAAGTTGTCCCCGAATCCCGCCTCATTGCCCAGCGACCAGATGATCACCGACGGGTGGTTCTTGTCGCGCTCGACCATGTTCTCCATGCGCGAGACGCAGGCCGCCGTCCATGTCGGATCGCTGGCCGGGACGCGATCGCTGACTCCGTGTGACTCCAGGTTGCACTCGTCCACGAGGTAGATGCCGTAGCGGTCGCACAGGTCGTACCACTTGGGGTCATCAGGGTAATGGCTGGTCCGTACCGCGTTGATGTTGCTCTGCTTCAGCAGCTCGATGTCCTGCACCATCCGCCCATAGGGGATGGCCTGCCCGTGATCGGGATCGTGCTCGTGCCGGTCTACCCCCTTGATCAGGACGGCGACGCCGTTTATGAGCAACTGGCCCTGCCTAACCTCCACCTTGCGGAAGCCGAACCAGCACTGCTCGACCTCGACGATCTCACCCCGCGCATCCTTGAGCGTCAGCAGAACCTGGTACAGATACGGGTCCTCGGCCGACCACTTCCGAGTACCAGAGACGGGCCCCTCCAGCTTCACGACCACCTCGTCCCCGGCCGGCACGCTCCCGATCGCCCCAGACATGAGTGGCTCACCGCCAACCGGCTTGCCCTCGGCGCCGAGCAGCCTTACCTCCAGCGAATGCTGCCCGGACACCTCCGCGCCGTAGTTCCGCGCCCTTCCAGTCACCTGCAACAGCGCGTCGCGGTGATGCTCGTCGAACTCACAGCGGACGAAGAAGTCCTTCAGGTGAACCGTCGGGGTCGAGAAGAGGTGGACATCTCGGTAGATGCCGCTGAGCCGCCAGGTGTCCTGGTCCTCGAGGTAGCTGCCGTCGCAATATCGATACACCTCAACCGCGAGAAGGTTGGGTCCATCACGTAGCAAGGGCGTGATGTTGAACTCGGCCGCGGTCATGCTGTCTTTGCTGCAGCCGACCCTGTCACCATTGACCCAAACGTAGAAGAAGCTCTTGACGCCGTCGAAGTGAAGGAAGACCTGGCGGCCCTTCCAGCGCTCAGGAATCGTGAATTCCCTGCGGTAGGAACCGACCGGGTTGTTGTCGTGGGGAATGTGGGGCGGATCCGGGTCCACTGGTGCGAAGGGGTACTTCACGTTCGTGTAGATCGGGATGTCGAAGCCCTGCAGCTCCCAGTTGGAGGGCACCGCGATGGTGGGCCAGCCACTATCATCGTAGTCGCGCTCGTGAAACTCGACCGGCCGGTCGGCCGGCTTAGGAACCCAGTGGAACCTCCAGGTCCCATTGAGCGAGAGGTGGAAGGGCGATGCCTCACGCGTCCCCGTTTTCGCCGCGCTCACATCCGGGTAAGGCATGAGCGTGCAGTGCGGCGGCTCCTTCCCCTCACCGACCATCTCAGGATTCTCCCAATCGTACCTCTCAACCGCCATCGTGCTGCCTCCAGTCGCTCGGCAATGCCCGCCGCAGGGCGGCATAGGAACAACACTATTCAGCGCAGCGCGCGGCCAACCTCTGACGCTCGGTGCCGCCACTCATCGGTTCGGCAGGCCCAGTCCCGCCGATGGCGAACTACCGGCAGACCAGACCGGCAGACGAGGGAGTCCATCGGGATGACATTCAGAGAGATGAACCTGCGCGTCTTCCGTGGGGAGTCCCTTCCCCATGTATTCTTCCAGCCGCGCTTCGAGCCGTGGTTTGCCTGGCACGAGCAGTTCCACAGCCTACCGGAATGCCTGCGCGGCATCTCTCTAACGGACGTGTACGACCTGATCGGCGCTTCCATGCGGACCGTGCACTATTACACCGGGCAGCCGGACCCTATCGAGTACCGGTACGCCGACGACGTGAAGATCACCGAGGAGCACGAGAGCGATACCACGAGGCTGCGGTTCGAGACACCGCACGGGCCGCTTTTCGAAACCCATCGCCTGACAGTAGACCAGACCTGGCGGACGGTGGAATTCCTGGCGAAGAATGCCGGGGATTTACCGGCCCTCCGCTGGCTGTTGGAGAGGCGCATTATCACCTTCAACGCGGAGGACTTCAAGGTCGGCGCAGAGTACATCGGCGACCGGGGAGAGCCGCAGTTCTGGGTCCCGAAGAGCCCCTACTTCGCCCTTGCGCAGCAGCTCATGAAGCACCGCGACTTCGTCTACGCGCTCGCCGACTGCCCGCGCGAGATGGAGGAGATCATGCGCGTCATTGACGACAGCTACGATCAGCTCTACCAGCAGCTAGCCTCATCTGGTCTTCTGCGCATCCTCAACTTCGGCGAGAATGTGGCAATGGCGTATCTCTCAACGCGGTACTTCGAGCAGTACTGCCTTCCGTGGTACGAGAAGCGCGCCGGGCAGCTTCGCGCGGCCGGCATCTTCACCCACATCCACGTTGACGGGCATTTCCGGCCCCTCCTCCCCTATCTCGCTCACCTCCCCTTCGACGGCCTCGAGGCGCTGACGCCGAGGCCGCAGGGCGACGTCACGCTGGAGGAGATGCGCGAGCACATGGGCGACAAGATCCTGCTCGATGGCATTCCTGCCGTGCTCTTCCTCGAGCACCATCCCCGTGAAGAGCTTCAGAAGTGCACCGAACGGATTGTTGAGCTCTTCCACCCGCGCCTGATTCTCGGCGTCTCCGATGAGCTCCCCGAAGCCGGAGGCGAAGAGACCTTCGAGCGTCTCCGCTGGGTGGCCGAATACAGCCGGACGCACAGGCGCGCCCTTGCCACACCCCAATGACCGCTGCCGGCCGCCCGCCCCACGCTAGCGCGCGACCGCCAGGAAAACCACCTGGAAGCTCTGCGCCTCCACGTCACCGGGCGAATCGAAGCACTGCATCTCCCCACCGACCGGCCGCGCCTGGCGCGACGATGCGTCCCATCGCCAGAGACACCAGGAGCGCAACCCGCGGCGGGCAAGGATGTATAGTTCGTCCCCACCGGGGGCCCAGGCGCAGTCGAGCACCCAGTCGAGGATCGGCTCGTCAGTGTACTGATAGCCCGGCCGGCCCGGCTGCTCAAGCCATTTCAGCGGTATGCCGACAATCGGCCGCGGATCGAGAGAGATGGTGTCACCATCGAGCGGCGTTACCCGCATCGCCCCCGGCCCGCCCGACTCGCTATTCACGCTGTAGAGCGCCACAAGCCTTCCGTCAGAGCTAACCTGCGGCTGCCCGAAGTCGTCCAACTCAGCGATCGGCTCGCCCGAAGGCCATTCTGCCAGGTACACAGTGGAGCCGTCATAGGATCCCGAGCACGGCGTGCGGTACACCAGGACCCTCCCATCATCCATCCACCCCAGCGGCTCGGCGTGTGGACCGATGCTCTCCACCGGCGCCTGCGCAAGCGCACCGGTGTCCACAGCGTACCGGATCACGCAGGCGTCCTGAGCCAGGCTGCGCACCTCTCCGCTCGTCACCAGATGCCTGCCGCTCGGCTCCCACAGCAGCTCTTCTCCGTCGCTCGGGAGGGACAGTCGTGTCCTCTTTCCGGTGCTCAGATCGAACAGGAGAGCCCCTCTGTCAGCGCTGAGTGCAAGCTGTCGCTCATCTGGCGACCAGGCGGCATTCTCCGCGCAGCCCACCGTTCCCTCGAGCGCGGCCTGGATGACCCATCGCCTCTTGCCGCGGTCATAGACCCCCAGCGCGTTCCGCCCACGGCGTTCCCCCACCGGCCACTCGAAGCAAAGCGATTGGCCGGACGGCGACCACTGCACCTGTGCGGACGATGGCACCCAGCCAACGTCATCGGACCAGGGCAGCTCGGCGCCGGTCCGAGCATCCACTGCGGCAAAGCCGGCCTCACCCCGCGCCAGCAGCGCGACCTGGCCCCCCGGGGAGAAAACGGCGCGCTCCCCGATCCGCGACCAGAGCTTCGTGCCGTCCGCCCGGTAGAGGGAAACCCACCTGCCGCTCGTCACGGCGACGCAAGGTGTCTCAGGAGACACAGGAAGCGGCGAAACCAGCGGCGCCGGGCTCGGCGCGTCCTCTGGGAAGCTCGGCGGGCCCGTTCGGCCCTCCTCGTTCGAGTCCGCTGGGTGATCGCTGACTTGAGCGCGTGCAGCGGCCGTGGCCTTCTTCCCACGGAGGTGGTGATCGGTCCATGCCTTCACCGCCGGCACATGCCAGTAGAGCAGCAGCCCAAATGCTACCACCCCGCACAGGTGAACGGCGCCGCTCAAGAGGGCGACGAAAGGATCTTCGCGACGCGGGAAGACGTGTTCGACATCGGCGCGGTGGTGCTCGCAGACGTAGCCGTCATCCTCGGCAAACAGCCACGTCTTCAGTCTGTCGAGCAGTGCGTCAGGTCTGCGCCAGCAGTCGCAGAGGAACGCCCAGGTCCCTTGCGGCCTTGCGACAGGTGGATCCCCTTGCGGCATCTGCTGCTCGTGCTGCTCCATCATTGCTGTGACTCCTTGCTGCGTGCGGTGCTGATGCTATGGTGTCGAGTGCTGGCGCCGTCTCTTCCCTCACTGGCGGACGACCGTCCAGCCCCTCGGCACGGTGGTGTCGAAGATCCCCTTCGGGACCTGGACGTCGTACTTGATGGCGTCAACCTTCACATGGGTCGTGCGCGCCACGCGGCTCCGCTGTCGCACCTCCTCGCCCATGGTGATAGGGGGCATTGTCTCCGTCACCTCGCCGCTCATGATCAGGTTCGTCGCCGGGTCCACGAGCATAACGCCCCTGAAATGACACGTCTCTCCCAGCACCTTCGCCTTGCCAGAGGCGGTGATACGGATCGCCCTTCGCCCATCGGGCAAGGTCACCGTCTCCTTTGCCACGGTTGGCTCGCCCATCACCTGCCCGCGCACCCGGGCCGACAGCATGAGCACGTTCAGCCCGCGCAGCAGTTGGAGCTGGGCGAGCGGCCCCTTTGTGATCGTGACTCTCCGCGCGCGTGGGTCGAAGAGATAGGCCTGCCCGCCCTTGGCGATCATCCACCCATCATCCGATGCGACCCGCTCCGCCTCAGGCGTCGCCCAAACCTCGATCTTCCGCTCCCCCTCGACTGCGGTGAAGTGCGCTGACTTCACCTGCCGCATCGCTTGATCAATCGCCTTCGCCAGAGCCAGCTCCCTGCCAAACAGCATCCAGGTGAGCGCCAGCACCACGGCGGCCAGTCCGGCGAGGGACACCGCAACTCGCACCGGGCGCCGCCCCGCGAGCGCTCTCACCCTCGCGGCGGTGCGTGGCGCGGAGGTTGGCTGTGCGACTATGCGCTGCCATACCGACTGGGCGAAGCGGGGTGGCGCGGATGCCTCCGAGGCGAGCGCCGCGGCGAGGCCCTGCACTAGACTCCGGCGCGCATCGTACACCCGCCGGCAGGCGGCGCAGGCGCGCAGGTGGTCGCGCACGAGCGCCTGGCCCTCTCCCTGCAGCTCCCCGTCACCGAACGCCTGAATCTGCTCCAACGCCTGTCCGCAGGTCATCGCGCCGCCTCCTTCGCACAGACCTCGAGCGCCTGCCGAAGCGCCTCCAGCCCCCGGCTCAGCCAAGTCGCCACCGTCCCCGGCGACGCCTCCATGATCTCCCCGATCTCGCGGTAGGTCAGCTCCTGGTCATAGCGCAGCGATAGCGCCTCCCGGTACTCCGGCCGCAGCCCCCGCAGCGCGCGGAGGATCGCCTCGCGCTCCAGGTGGTCGAGGATGTCCTGGTCAGGCCGGCGCGACGCCGCCAGGAACTCCATCTCCTCCTCACCCACAAGCGTCAGCCGCGGCCGGCGGCCATCACGCCAGAGATTCGTGGCGATCTTGAAGAGGAAGGGAGCTATCGCCCGCGTGCCGTCGAAAGAGGGAAGCGCCCGGTAGAACCTGACGAATGCGTCCTGGCAGAGATCCTCCGCCTGCTCGTGGCTGCCGGCCAGGCGAAGGAGATGGCGGAACAACGAGTCCTGGTAGCGTCGCACGATCTCATCGAACGCCGCCCGATCCCCAGACAGACACCGCCCGATCAGCTCCCGCTCGCTTGCCATCCCCACCTGTCCTGAGCGAAGGCCAAGGGCCTGCCCTGATCCAAGCCGAAGGGCCCCTGCCAACTAGTGCTGCTCTATATACGCCTCTGGGGCCGCTTTTCTTTCGCGGTGAAGAGCACTTGTCTGGAGCGGGGGCGCCGGCCGTGCCGTCGCTGCCTGCCGCTCACGCAGACGGCTTGCTCGGAAGACCGGGGCCATAGTCCGGTTCTCGGAAAACGCCTATGCGCCGCACGGGGGCGAAGCAGAACCACACGCGACCGTCCACGTCTGCCGCTGGCACCGGGCCGAAAGCGTGCGAGTCACCGGTCGTCTTGTTCCGGCTATCTGCGAGGATGAAGACGGAGTGTCGGGGCACAACTGTCGGCGGCAGATCGTACCGGGCGCGGTCCTCCACGTAGTCTTCTTTCACGCGGTTGCCGTTGACGTAGAGCGCGCCGTCGCGCATGGAGACCACCTCTCCCCCAAGCGCCACCACCCGCCCGACGCGTGATTGCATATCGGCTGCTTCGCTCGCCGATATGTGGTAGCTGACGATGTGACCCCGCGCCGGGCGGCGCGCCACATAGGCCGCCCGGTAGATCATAAACCGATCCCCCTTGCCAATCGCAGGGGACATCGCCGGGCCGCTGAGCGACATCGCCTGGAAGAAGACAACGCGAAGGATGGACGTCGCGAGAAACGCTATCACCAGCGCCCACATCACCTCCCGCGCCCTGGATAGATAGGCCAGCAGTTCGTGCACCCGGCGGATGTCACGCTGCGTCGTCGTGCGCCCTTCAGCCATTGCCATCGCTCCTTGGGCCCCCGGACCGCCGCCCACCAGACCTCTATCGGTACCTGAGTCTGTGCAGTCCCGCCCAGGCAGTCTGCGGCAGCTTCACGGCCAGCCACAACGGCAACGATATCAGGGCCAGCGCGGCCCTTAGCCAGCGCCTATTCCTGCGCGCGGCCTCGCCCTCCCCTGCCTGTTGCCGCTCCCACCACCACACCACCGCCACCCAGACGCACCAATCGACAATCCACCATCCATAGGTGCTGGGGTTTGTCTTGATACCGGCGAGGACTGCCGACCCGATCCACCACGCGAGCAGCAGACCTGGCCCGGCAGCCAGCAGAGTGACTGCGACCGTCCCCAGGTACCACCCTTGGTCGGCAGCAAACCGCACCAGTGAAGCCAAGGCATGGCGCAGGTCCCTCAGCGTGAAGCGCGGGGCGGGCGGCAGGTTGTCCACCGACAGGCGGACGAGAGCCCGGTAGGCCAACCGGCGGGTAGCGATGGCCATCGTGCGGTCGCCGCACAACCGGCGGAGAACCCCGATGACCCGCGGCCGGACGTGTGCCAGGCGCTGCGCGATCCTCTGCAAGGCAAGCACCGCGCCTGCGCCTGCGATCTCATCGGGTCCAACGGCGAGGCCCTCCAGC
>Ga0315293_10004422_pt1 | contig 13350 bp, 17 predicted proteins | sample YL17G13_20_MG_FD_203071 | JGI IMG/M metagenome (GOLD analysis project Ga0315293, IMG submission 203071) | Sediment microbial communities from Yellowstone Lake, YNP, Wyoming, USA - YL17G13_20 | ecosystem: Environmental > Aquatic > Freshwater > Lake > Sediment | place: USA: Wyoming | collected... | reverse complement strand
CGGAGAGGTTCGCTAACTGCGTTGTCGTTGGCGATTAGTTTTGCCGGTTGTTTTAGCGAGGCAACCAGCAGCCCCGGCTTGCAACTTTGACCTCAAGATTCCCTGTCGAAACCTGTCGGCCCCAAAAATGTGAACAACTAGCTCCTTTCTACTATATAGTAACACATGTACACAATTTATGCAAGGCCGTGCTTGTGGCCCCTGGCACGGCGTCAGGGCAGAAACGCGAACGCCACACGATCCCGATGAGAGTCGAACTCACCTTTTCAGGTTGAGAACCTGATGTCCTACCGATAGACTACGGGACCATTAACGGCTGACAAGTTATCGCCTGGATTTTACATTAAAATTGTAATCCAAGCTGCATTCAGCCTAGGGAGCACGTTTGGATTCGAACCAAAGATTCCCGGTTCCCTTGTAGACCCGACTGCATCGCGGTTACCCGCGCAAGAAACGCCAAGTCGTTATCCGGTGCGTTTGTCCACTTCGCCACATGCTCCATAAATTATGCCGACAAGTGTTTCGCGCAAACGTATTACATTTCAGGTGTAGTTTGCGCTGCATTCGACAATAGCGGGAGCCAGAATTGAACTGGCGACAGTCTGGTTATGGGCCAGATGATCTACTACTGATCTATCCCGCAACAAAATAACGCTGGGCAAAATCGCTTAGTTTGCTCCGTCTTGCGACGGTTGTAGGGTACGAACCTACTCGGCTTTGCAGCCTTTATCCAATGTAAACCAAGCAGCATCCCAGCTACTGCCGTTGCTACCTTTCGGTCCTGGCGGCTTTTCGGTCTTGTCCCAATGCGAAATAACGGCCGACAAAATGATCTACTCGTTTTTTGCCTTGAATGTAGAGTAAATCGCATTCGGCCTATCTTGGTTACTTGTACTCCTTATAGCACAGTCGACTCGATCTCGTCAATCCATCGTTGGCTGCCGAGATCATTTTTTACGAACGCGTCGACCACGTTGAACACCTGATCACTGAATCCGCCGACGTTCAAGATCTCCGGATGCTTCTTACCGGTAGCTTGCGTCGAATCATTGGCCTGGACGTCGATGCAGACCAACTTAGCATCCGGGTTCCGCTTACGGAACTGCTCCCACTGTTCCATCGTGGCGGTAGCGGCAGCTCCCCGATGGCCAGCATAACAACCATAACCAGAAGTGTGTGCTTTACCGTCTATCCACGACTCCTGGTCTGAAACGTACATGCATACATCACCCTTGGCACGCCGCTGGTTCAACAGCGCCAACGGAGCCGAGCAGTTGGTGGAACCGCCACCGATGCTGGCCAGCTTCTCAGCGTTGGTCATGATGGAATCACGCGGGTTCAACTTCAGATCAACCACATGACCTTCGAACGGGATGACTTCCGCCGACGGGTTACGCCGCAACACTGAAGCTGCCATCAAGGCCGCGACATCGATGCACCGGACCTTCGAAGCTGAACCCTTGTGCTTTCCTCTTCCCTTCTGCTCTTCATCCCGGTCGCCCGTAACGGGGCTCGACATGGAACCAGAAACATCCGGGAAGCAGAACACCTGTCCATCAAACGCCGGAACGTTACTGACCGCTATCTCCATGGCGTCCTGCAGAGCGTTCCGCAGCTCACGAGGAACATTACCATCCTCAGTGTTCATGTACGCGGCCAACAGCTGATACGGGAACACACGAGCCCTGCGGATCTCGTTACCGTCACGCAGCTTATCGGCCAGTAGCTTGATCATCTCGGGCGACTCGTACACGTCATGCCGAGCGAACGTGTTCAAGTTCATCCTGACGGTTTGCCACGAGGCGTTCCGAGCAATCTCAATCCAGGCGTCGCGATCTAGCTCCAAAGACGCCAGGAACAAGAATGAGATGTCCGGTACTTCCTTGGTCTTGCCTTCCTTGAAAGCTTCGTACTGCTTCACGACCGCTGGCAGATACCGCTTGTTGACCTTTTCCTTCTTGCCGATCAGGTAAGCGTAGAGCGTTTCCCTGGACTTCGTGGTCGGCTTCGGATGCAACATCTTGATGACATCTGCCATCGAAGGGTTGTTGCCTACCGACTGCTTAAACAAACCATCGTCAGTTTGCTTATCCAGCCACGAAATCATCAGCTTCTTGACCGAGCTGCCGAAGCTCTTACGACCGGTTACACCTGACCGCAGAATCTGCGCGAACGTCCTGAGCATCTTACCGTTGTCGATGACCTTTGGGAAGACACGCTTTAGAACGGCAACGTCCTTGCTGGCCAGCACACAAGCCAGCAACGCTGGCATGTCCTTCATGTAGCCCTTCTGCCTGGCGTACACCGCTACCTTACCGATGAACTCTGGGTCTACATCGTTGCACAGTTCCAGTACCTTATCAAGCTGGTCCTTGGCCGACGCATAATACGTGTTGCTAAGACAACCCGTAACTGCATACTGCGCCAGCGCATGTTTCGGGGTGAACTGATAGGCTACTCCACCACTTTCGTTTACGGTATCGGTTTGCGCCGTAGCAGCTCTGGTGTCGAACAAACGCTTGTTAGCCATTTCGACTCTCCTGTTTTGTGACGTTACAGTTTAGGCAGCATGCTGCCATTAACGATCTTACATTTCTTTGATACAGGAGAGTAGCGCGGCTGTCAACCGCTTAATTTAGTGGTTTGCGAGAAAGTAATTAAGGTAGATCTTCTGAAATAGCGGTACTTATTTTTTTCGTTTAGGTGTAATTTCTTCCATGATATCGGGTGGGTAACTATCGATATTTCCGTTCCACAGTAGATACAAACCATGTTTTAGCTTATCGGCCATAAGCAACTCTGTTCTGGAAATATATCCAGGAGTAGCTTTAGCAACGCTGATAACTGTGCTCAAAGTCTTTAGAACTATATCGAGATCGGTATGACTAATTGTACTTTTATATACAGCCTTTTTTAAAATAGGTTCGAGTTTTCTTTGCTCCAACTGAATCAAGAAACCAACTTCATTGTAACTGAACGAAATCGTGTACTGTTTTTCCTCTAGATTAACAGCTAAACGATAAACAGCACCACGATAATGAATTACAGGTTTGATTGATTTTTGATTGGTGGTTGGCATAACGGCTCCTACAGGTGCCAATATAGCACCAACCAAAAATAACTATTATGATACTGTGTTTTAAAACTTAATTTTTAGTTGGAGATGGATTTTCTACCATAGCGGCAAGCGCACTAGTTGTGAGCTTCGCAATCATATCGACATATTGTTTCTGCGCTGCACGTAAACTAGTGAGTTGTTGTTCAAGAGCCTCAGAAGATGCCTCAGTACTTAGCATCCCAATATATTCCTGTATTCGTATCGAGATATCTAAAAAGCGTTGATAGCATCGAACGACGACACCGAAATGGTATCATCTTCTTGACCTGAATCAGTATGGTCGTCGAATACGTCGTCTCGTTCTGGTGACATTGGAAACTCCTTTGCGTGATTAACAATATTTGGTATAAGTAATATAAACTACAATTTACATAATGTCAATCGAAAATAAACAACGACTAAGTTATTTATATACAACTGCTTTTATTACAGGAGTTCAGCATGTTAAAAGTCCTGTCGTTAATGTGTCTTGCGGTTTTGTGTCTTACGCTGGTGGGCTGTCCACCTGTATGTAAACCTACGATGGCCAGGTGTCAAGGATCTATCGTACAGGTTTGTCGTCCAGATAAAAAATGGCAAAAGGTATTGGATTGCAGCAAGATGGGTGGAGGTAAAACGTGGAATTGTAACTGCGACAATCCTACTAAATGCGGATGCAAGGGGGTTAAATAACCATGGCTACAATTACACCAGAGCTTACCAAAGAATTCTGGACAGCGGCAAAAGTTAAATGGGGAGCCAAGCAGAGTAGCAAAGGTGACTCTGCATTCATGAAGTTGGTAGCTGATTTTTTAGATCTCATGGGCATCACCAACAAAGAGATGTTCATGAATCATTTTACCACCACGATCTTCGATACTATTTACACACCATTTGAGATTGGTGTTCCTAGCGGTGGTTATGATCTATGGAATCAAATAAGCATCTGTACACATGAGTGTGTTCATGTAGTACAGTATCACGATTCACCAGTTAAATTCCCTGTCCAGTATCTAGTCAACAAATCAGACCGCACTACCTATGAAGCCGAAGCCTACGCTTCTGATTTGCAAATGCATTATTGGAAATACGGTTATGGTTACAACATAGTGCTCAGAGCAGAAGTATTGAAACAATATGGACTGACACAAGAATACGTAGATTACGCTATTCAGTACATCACGGTTTACGATGACGTATTGAAGCAAGGTGGATCTACCAGTCCAGTAGCAGCGTGGGCATGTGGATGGCTTCAAGACCACGGTATCGCTGGCGCGGTAGCATAAGGATATCGATATGGAAAACAACAAAACGATTACGTTTAACGGTGTTGGTTACAAATTAGCCAATGAGGATACAAAGCCACAAAATCAAAATCTACACCGTAAACTTGTAGATTATGAAGTCAACCTACCTGTTGATATTACGAGTCTTAAAGAATTAAAAGAAAAAGCCGAAAAACTTCTACCAACAGTACCGGAAGCTCCGGGAATAATAGCGGTACAAAGTATAAAACTGTCACTCCAAACACACATAAAGCTTTTAGATAAATTCATAACAGAAATAGAAAAAGGAAATATTAACTACAAAACACCAAAAGGTCTGACGGGTAAAAGACTTGCTAAAAAAGCAAAGAAGTTTTTAGAAATGGCTGAACGACTGCTGCCCCACATTCTAGAGTTTTCCATGAAAACAGAACCTGCTAAAAAATCGTGGGCGCCAAGTTTAAATGTACCAGAACCTAGTAAACAAAGTCGTGAATTAGAGGATATATTCACGGAAAAGGATTTTGCAACAGCATCGACACCTAAGTTCATTCGAGTCAGCGGAGTCGTGTATCGAAAAGCTGACGAAGAGTACACCGAAGAAGCAAAAGCACAAATAGATGAGCTTGAAAACATTGGGATGGAAATGTTGGCAATCCCCGAGCTGGAAAAGTACTCTGTTTTGGTAGATAAAGCCATCATGGCGGTGCGTATCCACCGTGATGAGGTGTCGGTAAGTAGTGGCAGCTACACAATAGATGAGTTTGTTGATTTACTCCGCAACATGATTGACCACAACACTAATAAACAACAAGAGTGGAAAAAGAAACAAGAAACTAAAGAAAAACAGCAACAGCGGTACCAGGAACAAAAACAGCAAAAAGTAGAAAAGAAAAAGTTAACAGAAAAAGTCAAGTACGAACGTAGTGTACCGGAGTTTATTAGAAATCCAAAATCAATGGACAAGCCACGGTATAGTCCACCGGCTCCTGATTTAGAATCGATATTTACTGGATCTGTCGATCAGGTCAGCACGCCCAACTTAATCAGGTTTGACGGTAACGTCTACGTAAAAATTTAGTTATCAAAAATATATCTGGAGGGAACGATGTCTGATACCTGGCTATTTTTAAGTACCCCTTGGATGAAGGGTCCTGCAGTCCGTCGTTGGCAGGAAATGCTTCTGCAAGCAAAGTACATTTTATCCGATGGAGCTGATGGAACGTTTGGACCCGAAACTGCTAAACGTACACGAGAAGCACAAGCATGGCTTGGCGTGGATATCGATGGCGTAGTAGGCGGTAAAACTTTACAAGCACTAGAAGACAAACTAAGTCTTGACGCCAAGACTGTTAAATTAATTCCTCCAGAGTTGACTGTGATCGATGGTGTTGAGGTTTGGGATTACAGAGGAAAAGTTGCACATCCATCGAATACAGGTTCTCAAGGCATGCGTCCTTGGTCACAGATAGAGGGAATTGTTTTGCACAGAACCGCCTGTGTTCTAGGCGAAAACCCGCAACGCTATTTTCCAGTAAACGCCCATATAGGTGTTACGTTAGGTGGAAAGATTATACTGCCGCACAAGTGGGAGTTAATGATATGGCATGGACACTCACCTAGTCCATGGACCATCGGGATTGAGTTCGACGGTAACGGGCTCGGAGTTAAGAACTATTGGTGGAAACCAGGAGGTCCGGTTAATCCAATTACTGATGCTCAAATAAAGGCGTCGACAGTGTTGCTTGATCTACTACTCAAAGCGTTTGATGCTGGTGGTAGCAAACTAAAATATATAGTGGCACATCGACAGTCTTCAAAAGATCGAGAATGCGACCCTGGAATCGAGGCGTGGCAGAAAATTGCCTTGGTTTGGATGGAGAAGACAGGCGCAATTCCAGGGCCACGCGTGGGTCATCCACCGACTGACGGACTTGCTCTTCCGGTTGGATATGCAGGAGATACCTGGTCTGATGGAGCCCAGATTCCGCATGAATGGGACCAAAGAAGTCTAATTACATTTTGGAAGTAACAGGAGGATCTCATGAGATGGCTATTATTAACCTTAGTGTTGCTGTTCATTGTTGGGTGTGTAGACAAGTTACAGGCTGCCCGCACGGCCTCTATCTTCGGAAAAGCGGCGACTGAGATCGCAGCCACTGGTTTTACCACGGCAGGAAAAGTAAAGGCAACTGCGTGCAGTGAAACTGTTTGTAAAAAGACAAACCCTGTTACGAGTCCAGAGTACCGACAATGTTTAGCTGCTTCGCATGTAAACAATGCCGAATGGGTAGCTTGTTACGCTCCCATGGCCGCCACGTTGAACGAATGGACAAAAATTAAACCTATGCTTGATCAAAGCTGGAAAGTAGTCGACGCTGTCCTCATAGCCGCAGCTCAAGTAAAAGACAAGCAACAACTAGATTACTTCACCCCAATTAAAACAGCTGTCTGTTTGTTAACCAAGGCCGCTACTTATCTTCCTGTTGACGCAAAGAAGAAGGTAGCGTGGTTGATAGCCGCGATGGTTGGTTTTGGTTGCTACTAGCCGCCCACTGGAGAGTTCCATGAAATCAGTAACAGTATCTCGTTTCATCGGGTTCGATGCTTCGGTGTACGTCGAGTCAAAGTACGCTAGCATGTTGTACGACAACGGTTACCGGCTAGCTATCAGGTACGTCCGTCGTGACAGTCATGTTAATACAACCCCAGACCTCAGTGGTGGCTCAACATCACTTTCCTTTCAAGAACGTGATGAGCTGCTCAGCGTAGGCTTTAAGCTAACTGTAGTACAGTTCGCTTCCCTGAGCTTGGTACCTTCTGCATCGACCGGTACTCAGGCTGGAGTTGCTGCTGCCAACAACGCCAAGACACTCGGGTTTGTACCTGGTGATATTGTATGGTGTGATCTAGAGTGGGCATCGGTTCCGGCTGGTGCACCTACCTCAGTAATCGCCTACGTAGATGCCTGGGCCACTGCTGTAGTGGCGCAAGGTTTAGTAGCAGGACTGTACGTTGGACCAAACTGTGGGCTGACTGGTACGCAGCTTTGGCAGCGTCCCAAGATCAAGGCTTACTGGAAAAGCGCCGCTATCGTCCCGTGGGTAGATAATCGTGGCTTCCAGATGATCCAAGGTCTCCCCATTACGTTGGGCGCCACAGCTTCTCAGAACGGTATCGAGGTTGATCAGGACATCTGCTGTTTCGATAACAAGAATGAACTCTTCAAATGTATGGCAGCCTAATGCCGCTTGGAACCTTCTGCTTCTGCAATGTTCCACAACGACTCGAAGTCCAAAATTAAATCCTGGTTAACTCGTTTCAGAAACGTAACTACGGTTTTTTTGACTGCAGGGTCAAACTTCTTATGCTTAATCAACTCGACTATGTCGCTCTGATCTTTCAAACGGCCGGCATTTAATTTGAGGTACATGAGTCCTTCGAACGTCGGTAAATTTGTATTACGTAACCTCACGACCGAGGGATCTGGATTATTCTCATTCTCTTCACCCTCGGTCAGGACATCAACATCAAAATCAGAAAACGCTGTGAGACGTCCTTGATAAACCTCTCCTGTGTTTACGAGCTGATCATAAGATTCTCGGTCGATCAAAACGTCAATATCTTCGGTAAGACGCTCGTATCCATAATGTTGAACTGCTAGACCACCCACCACAACAGGATCGATTCCAAGGTTCTTCAGGAACTCGATAACATCCTTAACGTCTTGCCATTGCTTGGCCATGGCAGACCTAAATTCGACGCGCTTACTATGGCTACGCAACCTCATGCTATCATTATAATCATCAGTATCCTGGTTGGCAACTAAACGATAAACAGCGTCACGATAAAACAATGTATTGGTTATCATAATTATAAATAACTTGCTAAGAAACTAAAAATATATTGACATCTAACAAAAAATACCTAAACTATAGATACGTGCAGCGCAAGGTCACTCTATTCCAGTAGATCTAGGATTAACAGCTGTAATCCCACCTAAGATACTGTATCATGGTACTGCTCGAAGACTATTAGGATCAATCAAGCAAAAAGGCATATGCCGACAAGTCGACAATTTGTGCACCTATCTGCCGATGAAGTCACCGCCAAGAAAGTTAGTGCTCGGCATGGTGACCCAGTAGTGCTGCACATAGCTGCTGAATCTATGCACGCTAACGGTATTAAGTTTTATCTGTCTGATAACTGCGTGTGGCTGACGTTACACGTAGCGCCCCAGTACTTAGCTGATCTATAACCCAGATTTGGTTGGATCTAACTGTGCCAGCTGCTCAGCCAGGTGACAGCACTGCTGCCGTTGCGAGCAACGTCGACGAGTCACCTCGACTGCAGGTTGCAGTAGCCTGCCAAGTTGTAGCGGAAACGTGTTTGACGTAGCCATGATACTGCTGATTTGGATTTTCGATTGAGTGGACACGTAGCCAATTAGCAATCTTAGACTTCTTGGGGGTTGTTCTACCTTTCTTGGTCAGCCGTTCCAGCAAGGAGTCGATCGAAAAGATTTTACCGTCCTGAATGGCCGCCAGGATTCTGCTGTTCAGGCGAACATATTGCCTGGGTGGCTTGTCCTTCAGGTTTTGCTTCAACTCCTGCTTTTGGTACTTGCGCACTTCTCGCAGGAGCTTGGCCAACGACTGATCTTTGAGCCAGAAGTACCAACCTTCCTGTTGGGCAATATCGGCGATTTCACCGATTGCACTACCACGCTGCACCATGCTGCAAAACTTAGCCCTACAGAGCTTGGCAACAGTATGATCAACAGGTGCGTATTTCGTGATGAAGATGTTCCAGAGTGCGGTCGAAACTGTTGTACTTTTTCCGTTGGTCGACATAATTGCTCCTTTGTTGTTGTCTATTCTTGTTCGCGTAGCTCTTTCATGATTTTAGCCGTTTTGCTAAATACTGGGCAGCAAGCTGCCGCTATTATACCTGGATGCACCCTTATTCTGAGGGAGCGCTCCGTGCCTTCCTCGATAGCATAATAACTGAATTGTATATCCGCAAGGCCTGAACCCAATAGAATTTTCTCGGCGTGTCGATTCAGCAACTCCCAGTTACGATTAGATAGCTGTAGATCGATAAAGGCACCACGACCCTGATGACCTTCGCAACTTTGTACTGTCACGACACCTTCAACCTGATCTTCGGTGCGGAGTCCCCTACCTTCAGGTGGGGGAGGAGCACCGGGTTTTATTTCTTTTTTTGATCCCGAAACTTGACTCATGAGAACCAATCGTTATGCTGATCTCGATGGATACGGTTGTTCAGGTTAAGCTCAAACCTTCCCGAGAACAAGCTAAAAGGCTCCTCGAAACATTGGAAACCACCAACCAAGCTGCTAACTACCTGGCTTGTTTGGCGTTTTCCAGGAAGATTTTCTCCAGAGTACCGCTCCAACGTGTTGGTTACCGAGATGTTCGAGACCGTTTTCCTGTTTCCGCGCAGATCACCTGTCTGGTAATCCGAAAAGTTTCGGATGCTTATCGTATCGATAAGAAAGTGTTGAGGATTTTTAGGCCTCGTGGATCTATAGCTTACGACACCAGAATCTTGAGTTGGAACCAAAAGAATCAAATGGTTTCGATCTGGGTGGTTGGGATTGGCAGAACCTTGATCCCATATCAAGCTGGACCACTTCAGCTCGAAAAGCTTAAACATCAACAGGGTGAAACCAAGTTGATCTTCCGTGGAGGTTGTTGGTACCTCAACGCTACGGTTAAAACCAAAGAACCAGAGATTGAAAATGTTGAAGGGTTTCTTGGTGTTGACCTCGGAGTAGCTAACATTGCTGTTACGAGTGATCACCAACGGGTTACGTCGGAAGTGGTTGAACGCAACAGAGCTTGGTACCACCGACGCAGACAGGTACTTCAATCCGTGGGAACCAAGTCTGCTAAGAGGAGGTTGAAGCAGCTTGCTGGTCGACAGAAACGTTTCCAGCGAGACGTTAACCACAGAATATCGAAAGAGTTGATCACGGTAGCTAAACGCACGCATCGAGGGATCGCGATGGAAGATCTCCACGGGATCCGTTCGAGGACCAGGGTTAAGAAAGCTAACCGAGATCAACGTAATAACTGGAGTTTCTTTCAGCTCAGGTTTTTCGTTGAGTACAAGTCCAGGGCTGCTGGTGTTCTGTTGATTCTCGTGAACCCGGCTTACACGAGCCAACGGTGTAGCAGGTGTGGCAACATCGATAAACGTAATCGACGTAGTCAAAGTGTGTTCCACTGCATGGCTTGTGGTTACGAGACCAATGCTGATTACAACTCAGCCCAGAACATACGAGATCTTGGATCTAAGGGGTACAGTCAACAGCCCCATGGTAGCGACCTCCGGGTCAGTTACAAGCCCCTGGCTTTAGCCAGGGGTAGTTGACACCAGGATATTTAGATAACAGCGCATCGAGGTATACTTGGGCTAATTCTTTGTCCATCTCGGCTCCTAATTGCCACAGGTCGGATTCGAACCAACATCACCCTGATTTGCGCGGGACCGGAATCGAACCGGCATGAACTTGCGCCCGAAAGATTTTATTGCCAGGGAGGGTACTCGAAACCCCAAACACAAAATTTTAAGTTTTGTCGCTTTACCAATTAGCGTACCCTGGCAAAATTCTTTGATCACAACGCTACTCTCTTATCACTCTCTAACCTTGAACGTGACTTACATAATATAGGGCCTGGTCTCTTGATAGGACAATCGTCACCACACGACTCGTAGATCTCTCTTACCGAGATACCTTGCGGCTTTCCGGTTAACCACTCCTTTATCCAACTGATAATCCACATAACTCTTCTCCATTATAAATCGTTCTGCTGCTCCTTGAACCGCAAATCAGCCAGCTGCTCAGCGTGGGTAGTGCCATTCACTTTGCGGAAGTGGCCACACATCCAGCACGAGCAGGGCTTGCGAGTGTGCACGCGTATATGTAATTCGCGCTCAATAATTTTCTCCTCTCTGTTGTCAGGAAAATTGGAGATGTAGCACATCCATTTGACTAAAGGCAGCCAGCGTTTCCGTAAACGCTCGATATGGTGACGTCTTAGTTGTCGCAGTGAACCAGGGTCTTTTATGTGCTGTATCACCATAATGTTATGTGTAGCATATTGTCGGCACGTTGTCTAGCACGGCGTCACCTAAACGCTTTAATACCTTCCTCGAAGCTCATTTTAGGATACCAACCGGTTTCCTTTTTAAGTTTATCCACATTAACGCACAACTCAACACCAGTAAAGTCTTTATTCGCACCAAAATCAAGCTTAATTTTAGGATTCAGTATATTTCTTGCTTCTATAATGAAATCCTTCAACACCCTACTCTCACCATACCCCAAATTATAAATCCCTTCCTTTTCCTGATTACCAACGAGATAAAGCGCGTTTGCCGCGTCCTTGGCGTACAAGAAATCCCATTGTTGCTCACAAGTTGTTAGTTCCGGTACTTTATTGCTCCTCAAACAATCGACAATGTACGATATCAACAATTTATTTTGACTATCATCGTTTCCGTAAACACTGAATACTCTGATCCAGCTGAATGGAAGTGCTAGCTTGATAGCCAACACTCTCAAGCTATGGTAAGTTGCTAGCTTGCCTACACCATAAGCTGTATTTGGGTCAGTATTATGGTTTTCATCTACACGATCGTGACAAATCCCATACTCCGCCTGGGAACCAGTCATGGTAAAGTGTTTAACACCTAATTTCCAAGCCGCCTGCATGGCCAAAATTGAGTTTTCGATGTTCTTGGTTTGGGAGATAAAGTCATCTCGCGCACCTTCCCAGGCCAGATGATAAAAATTGTCCGCGTGTTTGATCTGATTGGGCAACATGGAGATGTCTTCCATGTCGATCTCTACAACAACTATGTTTTTATAGCCAGACAATCTGGAAATGCGACTAGAATTCTTACGGCACAGAGTACACATCCGTGGTGGGTTCCCCACCGGGTGCTTACTTATCTGGCAGACGGTTACAACGTGATACCCACACGCAACCATATCTGCACATCAAGAGCCCAGAATTTCAGCCAGTACGTTGCTCGCTCTCGACGAGACTATCTCTCGGTTCGTCTCGTCGTTCATCCATGTCGGCTACCGGGATGGTACGGTCACGGCCAACACGGACTAGTGGGCCCTGCAGGTTACGATCCTGCGACCCGATGTTTATGAGACATCCGCTCTTCCACTGAGCTAAGGGCCCTGACGCCATCGACCGGACTTGAACCGGTACGAGCTTGGCATTTAGTGCTCCAGGTGGGAGTCGAACCCACACCAGCTTTCGCTGACTGCATTTTGAGTGCAGCTCCTGTGCCATTCGGATACTGGAGCTTTATACTTCATTTGTTGTTTACCTGTCTAGACTCTCGTTGTGCTCGATCAGCCACTCTTTGAAGCTACGTTTGAATCCTCTTAAATGATCATGCTTCCACTGTTGATATCTCGGATCAAAACGCTCACTTGGATGAGGAATTGGTACTTGCCAGTAGTCTAACAGATAAGCAAGCTTAAATCCAGGTTTCCTTTTTAGCGCTATTTCTAGGTTACCATAGTACTCATTTGGTTCTGTAAACCCACCAATCCGTTTAATCCAATCTACACGCATAGCACCAACAACCCACATCGCAATTGCTGGGCAAATAAAATAACGTGTTCCATTTGTGGTAGTCTGCACCAAAGAAGCGTCGCTGTTCCAACCTCTATTCTTCGTGTCGTCATTCGATACACAGCATATCGTAATGGTTGGATCGTGTTGCATTACATCAATAACAGCTGAGTCAAATCCAGCAGTATTAACTCCAGATTTAGTATCCAAACCAAGTACAATACTATCGTCTTCTATAGCAATAGAGTTAAGCCAATTGTTGAATGCTTTATGTAAACCACGATCGTGTTGTTGATCAAACACTAAACAACCATACTCTTTTGCAATCATGATTAGTTCATCACTGTTTGCCTGCTCTCTG
>Ga0315293_10004421_pt1 | contig 13351 bp, 25 predicted proteins | sample YL17G13_20_MG_FD_203071 | JGI IMG/M metagenome (GOLD analysis project Ga0315293, IMG submission 203071) | Sediment microbial communities from Yellowstone Lake, YNP, Wyoming, USA - YL17G13_20 | ecosystem: Environmental > Aquatic > Freshwater > Lake > Sediment | place: USA: Wyoming | collected... | reverse complement strand
AATATCAGCTTCGCTTTTTCTTCCGATTATGTCGTCTATATGATAAGTCATTTATTCCTCCATAAAAGTTTTATTTTATTTGTCAACATAAACACTTTATTTGTCAACATAAACGCTTCATTTTATTTTCTCAATTTCATTTATTCTCTCAATTTCAACTAGAGTATCGCTGCAATATCTAAATACAATTTCGTTTTCCACATTGTTTTTCATCAATGTTCTGTATCCGTCTTTTAAATATCCTACTTGTTCTAAAAGATTATCACGTTCTTTACATACATCTTCATAAGACTTCTTATATGCATCACGTTCACTCATAGCATCCTTTAACCAAGAAATAAGTTTAGCAATTACTAAATTATGACGTGATTTAGTACATTCATTACCATTTTTATCTAAGGGGTTATGTCCAAAAGGAGAGTCTGTGTGTAATCCTATCATATGTCCACAATAGTCACAGGGATGTCTGTCATAATCTGATATTTCCATTTTTTATCCTTTCGATTTTATATAAACAGCAATTATTAAACCAAGATTTAGTCCAATTAAAAAAGAACATAAAACAAACAACCAATCAGGCATTTTGCTCTCCGTTTAAAAGTTCCATTTTATTTTCCTAACCATTATTCCATACCATCATTCCATTTTTTTTGTTTATACCATTCATTTCTCTGTTCAATGGTATAATATTTTTCCCTATCTCCGTATGGGTCAGATGCAGATTTGATTTGGTCAAATAGTTCTTGCGGAGTAAAAGCGTTCTTCTTTCCGTTTTCATTAAGTAATAAACCATCACGTTCCAAAAATACCTGAACTGTTCCACTATCAAAACCGCCTCCTGCTCCTGAATCAAAAAGAGATATAGAAGCAAAACCCTGAGAAGTCTTTTCTTTTTATTCATAATAAACTCATTTTATATCCAAATTTGTATATATTCCATTACAGGAGGACCAACTTCGTTAAAAGATGTTGCTGAAAAATTAGAACGAAGTATATCTTTTGTTAAATCATTATCTATATCATATGTCTTAATTTCTAAATCACCAAATTTATCTTCAAATGATTTTAATAATTCCTGTAATTCTGATAGTTTCATCTTAAAATTCCTTTTGTTTACGATATTTACTATATGCCATTAATGCAACAACCCAAATAATATTGACAACTATAGCAGTAGACCACATTCCTAATAAAAACCAAAATATATTTTCACTAGTCATCTTAAAAATTCCCTTTTATTAACCGTTATTTTCAATCGAAACAGTAAGTCCAAAAGAAAGAATTATTATTACTAGTGCTATACCAGCAATTATTGAACCATTTGTTCCAAACAATTGAGACGCTCCCCAAAACAATAAACCAATAACAGCAACAATACCGGATAATATACCAAATACTGCCAAATATGTTTTAAAAAAACTTTTCATTTTTCCTTTTTATAATTCCATAACAAAATACATAAAAAAACCATTTATAGAAACAAGTAACCAACCGTTTCTGCCTAATTGGTCAAGCTTTGTTTCTACATCGAATAAAGTTTCATATTCTTTATCGCTTGTATTGACAATTAAATATTGATATTTTTTCATTTCATACCTCTGAGCGATTAAATTCAATTCTCTTCCAAAAACCTTTAGCAAATATCATCGTAATAATTGCATCACGATATACATAGAGTATTCCTTCCACTATTTTAATATCGGTATAATCTGTTCCAAATTCAAATACTCTACCGTTTCCTTCAAGATTATAAATAACCATTTTGTTTGTCATGTTTTTCCTTTTTAAAAATACTATTTTATAATTCCTCTAGATTTTTGATAATTGAAAAGTACTCTATAAGAATTTGATAATCGAGAAACATGAGAAGATATTATTTTTCCACCATGCTCTTCCATAAGTATCAAACAATCTTTCAAACAAATTGCCATTTGGTCTACTTGTGCAGTAAGATTATCTATTGCGGTTATATAAATATCAACATCACAATGGCATTGAGAATAATCGAGCATTCCACAAAAAGGGCAAGGTCTAATTTTTTCAGGCATTTTTTATCCTTTTAAAAACCTCATCTTATATAATTCATAAATGATATTACAAGCAAATAACCTGCGCCTAAAAGACCGATTAAACCAAAAAGCAGTGTAATAAGTCTTAACCACGAGCCTCGTGTAACTTTTGTATTTACAAAAAAGCTAAAACCAGAAAACAAAAGACAAGCGATAAATAATGTAATTGTTGAAGTATCCATTTTTTCTTTTTTTATTCCTATTATTTTTTCTAATTATTTTGCTTTTTTTTCTAATTCGTCTGTCCATTGTTCCGGGCAACGTTTAATACCGGGCATATATAATCTTTTAAAAGTTCTCTGGGGACAAAATCTTTCTGTTAGAATGTTCATAACTGAATTACCAATGTCCTGATTAGAACATTCAATAACTAGTTTTCCATCTTCATACAGTCCTTGCCACTTATCTGTGTCTAAAAATCTTATATTTTTTGTCATTTTAATCTCCTATTCTTCATAGCATGTTCTTCATATGTCTTATTAACAAAAATGCGGATAGGCGTAATAATACGCTCTTTCCGCATATAAGACAATTTTCTTTCTTCTAATTCTTTTTTTAGTTCTTCAGTATCAGTTTTGTATTCCATAATAACTATTATATCACATTTTTAAGATTTTGTCAAGAGTAAAAAAATAGTCCTCTCGACAGGATTCGAACCTGCATTTTTCCATTATCCACAAACCGTTTAGGAAACGGTGCGACTACAAGAGGTTGCATTATTACAATAAATTGTTTGTTCATTATTTAAATATTCATAATATTGATTTACTTGTTGCTTACAATCTGCGCAATAAATTATAGTTGTAACTCTATAATTATCACATATCAAAAGCTGTCTCAGCCTATGCTCATGTGTTGTAACCGACGATTTAAAATCTACCTTTTCTACCATACTAATCTTTTCCTCCTTTTTTAAAGTTTATTTTAATTTTACTCAATTGGGAAACAAGTGTTTATAAGTTGGACCACACTCCTACGTCGATGTAGCCACAATTAAGTACGTTACAAATATTTGGAGGAAAAAGAAAGTTTTATATAACCTATATTATACCACACTTTTAAGAATTTGTCAAGTGTTTAGAAAAAGTCATTTTTAAAAGGTTACTCTTTTTGTAAAAAGGAGTGTGTGAAACCACACTTTTAAGAATTTGTCAAGGGTCGACTTTAATAAATTTTCGTAGAACTAAAAAGCGTTTGCCGAGCCTTACGAAGTCAAGGGGGACAGTTTACTGCCGCCTTGCAAAGCCAAGGGTATTCCCTTAACGAAGTCAAGTGTTTCAAGGAAGTTGATTTTGAGAGAATACTGTTTTGTAAAAAAGAGTGTGGGTAAGCCATATACCTAATATTATACCACTTTACCTTTATTCTGGTCCACTTTATTATGCCTTTTAACTGTTTTAACCTTATAAATATATAATCTGGACCAATTAACGTCGTACATTGTGAAAAAATTACCGTGTACCACTGTGAAAAAATTACCGTGTACCACCGTGATAAAACCACTTTCGGGGGTATAGTACTGTAATCTAGTAATATAGTATATTGTTCATTATACGAAGTGGACCAAACCTCGTTCGCCAATGAGGAAAGGTCCACTTCCCCAATGAGGAAAGGTCCACTTGGGGAAATGGGTTTTACCTCAGTGCCCAAAACTAAGTAAACTCGCAACTATTTAAAATATTGATGAGTTCATTCAATGGTTTGTTATACTATGCTGGACCACTACTATCCCCGGGAACTTGTATAGACAACTTGTTATCGGCGGCGGGGACCGGGAAAAGCGTGTGGGTGTGACAGCGGGGGCAGTATATTTTGCCTATTTTATCCCTTATTTCATCTTTTTTACATTTAAAAAATATACCTTTCCCCCTATTTTCACCCCATATACAAGCAAATTACTTCAAATCCTATGTGTAAATCCCACCTGTGGCGGATAGATTCTATTATGACTAGAGTTGTAAATTATATAACTCCTATCATACTTTCTATATCTTCTATCATCACAAGTATCATTCCTTATTATATCGAAATTTCAGCTTTAATCGTGGGGTGACACTGATAATTGACCAGTTCAAAGTCATCGTAGATACAATCGAACATGGTAATAATCTTTGGATTGATTTTCATGGTAGGAAGTGGGTAGGGTTCCCGGGTTAACTGTAGACGTGCCAAGTCCAAGTGGTTGAGATATAAATGTGTATCACCGCAAACCTGTATCAAGTCTCCCAAGTCAAGTTCACATTCCTGTGCAACCAACATGGTGAGTAAGGCATAGGATGAAATATTAAAAGGTACACCTAAGAACACATCTGCGGACCTCTGATAAAATTGACAGGATAATTTTCCATCGACTACATAAAATTGAAACAGCAGGTGACAGGGTGGTAAAGCCATATGTGCAATTTCGCCTACATTCCAAGCGTTCACGATATGTCTACGGGAACCCGGATTAACTTTTATTTGTTCAACCACATCCTTAAGTTGGTCAAAAGTACGCCCGTTAGCAGCTTTCCAACTTCTCCATTGCACACCGTAGATTGGTCCAAGTTCACCATTTTCATCTGCCCATTCATCCCAAATTTTCACGCCATGTGCCTTTAAATAAGCGATATTGCTTTCGCCTCTCAAGAACCACAAGAGTTCATAAATGACAGATTTCAAGTGAATTTTTTTAGTGGTCAAGATTGGAAAACCTTTATTTAAATCAAAACGCATTTGATAACCAAAAACAGACAGTGTACCCGTGCCAGTCCTGTCTGTTTTTTCTGTACCATTATCTAAAATATAATGAAGTAAATCCAAATATTGTTTCATTTTCGGAAGTCTATAATTGGAAAAAGAGTTTTCATCTTTTTCGTAACATCTTCTAAGGAATAAGGATAAAAATTATTTGTGTCGGTTCCACAATCAAATGACAACCCATAAGGTTCGAGCATCCCATGATGGTGTCCCCACAAGCACCAACTTCCATAATGAGATTTTTCCCAACTGCGCATGGCATAGTGGCAAAGCGTAATTGATATTTGTTCTCCATATTCATCTACCAAATTATTTGGTTTTATCACCAACATTCTTGGTGATGAACTTTCTTTTAAGTCATGGTCATGACTCCCCTTGATGCGGATTGGGAGAACATTAAGTTGGTCCAAATATTTCTTTGGATTGGTAAAAGAAAAATCTCCCAAATCATAAACAGTATCCCCTTCTTTTACTACTGAATTATAATTAGCAATAATAATATTGTCCATTTCTTCTACAGAAGCAAATGGTCTGTTAGAATATTTTATAATATTTTTGTGCCCGAGGTGTGAATCTGATGTAAAAAAAATGGTCATTTTTTATTCCTTTATATTTATATTTCCCACAAATTTATGTAAGAAAAAAGCGGTTGCAAATATATGAGCGAAAAAAAAGAAAGCATATAGCAATAAATTATTCTCTTGAGTAAACAGCGCAACACACCAAAAAACCGTGAATGCAGCGAACCAAACTAAACAAAGTGAAGCACCAAATTTATTATTCACTTTGAACCCATCCGTACTCTTCTGAGTTCTATCGCTTTCAGTTGGTTGGCTTTTTCCAATTCTTCCGCTACAGCAATTACTGCCATTGTGAGTGCTGTGAGCATTTTCTTTCCTGCAACCTCCGTGCTGTATTGCGGGTCAACAGCATTATTCAATATTTTTAAAGCATCTACAATTGTAGTATTCATTTTATTTTTCCTTATTTTATTATATTTTTCTTACTTTTTTAATATACCTGTAATTTGCATATGGGCAATCCGCAAGCTTTCTTTTAATTTTTGGTTCTCAAGTTCCAATTCTTCTATCCTTGAATTTGCTGATATAAGTTTTACATTTTTATCAATCACACGTTCACTGGTCAATACAAGTGCAATCACAACAAGAACCAGAGTTACAGCTAAAGCTGCTGTTAAAAAATCATTCATTTTTATTTCCTTTATTCCTTTGAATATGGATAAATAATTTCGATAAATTTGGTTAATCTCTCACGATATTCGTTACGAGTACAAACAGGTCTGTTACACAGTCTGGCTACCAATCTGCTTAATTTTCCACGCACGAGTGAATCGTATTCTTTTAAACCAAATTCAACAAACTCCTTGCGTTCAACTCTACCCATAGCGATTTCGATATCTTTCATTGAAATATTTTCCATTTTATTTTATCCCCAATAATTCCGCAATATCAGTGACCCCGAATAAATATTCATTGGTTATATCATAATCCGAGGATGTCATTTTCTTTGGATTGGTATGTTCAAAATGCACCAGATTAAAATCATCGTTCCTATGCAAAGCTTCTTGTACTGCTTCGTTCACTAGCCAGTAGGACATTTTAATTATGTCACTTTTAAATATCCTGTTCGTTGTAGTCCTGAGTGCTGGTGGTAATTCTATTTCACGTCCGGAACGGGTAATAATAGTGCTCTGTAAAGTTATGTTAGCTGTACTCATCAGGTACATTGGTTTTCTTGCAAATATCGGGCGTAATGTTTCAATCATTTTATTCTCTCCTTAAATTTTATAACATAATTATAGCACAGTTCTTAAATTTTGTCAAGGATAACTTTGTAAAGATAACCCTATAAAAGAACTCTTTTATTTTGTAAATACAACCCCTTTTCTTGTTCCCCTGAAAATAGAAGGTGGACCAGCTTATTTTATAAAGTAAAACACCTTTCGTACAGCGTCCGTAGTGTTACTATACGTTGTCTGTAGCGTTCACACTCTTATTATATGTTATTTGGTCTGTCTGGCGGCGGGATTGTGAATTTTTGCACTAATAAGGAAAATGGATGTGGACCTACCAAGTTAGAAATAGATTTTGATTGTAAGGTTGGTAAATGTTGAGTAGGAAAATGGATGTGGACCTAAACCACTCATTTTGTAAATAAAATATCCCGCCCGGGTCGAAAAACGAAGAAGTCGTGTGAGTGAAATACTCAAGAGTGTCGGTCTGAATTCGAGAGAGTCGAATGTGTAAATTAATCCCTGGTTTAATTAATGTGTAAAGATACCCCACCCACCCCACCCTACCCCCTATACTTTTATTTAATTATATTAAATAAAATAAAAATTTATTTTTTTTTTATTTTTTTTTATTTTATTTATTTATTTATATTATTATATATATACATATATATATACATATATATAACAACAGTACTCAGCAGGAAACGGAAAAGGAATTAATAATAATAATATATATAACTATATGTATGCATGCGTATACATATACTATATGCATACATATATATATATATATTATATTATATGTATGCATGCACATAGATACACTATATATACATATATAGTATATAACAATAAATAAAATAAAAAAATATTTTTTATTTTTTTTTTATTTTTTTATTTTCTTATTCTCCCTTCCCCTGCCTGAGCAGCAGTACTATATATAATAAATAAAATAAAATAAAATAATAATAAATATAAATAATAATAATAAATATAAATAATAATAATAATAATAATATATATAATATATAGTATTATATACATTATATCTCTATGTACATACGTGCGCATACAGCCATGCATCCCTGTGCTCTACAGTACACGCATGCTATAATATACATATATTAAGGATAATAAAGCAAAGAAATATAAATAACCTTTTATTCTTTATTTTAACTAATAATATAAAACTATAAATAAGGATGACCACAAACAAGGCAGAAGAAACAAAAGAAATAAAAGAAATAATAAAATAAATAAATAAATAATAATAATAAACAAATAAAAAACAAATTTAAAAGAAACAAAAGGCAACGCAAATAGGAAAAGGGATACGGTAATGCTGGATATTCTAAAAAATAAAAGCAACAAAAGAAAAGATATTTTATTTATTTATATTTATACAAATAAAATAAATAAATATTTTATTTATTTTATTTATTTTTATTTATTTTATTTATTATTATTATATATAGTAAACATATTTGTTATATATAATAATATATATAATAATAAAAGGAAATGTAGCCGGAAATATAGGCGGATATTATAAGGGGCTTTCCTATAGGGAGCATGCATATATAGTACTATATAGAGGGACACTACATAGAGCAGTAATGTGGATAAGAATAGTCTTATTTGGGACCAGGTCCGAAATACGACAATAAAGGTCTTATTAGTCTGATATAAATAAGACAAATAAGCTCTTATTCAACTGTTTATATGCAATAAAAATTGTGTTTTCCCAGGAAAGTGCAATTAAAAAAGAGCGTCCCAAATAGGATAAAAAAGGTATGAATACAGGGGTTTAACTTAATTTCTGACAAAAAAGGTCTTATTTGTTTGATTAAAAAAGAGCGTCTTAATAGGACAAAAAAGGTATGAATATAGGGGTTTAACTTAATTCGAAATCGGACAAAAAAGGTCTTATTTGTCTAATAAAAAAAATGAAAAAAAAATAAGACCTTTTCGGTCTTATTGATTTTTTCAAATCAGCTTGGAAGGATGCTCCCGAGCGGGTCAGGTTTTGACCTTTACTGTATTTGATAATTTAATTATACATCAAAGGGGTTGGTTGTCAAGTGACAAATATCACATCTTTTTTATGACATTTTATTACCTTATCCAAACAGCCCAATATGCGCAAAAAACAACAAAAGCACAAACAAATAAAAATGCAAAACCAGCAACCAAAAAATCTTTCATTTATTTTACCTCTCTTATCTGCATCTCTGCACATCTCTTGTATAGTGTTTGAGAGTTATTCCCTTGCTCTGTTATTTCAACCCAATCACCAGGATTTTTTTCTGAAAATTTATCACAAAATTCTACAACAGTTTCGAAAGTATCATTCATTCTGTGAGCTAGATAACCGTTTTTCCAAACTGCGTAATTTTTAACCATGTTTATATTATAGGTCTTTTTTTTATGTTTGTCAATAGGTTTTGGGAACTCTCATAATACTCTAATGTTGTGTTCTATAAATAGAACAGAACCAAAGCAGACAAATAAGGTCTGAATTGTCCGAATCCGGACCTGGTCCGGAATTGGACATAAAAGGTCTTATTACTCCGAACTAACTGACTGGACCGAATCGGACCAAATATTTCAATAGACAAAAAAGGTCTGATTAGTAGTAACTAACTAATTGGACCGAATCGGACCAAATATTTCAGCAGACAATTCAGGTGAGAATTGTCCGAATTCGGACCAGGTCCGGAATTGGATATATTCGGTCTTATTAGTGGCAACTAAGTGACTGGACCGAATCGGACCTAATCTGCTTGTGAAGTATTTCACAATAATTTTGCTGGACCGTTTTGGACCTAATTTCACGTAGACAATCCTTACCTGAATTGTCCAATTCGGGACCCGGTCCGGAATTTGGACATATTTGGTCTTATTTGTCTGATTAGCGAATGCAAGAAATATTGTGTAGACCCAGGAACCGCAGTTAAAAAACAATAATAATTGCAACAAGAAATATTGTATTCATAAAAGAAAAAGCAATAATAATTGTAATCAGGACAAAAAAGGTCTTATTTGTCGAGTTCTGAGAAGCAGATAAATAAGGTCTTATTTGTCCAGATTAGAAATAAAAATAAAGCGGACTTTTTTGGTCCGCTTTGTATGGTTTATTGAACAGAAAATTCTGAGCGTAAGTCATCTTCTTTCTCATCTTGGCAAGCACAGGGCATGCCTTGTGCATACCCGTGATTAATCCAACCAGTGCCATCACAATGCTCGCAGACTTCCACAGTGGTGCAGGGTGCATCGCAATCCTCACAGAAACCCACGTTTCCATTGACGTTTCGTACATTTTCACTACCGCAGGTCTCGCAAACTCTCGTTGTATCCATTTTTTTTAAAATCTCCGTTTTCTTAGTATGTTACCATTATAAGCCGTTTTTATGCTTAGTCGAGTGTCATTTATCACCTTATTTGCTATTACATTGTAACGATTCATTTATGACAAAATGAAGGTTGTCTAAACAACAAAAAACCCGCAGGTTCTTTTTCCTACGGGGTAATTTTCATAAAACTTGGGAGCGAGAATTTCGGGTTATTTCCCTGCTCGGAGCGTACTCCGCTCACTCCCTTAGTTTGGATATATATATAATATCAGATACCCCTAAAAGAGTCGAGTGTCATTTATCACTATATTTACTATTACATTGTAACGATTCATTTATGACAAAATGAAAGTTGTCTAAACAGCTTTGTAATATTATTGTCATAAACAATTGATTACATTTTATGACAATATCATTACAATAATATTACAAGACAAATAAGGTCTGATTAAGTTGTATAGACAACTTCGGACCAGGTCCTAAATCAGATAAATAAGGTAGGAATTGTCCAAATTCGGACCTGGTCCGAATTTGGACATATATGGTCTGTTTGGTAGTAACTAAGTGATTGGACCGAATCGGACCCAATTTTTTTATGCGCATAGTCTACAATTAGTAAGTGGACCGAATCGGACCTAATTTTATGCAGACAATCCTGACCTGAATTGTCCAATTCGGGACCTGGTCCGAATTTGGACAATATTGGTCTGATTAGTCCAAATTGAAATTTGTCATATTATTGTAATAAATTATTGATTACAATTTATGATAAAGTTATTACAACGATATTACAAGACAAAAAAGGTCTAATTAGTCCAGATTAAAAATAAAAATAAAGCGGACTTTTTTGGTCCGCTTTGTCTTGTATCCCCTATCCGTTCTCTCATGGGGAAGTTGTTTCCACGCAGGTGCAAACCGCATCGCAATCCTCACAGAAACCCACGTTTCCGTTTCTGTTCCGCACATTTTCACTACCACAGGTTTCACAAACCATGACTGTATCCATTTTTTTTAAAATCTCCGTTTTCTTAGTATGATACTATTATAGGTCGTTTTTGTTGTTTGTCAATATGACATTTGTCATGTTTTTTTATTACAATTTATTACACTTTTGCGTCAATGTTTTTTACTGCTAAAAAAGCGATGACCGATAACCAGGCAATGATAATTAGAACATTCATTCTATTTCCCCCCAATGATATTCCAAACTTGTCGCGCACCCCAACCAAACATGATAATAGCGATGATAGGCATAACAGATTGTGCTTGAGCGATTGTGATGTGAATTTGGGAGATTTGAGCAAAAATTTGAGCGACCATTTTTTATTTCCTTTTGTTTTGTAAGATGATTACATTATATATCATTTTTACGATTTGTCAAGTACTAAAACCTTACAGTTTTGTAAGGTCTGCTGGTTTCCTCGGTGATTAGTGCTATAACCACAGTGATTATTTTACCAAATTTTTCAACTGACTTTGCACCTGAATATGTATCTTGTATGCTGGTAAAATCATGATTGGCTACACTGGCTGAAGTGTAGATAAAGTTCATAATCATTTCGTTGCTGGTCTGGATAATTTGGGTGGTGCAATCGTTGGGGTTTTTCATGTTTTTATCCTTATTGAAGTATGATTACATTATAAGCCGTTTTTATATGCTGTCAATAGGTTTTTATGATTCTCATCAAACTCTAATCTGGCGTTCTAAGAATACTTGTTCTATAGAACATAATGTTAAAGAGTGGGTAAAGAAGATAGGAATAGTCTGAATTGGGAATTCCTGCGCTGTTAAATCGGACTATTCCTACCTAAAATGTCCAATTTCCGGACCGGGTCCGAAATTGGGCAATATTGGTCTGATTAGTCCAAACTAACTTAGTGGACCGAATCGGACCTAATTTTTTTCGATGACTATACGAAGTGATTGTGATAAGCTTCACAATAAAGTTGGAGGACCGTTTTGGACCTAATCCTTTGCAGACTAATATGATAAGAAATGTCCAAATTCGGACCAGGTCCGGAATTGGACATATTTGGTCTTATTAGTAGGAACTAACTTGGAGGACCGTTTTGGACCTAATTTGCTTGTGAAATACTTCACAATAAAGTTGGTGGACCGTTTTGGACCTAATTTTTCAGCAGACGAATTAGACCTGAATTATCCAAATTCGGACCAGGTCCGGAATTGGACATATTTGGTCTTATTTGTCTTCTTCGTTTTCGGAGCAGTAATTCAGACAATAATTGTCTGAATTAGGACCTGGTCCGAACTAATAAGGTCTAAATTGTCCAATTTGAATTAGGACAATTTTGGTCTTATTTGTTTTTTGTTTTTGGACTATTCCTATCGGAATAGTCCGAAAAGCGTCAATTCAGACAAATAAGGTATGAATACAGGGGTATGGTTTAATTCCCCATACTTTATCCAAATTGTCCAAATTACATGCAAAAAAAGTTGCATGAGCTTGACCCCCACCGTCACCCATGCAAGCGATTTTTCTAATGAAACTCTAATCTTATTTTAATGTTCGGGTGATTTTATATCGACCACCTTTTCCCGAATTACATGACCTTCACCATCCTTCGGTAAGTATAAGTAAACTTTACCTGTTCGGTCATATACCACTACCGATTTTACTTCTTCTTCATGAAACTCATGCCCTGCAAAAGACTTTGCTACATCGCAAAAAGCGAAATCTGCTTTGCTGTCTGAACCTTCGTTCCACTGTACTTTTACTTCGTAATCTGTTCCTTCAATCATTTTCTTCAATCCTTTTTTCTTTTTATTATAAGCCGTTTGCAATCTGATACCAGTGTCATTTGTCACTGGTATCACATGACGTATGGCATGTATGTTTAGCTATCCCATTCTCCAAATATATCAGCCCAACAACGCCCTGAGCATACATCCTGCTCTGCCCAACCTTGGGGTGTATGAGATGTAATCTCACGCCCACAGGAAACGCATTTTTCTACTTTTGGTTCTTCGCTTTCAGCCTGTTCTTTTACAAAATCGTTGATGGTTTTTTCCATGATTTTTTTCCTTGAGAATTTTTTTCGAGACTGGGAGTAACTCGTTGTCAACTGCTACTGGATTGGCTACCGTCGGAGCGGACTTTTGTGCTGTTACTCCCTGTTCTCTACTGTATATACAGTATAGCACCTATTTTATAAGAGTCAAGCGTTTTTAGAAAGTCGAATGTAATGAATATTTTATGACATTTATTACAAGACCAAGCTTATCCAAATTGTCCAGTCTTTAACATTGTGTTCTATGAACAGGCGTTCTATAGAACACAGTGTTAAATATATGACTAATAAGGTCTTATTTGTGCTGTTCAAATTGGACAAATAAGACCTTATTAGACCGGACCAGGTCCTAATTCGGATAGATATAGTGGGAATTACCAGCGGAAATTCAGATAAATAAGGTC
>Ga0315293_10004415_pt1 | contig 13364 bp, 11 predicted proteins | sample YL17G13_20_MG_FD_203071 | JGI IMG/M metagenome (GOLD analysis project Ga0315293, IMG submission 203071) | Sediment microbial communities from Yellowstone Lake, YNP, Wyoming, USA - YL17G13_20 | ecosystem: Environmental > Aquatic > Freshwater > Lake > Sediment | place: USA: Wyoming | collected... | reverse complement strand
TGGTTTCTTCATCTGCCATCACACAACTATCTATCTCCAAATGGTTCTTAAAGACTTGTAGAAGAGTTACACACTGAATCCACACGATAATGTCTTTTCGGTTCAGCTATAGCTTTTCCGCATCCATCTTTTTTGGTTGGTGGTGGTGGTTGGCGAGCGCGCGCTGTCTGATTCTGAAGAGGAAAAAAATTGGGGAACTTACGTTAGTTGAGTGTTCACCTTAGCTTAGCACGCGTAACCTTTTCGTGTATCCAAGATTTCTCTTTTCGTAAATGACGACTGCCAGCAGTGTTGCGATCATGAACAGGGGCAGAATGAGGATTGCTGGAAACTCTGGAATCACCCTGTTTGTGTCTAATGTAACCGCGCCAGTCCGTGCCAACGCTCTGCCTTCCAGCGTTGCGCCGCTAGTCAGCGTGATTGATGCATAAGCCAGTATGTTTCCCTTGAAGGTAGAGTTCGTTCCAATAGTCGCTGAACTGCCGACCTGCCAAAAGACGTTGAAAGCGTTGGCGCTGCCGGTCAGGATAACCTTGCGATCGGTTGTCGTGACAAGTGTGGACGCTATCTGGAAGATGAAGATAGCACTCGCGTTACCCTGGGCGTCGAGAGTGAGATCCCCTAACGATATCTCAAGCGAGGACGTGGATTTGTAGAGGCCAGGGGTGAGGGTTTGTCCGCCTATATTTCCGGACACATTGGTAGCACCTGTTCGTCCAGCGAGGTTGTTGTACGCGGTGGTCAAGTCGGTTTGGGCTTGGGCTGCGGTAGTATCGTTAATGTGTTCCGTCCCCGTCACTGTTCCGGGCGGAAACCCCGTCACCGCGTTACCTGGACTCACTCCGAGATCCCCAGTAACGTTGGTAAGACCGGTGCTGGTGACCGTGGTGCCAGCCAGAACCCCGAAATTGGCGGCCACTCCAAGGTTTACTGACGCTTGATCTGCTGCCGCGTGCGCGGCCCCAGTTGTAATCGTGGCAACAGCAAGAACTACAAGTACCATTAGTACAATAGAAGTCTTTCCAAGGCCTTTTTTATCACTCATTCTAAATGTCTGCGTGTTTTCGGTATATAAATGTAATCCAAACAAAGGCTCAGCCCTACCACTTGCCTATGAACTAAAAAGGGACTAGATTTAGATCCACGTTATTAGGGCAAATCCAATTAGTCCCAATATTATTGCGATTAGGGCAAATATGATGATTGCCACAATGGCGATAACAAGTGCCTTCAGCCATCCGCAGTCAAAGAAGTGTTTCACTAGATAAAGCCAGATTATCAACTGAATGATGGAAGCAATGATGCCTCCGAATGGAACCAAAGCTCCGAAGATTGCACCGATTACGGTTCCAATTACGACTATCCAAATGGCGTCTGTGAACTTTGCTTTGTCTTTTCCAACAAGTGCTCTTCCAGACAGCCAGAGAACTGGCGAAAGTATTATGGTGTTTACGATAACGTGTATTACGAATGGAATCAAATCAAACGCCAATTCAACGCATCCTTGATTAGGTACTTAGCGTAGACAGCTTGTTTTTTTACTCCCGAAGCTGCTTATAAGATTATCGTAAAAAGCTAACATATAGTTTCTCTTATTCTCTACCAGTACCAAAAATAGCGCGGGCTATAACCCATGCCTTCCGTATATGACTTTTGGTAAAAACCTCAAACCTCAAACTTTCCAACATAGCCTCATACTGTTCGAATGTGCGTTTCTGGATTTTGTTGTTCCATGCGTGAACAGCTGATTAGTTTTAAATAGCAACTGCATGATACGATGATTGAGGGAAATATTTGACTGGAGAAGTTGAAAAAGGACTGAAGAGAATTGGTGTCACAGTGTCTAAACCAGTGCTGGCCCTAATTGCAATTGTCTTCGGTTTGCTTGTCATAGCGTTTCCTGACTTGCTTCAATGGATTGTTGGGCTGTATTTCATTATACAAGGAATACTGTTCCTTTTGGACTACTACGAACTAAGAAGACGATAGCAGGAAGAACTACCAACTTCCACTCTTTTTTCTTCTGTCTTAAATGCAAGGTCGGAAAGGGACAACTGACACGCTTTTACTCGACAATGCTTTCCCTAATTTGGCACATGCAGACCAAACATCAGAAGAATCAAACAGGAGGGATAAGGATGGCGCGCGCGCGCAATGTCGGTTTTGAAAGACGTATAAGACTCTTCTGCAAACCATAATAAGCTAAACACCAGAACGTAGGAGAAGGAAAGAGGGACACGTATGGGTTTTTTTGGCAAGTTCAAAGCACCTAAAGCAACAGTGTCAGTAACTATGGACAAGGCAGAATACTCGCTTAGGGAGCCTTTATCTGGCAAAATTAACGTGTCGGTGGCAGAGGACATTGATATAGACGAAGTAAGACTTGAAATCTGGGTAAATGAGTTTACGAAGGCTTCAGAAAGTCAGAATGTAGGAGGAACCACGAGGACGGTCACCGCTCAGCAAGAGAATACTATACATAAGGGGAAGACAACTGTGGATGGTAGGATGCATGTATCAAGTGGCTTCAATCAAGATTTTCCATTCTCCATTAGCCTGCCGCCCGGCATCCCGCCGACCTATCGGGGTCGCAACGCCACCAATTCGTGGAAGATGAAAGGAGTACTGGCTGTTAAAGGGCGCCCTGACGTCACAGGACACGACATGGAGATTCAAGTAACCCCCTAACAACAGAAAAAGCATCCTTCAGACTCCACTTGTTTCGTTCTATAGGATTTAGAGATCAGAAAATACAATCGTTACCTTGATCAATGAGACCTGATAGTATGAACTGTGATTGCGTTGAGGCTTCATTCAGTATCTCTCCTTCTTTTCTGTCAGCAACACATGAGAAACGCATGCGAAACCTTCACCGACTTCACACTCTAAGATCTTCGGTTGTGCGTGTATGTTCCCAGCATGATGATGTAGGGGGTAAAGTTTTATCCAAAACCCAAATGTTTACGCTCTCAACCGCTCACTCTTACTCTCTCACTCACACTCACAGCGTGCACACACAAACCTTTTATCAAGTTTTATTATAGAATACATCAGGTGATATGATTGCCTGAACCAAAATTTGAATGGTTTAAGGACAAAGCTGGGAAGTACAGGTTCCGCCTAGTGGCAGCCAATGGAGAGAAGATTGCAGCAAGCGAAGCCTATTCATCAAAGGAAGCATGCGTGAACGGAATCGAATCAGTAAAGAAGAACGCTCCCATCGCAAAAATAGTAGAAGCAAAAGAGTAGTAGTTTCATCTGAGCTGTTTTCATCCTCTTTTTTCTTTGTCGGTACGGTCCAGGTATAACTTTTCCGCATTCCGTTGAAATTTGGTTGGTTGGTTGGTTGGATAAAACTTTACCCCAAGAAACTAAAAATCATACGAGATGGAAAGGATAACTAGTGTCATTTTCGTGCTGCTGCCCTCCTATTCTGTGCTACGAAAGATCGAACTCGTTCTTTCTCGCAATTAGTTGAAGCATAAGTAGGATACTCGTGTTTCAACTAATCACGTTGCAGATTCGCTCACGGGTTCTGTAGCTATGCTCATTGGAATACTTTCAGAAAGCTTCTCGTAATCGCAACACTGGGCACGTTTAGTAGCAAAGGCTAGAACGCTTAATGTTTATAAAAAACAACAACGAACAACCACCATTGAAGCCCAAGTTCAAACATCACATAAGGATACTTGATATTCCTTGATTCATGGAGAAATCCCAAGTAGAGGGAATTGAAAGTTTACCGGTCCACAATTTTTATCGAAGCTTTAGATATCATGCAGAAGCAAAATCCCAATAACGGGAATTGAAAGAGATGTATGGGGTCGTCGTCTAGCTTGGTTCAATATTCCAGTGGTGAAATCTCCTGCAAATCCTCTTTTTCTACGTGTCTACCAACGTTTAAGAAACTGTGTTTGCCTTAATGGCTTTTGAGTTTTCTGATATGTTTTCTCAAGTTTTCTGTTTGGTCAGGTGTTATATTTTCTATTACTTTTTCGATTTCAAGCACAAACTTCTGAGCATTTTCCACGTTTCTCTTTATTGACGCTTGGTTAAGTTCTATTCCCACGTAGTATTGCGTGTCTATTCTAACCTGTTTGGAATTTGAGATGTCGTTCACCAAATCTTCGCCGAGTATTCCATTTTCTGCCAGTAGTCTCGCTATGGCTATGCTACAGTCATGTATTTCTGATTTGATGCCTATTTTCGTGAGTAGGGCGTATAATGCGAAGTATCTTGCGTAGTAGGCGGTTGTCGTGATCCAGTCTGTTTCTTTGATTTGAACAGTTGCGTTCATGGTGTTTAAGGCGCTTATCGCTTTTTTGAGGTAAGCTTTTGTGAGGTTTCATTGGGCTGGACCATTCTGATGCCTCTTTTTTGTTTTAGACACCAGAGTATCGTTCTATCTTTCAGTATAGTGCCTCCATAACAGGTTTATGAATGGGCCTGAATTCTGTAGTATGATGTGATTCTCAATTATTTCTTTTATTAAAATATCGCCTGTTCGTAGACCATCATCGAAATTCTCAATACTGGATGTTTTGATGTTGATTTCTTTGCCGTAGATTTTTCCTTGTTTTTTGATCTCTGAGAGTTGGTTTTGTTCAAGCCTGCCAATGTAGAACAGGTCTATGTCACTTGCTTCGATTGCGTAGTTCTTGGCGTAGCTGCCGAAAAGCACCAAAGGCCCTACTAAGTTTAGATTTGAAAGCGCGGCGGATATTTTTTTTATTAGAAAGTTTTTGTTCAGATAATTGATTGTTGCAAGTTCTTCTGTTATTGCAAGGTAGTATATCGTCAGGCTGTTGTTTGGGTTTAATTGGTATTCTTTGTTTTTTCCAACTTTTTTGGAGATGAGTATTTTGTTTTCTTCAAGTTGTTTTAAATGAGGCAGGAGGGTTACATGGCTAATGTCAAGTTTTTTGGCTACTGCTCTCGCATGTAGAGCCATTGTGTAGTTTGTCCTATATAGGCTAAGTATTGCGAATGCGTGTGTGGTAAGTTTTTCTACCATATGGAAGGAATTACAACCAATTTTGCTTAAAAGCCTTCCCACTGTTCGCTCAATTACGTGAATGCTCGCTAATAGTGAACAGACGATCGATTGCAACAGAACAACTTGTCGGATGAGACTTTGAGTATGTGACAATGGTGGTACAATGGCGGAGGTAAACTGTTTAGAAAGAAAAGCTGTTATATCTGCGACCAAATGCAGAATAGTCTGAGGTGGCTGTTCAGATCCGCGGGGTCGTCGTCTAGCTTGGTTTAGGATACCAGATTCATGGAAAAATCCCAATCAAAGGGAATTGAAAGGTAGACACCGATGCTCGAACCCTAGATGCTGGTCACAGTCAAAATGGCAACAATTCTGTTGTCTTTTTACAATGTGATGATCGGTGTGTTCCATGTTCTTTACCAGAATCGGTAATGCAATCAGATTAGTTTGCGAGTTGAATAATCATCTCTTTTGGTCTCAGAGTAAGCAATTACAAAACTATTTATTTTTGTAGTTCCTTACTATTGAATCGCTGCTATACTGGCGAAGAGTTCTGCACAACTCAACCAAAGCACCTTTAGAAGTTTCAGTTGCGTCCAAGTCATACATTTTGGTGTACCTCTTTCTTCTGCCGCCACTCTCTAAGCAAGACTTCTAACAGCTGAGAAGCAGCTTCCTCTCCTCGTGCAGGAAGATTGTAAAGGTCAACATAAAGCTGAACATTCGAAACAACCTTGACACTTTTGACCTCATGCGCTCCGTAGAAAACGCCTTCGTCGTATGGTACAACAAACTTTACGTTTCCTCCTCTTGGCGTGGGATTCAGTTCTAGCTTCTCTGCAAGAATAGCAGCTATATCTTCAGAGGGTATGTAGAGATGCACGTCTACAGGCCGCACGTAAGGCGCTACAAGCCAAGCTGCTGCCAAACCGGAGAGGGCATACTTCAAATCCAAAGCAGAAATTCTGCCCAGGAATTGGTCTATCTCTTTCTCGAAAGTGAAGTAATCCAAGAACTTGTTTGCGCGGTCATACTGATAGTAAGAGGCCCATCTTCTCAGCAACCTCACAGGATCCACCAAGACAATTCTATTTCGCCTGTCTCTGGCCGCGGAACCTAACTCAATGAGCGTCGTGCAGACATAATGAACCAAACCGCTGGAGACGTTAGCTTCTACCGCGAGTTCCCTTTCATCCCAATCTCTGCCAAAGTTTACTAATAGGACCCGCAAAACCCTCGACGATTTTGGAGCGAATATGTTTTTAACAGCGGACATAAGCTTGCCTTCACCCTATAGTCTTGCTCAATGGACTATATAAATGCTCAATGCTATTGAGCAGCATTCTGCTCAACCAGTTTTATAAATGCTCAGCAGTATTGAGCAAAATCTGCCTCGCGAATTTAATAAAACGTTTAGCAATGGCCAAACCACCATGTTCCAGGACGTCTTTTCAAAATGTCAAAGAATTTTACCGCAAAAAATAGGGTAGGGGACATCTGAAAGTTCTTAATTGCCTTTAAGATAATTAATGAAGTCTTGCCACTCACTTGATTTCCATAATTGTCCACTTTCCTGCATTTCCACAATCACAGCTTTTTCACGTAATCCTGCCCATACCCGTCATCGACACACACACAAGGTTAAAGTTTTATCCAACCAACCAATTTCACGATGTTGAAGGGTGATTTAACCCCGCATCTCAGTCCTACCTTCAGAAGCAAGACGTTACACCTTGCCGTATTAAGGATGTAACTTTGTGTCTTCGAAGCTATAATTAGGTGGACCTGTTTTAGTAGATATGATGAATTCTGTCTAGAGAACGAAAAGCGAGTGAGACGAAATGGCAAATGAAGGCATTATTGCAGGGATACTCTTCATTTTTTGTATAGTTGGCATCCCAATTGTCTACGCATTGTTGGATGCCCAAAAGAAGCGTCAAGAAAGGGAAATAGAGAATGAGGAGATTCGCCAACATAGCACTTCCATTCCGTCGTGGACTGGCTCAGAAGCGTCTATAATCGAGAGACCGAACCGACCTGCCAGTATCAACATAGACTCTAAGATGCAGCTCTGTACTCATCTCACTAGGCTGAGTTCCCTGATGATAAAATGTCCGAGATGCCAACGGACTTTCTCGAGATTCTTTCCGAAACTGAATCTAGTGCTTACACCTTTTGAGTATTCGATGCTTAAACAAGGCACACTTTCGACGACTGAAATATTGAGAAGACAAATCCGTGAGAAAGGCTGCCCTTCAACATTTAAATGTCCCAGTTGCAATACGACCATTGTTCGTTCGAGAGAACCATCTGGAATGTGTCAATTACATAATAGACGTGTCCGTGGGGAAAAACTGTTCTTTTGCACTATTAATGAATGTGTCTAAGTGTGTCAATGGAATAAAGTTTTATCTTGTATGTGTGTCGATGACGAATAGCTGGAATCACAAGCCATGAGTGAAAACAATGTAGGTATAAGGGTCACACATACATTGTTTTGGTGGGAGGCAGCGCACACCCGCAACATGCTTAGCTTATATTGGCGAAACAAAGTTATTTGAGTTTAAACCTACAGAAACTAATCAAAAAGGATCGGTGCTGTAAATATCGTCTAAAACGCTACTTTCGGTTTCAGAAATAGGTGAATGGACCAAAGCTAACAGAGATGTAAGCCACGAAGAGATTATAACCAAATTCGAAAAGTGGATAAATTCTAGACTTGCCTATTCTGTCGATGATAGGACTCTTAGGTTAAATGAAAAAAAAGTCAAGGGCAAACCCGACATACAATGTAAAGATTCAAACGAGAAAACAATCCTTGTAATAGAGGTTAAGACGGATTCAGATCACATAGAAAGAAGCGACAGCAGAAAAAAAATAGAGAAGGATCAACTGAAGCGATACCTTACTGACAACACGATAGATCCAGCTTACTTGATACTGACCGATGGGGTTATGCTTTTCTTCTATGAGAACAAGAACAGAACATTGCTGCCTGTCAAGGAACTATCAATGGAGTTATCTACGGCCTCACCTTCGATTGAACAAAGGTTGATAGCATTATGCAGCAAACCTGAAATAGACTATACTACAAAAACAAGCTTCGATACCTACCTATCGTTTTTGGCAGAACATCCACAGCATCTTGACAGCAAAGAAGGGATCGACTTCTTCGTGAGAAAATTCGCTTTGCAGCCCGATAGCAGTTTTGGTATGCTTGTTGGTGGTTGTATTGCGCTGATGGATTTTCTGATGAACAAGTCAAGGTTTTTTGAAGGAGCTTATGAGTTTTGGAACAGATCGTTTTTTCACGAAACAAAATCATTGCCAAAAACGTGGAAACTATTTCTTAAATCAATGAATTTTGACATGAACACAGAGGAAGAAAGAAAAGCTGCAGTACAAAAATTTGAATTTGCCCTTGAAACGGCTTACAACATATTCTCACGTCTTGTTATAGCTAAGGCAATCGAGGATTTGAGGTTCCATGAGGTCATAAAAGAAGATTCTCCTTTAGACATATTTAGGAGAAATTTGAAGTATCAACGTGGAACTACCAATCCATTATACTTCAGCATTGCGTTAGTCAAACTCACGGAGAAGATGCGCGAAGGGTTTGTAAGCTCGATATTCGAGATGGATATTTTCGATTGGTGGGTTGATGCATTTAAGAACGAGGAGATGGGCATTGATCTGGAGAACCTTGATTTTTCTGAGATTGGGAATATATCAGATGCGCGACTGACTTTTTCTAAAGCCATAATGCAATTCTTCAGTCAGCTTTACGCCTTCAAATTCTCAGAATTAGGAGAGGACCTTTTTGGAGCGTTGTATCAGGCATATTTTGACAAAGACACAAGGAAAGCCTTAGGGGAATTCTACACCCCAAAAGAAATAACTAATTTCATTTTGGATAGCTGTGGGTATGTTCCTGAATGCGGCGGTCGATTGATTAATGGACGTCTAATTGACCCAGCATGTGGTTCTGGAACATTTCTGATAGAGGCTATAAAGAGATTCTTGCATGATGCGAGAAGAGCCAAGATCGCTCCCAAAGAAACGATAGATAGACTGTGCAATCGTGCGCACATAGTAGGCTTGGATGTACACCCCTTTGCAGCGCAACTAGCCAAACTTAGTTTTGTTCTGCACATACTGCCAATTTACCGCAGCGCCGTCAGAGATGATCATAATTTTGTGCTGAAACGAGTCCCCATTTACAGAACTGATTCACTTTACGATGAGACTGCAGCAACAGAGAAAGGTAGAGTTGGGCAGACGTCGCTTGGTTTCAAATCGGTTGCGAGAGAACTGGAGTTCGGCATACCTTTACCGATCAAAGGTGAGGATGGCAAGTTTATTAGTCTAATACTGGAATTGCCTGACAGGAAAACTGTGAAGAAAGAGCTTCAACTTGATGAAGCAGAGTATTTCAATGTACTGCATGGATTATTCTCCGCAATTAAGAAGGTGGCGGAAGACAAGGAAGTTGATGGACAGTTACATGCAAAAATAGAAGCTCTAAATGACTCTCAAAACATCCTGATGAAGTTACCAGAGCTGAAGGAGAATAGAAGAAAACAAACGTTCGATGATATCAGAGAAAATGTTAGAAAGCACTTCGGCCGAAATGCGTTTACAGAGAACAAAGACCTATTGGCGCTACATTACGATAATTGCTCGATGTTTGACGAGTACGAGTATCAAGACGTAGTCTACCACTCTATTGTAAAGCACATATCCCGCCTTGACATGCCAATAGTCTCAGGCAAGATCAGGCATCACCTTCAGAGTAGCCTTCGAGAACAAGGTTTGAAAGACATTGACTTTGATCTTGTTGTAGATTTCTTTCTTCCTTATTGCTTCAGAATTCTCTTAGATTCAAAATTCCTGAAATATAGGTTTGGCGATGGGCGCCTAATAAGCTCGATAGAAGACAGAGTGGTTTCTATACTTTTAAAGCATTATTTCCGCTATGATTATGTTGTTGCAAATCCTCCTTACGTCAGAATCCAAAGAATCGCAGCAATTGACCCTAGGCTGCAAGAGCATTATAATGCAGTGTTTTCAGATGTTGCAATGGGAAACTACGATATCTACATTCTTTTCCTTGAACTGGGAATCAAGCTCCTAAATGATACTGGTTCAATGGGTTACATATGTCCTAACAGATTTACCACCGTCAACTATGGTGAAGGCATTCGTGAATTCATTCCTAAGAACGCTGCAATTGGACTTTTTCTGGATTTCCGAGACACTGGAGTATTTAAGGACGTTCTGAACTACCCAGCTATAATCATTCTGAAGAAAAGCAAAACGCAATCTTTGATTGCTTGTTGTAGAATGAGGGAAAAACCAGACGGCGTCTCAGATGAAGAGATATTGAAAGCAATAAAGAAAGGATTGGGCCAAATCCATTCCGTTACGGACCACATACAAACAAGAGTTTTCGATATTTTTGGTTTTGACCCATCAAATTTATCCAAAGACGGATGGTTTTTCATGCCTAGTGCGGAAAAACGGGTTTTTGACCAAATTAGACAGCCAAGTAGAGTTCTCAGCGAATACACAGAATCTTGCAAGTCAGGCAGTGCTTTGTTCGAAGGTTCAAGTACTGGTAACAAAGATATCTACGTGATCCAGAAGATTCTGCAAAGGGAAGGGAAAATAAAATTTTTCTCCAAGATAGACCAAAAGATTTGGGAAGTAGAGGAGAGTCTACTCAAACCTTACGTTGAAGATTCTAGAAAATGGTTTTCTCCGCATTCTGGGAGTTATTTAATTCTGCCATACAAATTGAACGAAGATGGCTTTTACGAGATAATCAAACCTAATGAATTAGAGGAACAGTATCCCTTGACATGGAAGTACTTACTTGCGCATGAAAACTCGCTGAGAGCTAGAAAAGGTTTCAAGGAAAAGACCGATTGGTATGCGTTCTCTGCGCCTCGAAGCCTAGAAGACTATGAGCAAAGGAAATTCTTGTTTCAAGGATTCACCAAAAACAGCGCTGTTTCAATTGACACTGATCACAAACTCTTCTTCGGTCCAGACATTTATGGTTTAAGACTGCGTGAACTGCCTGAGGATGATACTAAGGTTCTGCTAGCTATATTGAATTCGAAAGTCGCCAACTTTTTCGTGAAACAAGTAGGTGTTATACACGGTAGCGGATATTACAAATTCGAAGACAGATTTGTTAAAGAACTGCCAATAAAAATGCCTGATAGCATTCCAAAGCTAAAGATAGTGAAGATGGTCGAGCAAATCTGTCAATGCTCCAACAAGGTGTTTCCAGACGATTTTGTTGGAAATGCCGAGACCTACAAAATTGGCTCAAGAGTTGGTGAGTATGATGTCAGTATCAAAAACGATGAGGTCTTGATCAAGTATGAAAACGAACATCTGAGAATTCTGGGGCTCCAAGGAGACTTGCAGGAATCTGTCATAGTAAACATCGATGGAACTAGCCATATCAGATGTCCGTCCACAGATCATTGGCACTTTATTGAGCAATACATTCTGTCTAATGCTGAAAGACGTGCGGAAAAGGTTAAAGTGGATACAGTTTTAATCAAGAACATATTCATACCTAGCCATAGACAAAATATTCAGAAGGCTATTTCTCTACTCCAAAACAACCAAAAGCAGATCAAAGAACTGGAACAGAAAATTGATCTCGCCATCTTTCAGCTCTATGATATAGAAACTGTTAAGTCTGGTAGATTGAGCGGAATTGATATCATAGAGCATTTTCTACAGTGAGAAGTCAGAAAAGCAGTGTGCGCGCGGATTCTTCAAATGGTTGCAAATGGCCATATTGCATAACCTATTGAAAAGCCGATGACAAACATAATGACTACGATGGTAAACGCAAGTAGTCCTGTTGCTTGTTGGTCAAGACTCGTTCTTGGTGTAGAGGGTGTGTAGGTGCCTGATTCTCTGTCACTCTTTTCAATTCTTAGCCCCACAATCATAAACGAGCACACAGGCCAAACAAAGGACAGGATCAGAGGTACGATTTGACCTGTTCTGAAGCCGGCCCAACACAACACGCCAGATAGTATATTGCCTAAGACTAGGTATATTGACTTCATCATTTCGCCTCCCCAACTTTGAATGAGGTTTTGTTATCTTATAAGTTCACTCGCTTGAGAAGTTAGGGATTTAAGAGCGCGCATGGCTGTTCCTAAATTGGTTCTAAATGGTTCTTATTCTTCTCTTTTGACCTAGGACAATTTGATCTTCGAGCATGACCATAGTTTCTTTGCATCTGCAAGAACTTCTGGAACTTGATAGCGGGAGTTAAAACCATTTTTGACCATTTTAGGAACACGCATGCGCGCTAGGAAAATCTACAACAGCAGCTTCAAGATGATTCCAACAACAGGTAAAAGTCATTTTCGTTTCATGCTTCCTGAGCATTTTATCCCAGTTTCATTGCCACTTCTTGAGGTTGCGTGGCTTCTTTGAAATGTTCTACAAAGTGGAGCTCTACCCAGTCGCTTCGTTTTCTATGTTCTCTCTCTGCTTCCTTGTCTATTAAGGTTAGAATACGTTTTGAAAGGTTTATGCTGACTGGGTGTTTCCGCATCTCGTTTCTCGCTTTTTGGTTGGTTGGGGTAAAGTTTTTGGAAGATGGCAGGGTTTGGGGAGTGTAACAAGGTTTCACAAGTCATAAATAGGCTTTTTGATCTAACTTGTTGGTGAAGAAGAAGGCAAACCTTTCATGTTATCTCAGTAGGCTTCTCCAGAGTTCCTGAGAAGTTGGTAACATGCGGGATTTGCTGGCTTTTCATGACGTAGAAGAATGGAAAGGAGGAAAAGAAAGATGGGAATGAAAACAGGAATATTGATAGCTTTGCTTCTCTTAAGCACCTTGACTCTAACTTTCCACATTCAACCAGTAAAAGTAACTGGAACCAGACCTAATGGTTCGCCACAACAAACAGCAGTTGACTCGTGGCCAATGTTCCGACATGACTTAAGGCACAGTGGATACTCAACGTCAAAGGCTCGAGATAACAACCACACCTTATGGAGTTTCCAGACTGGCGGCTGGGTGCGTTCTTCTCCGGCTGTTGCTGATGGTAAGGTCTATGTGGGATCAACTGATAGCAAGGTTTATGCTCTTGATGCTTCTACCGGCGCTCCCATATGGAACTCCGCAACCGGCTGCATCGATATGTCTTCTCCGGCTGTTGCTGATGGAAAAGTCTATGTGGGATCAACTGATAGCAAGGTTTACGCTCTTGATGCTTTGACTGGCGGATTGATATGGAGCTACCAGACTGGCAGCGTTGTATATTCTTCTCCGGCTGTTGCTGATGGTAAGGTCTATGTGGGAGGAGGTAGTAGCCTTTATGCT
>Ga0315293_10004409_pt1 | contig 13371 bp, 9 predicted proteins | sample YL17G13_20_MG_FD_203071 | JGI IMG/M metagenome (GOLD analysis project Ga0315293, IMG submission 203071) | Sediment microbial communities from Yellowstone Lake, YNP, Wyoming, USA - YL17G13_20 | ecosystem: Environmental > Aquatic > Freshwater > Lake > Sediment | place: USA: Wyoming | collected... | reverse complement strand
TCCCCGCGGCGCGGCACGAGGCCGAACCCCCACTTGCGGCGCACGAAACGTCCCGTCTCGTCGATGACCTTCCGCGGGGAGAGCGGTTCGTTGGCGATGCTGCTCGGACAGACGACGGTGCACCGGTTGCACTGCGTGCACGCATCGAGCATGAGGAGCTCGCGGAAGCTGAAGTCGCTCTTCAAGGCCTCGCGCTCCTCGAGCGTGAGAAACGAGTTGAGATGCATGCCCTCGAGCGTCACGTTGATAGGCGCCGCGACGACGTGGATAAACTTCGAAAACGGGAAATAGCCGATGAAAGAGAGACTCGAGATCGCGTGAATCCACCACCAGATCCGGTGCGCGAGATGCGCCCCGGGTACGCTCAGTCCGGAGACCCCCGCGATCCACTGCCCGACCGGGGACGGCTCGCGCCACGCAAGCGTCTGCGCGCGGAGCCTGAACCCCTCGACCATGAAACCGGTCACGGCGATGAAGAAGAGGAGGATCAGTACGACGTGATCGCGAATGACCGTCACCATCTTCTCGCGCTTGAACACGTACCTCCGAAGATACGCGAGCACGATGCCCGCGATGAGCGCTGCGCCTGCCGCCTCCAGCACGAATGCATAGACACAATAGAGGTCGCCCCGAAGGTAAGAGATTATCCAGTGATCGATCGTCGAGAGGACCGTTCCGAGAAAAAGAAGAATGAAGCCCCACATGATGCACAGGTGGGTGATGCCGCCGAGGGGATCCCCCTTGACAATCGATCCGTTGAGGAATACGCGCTCGAGAACGAGCCGCCAGTCGAATCCTCCGTCCCGTTTGTCGAGCCAGCCCGAACGCCAGAGCTTCCACCGGCGGGACAGGCCGAACAGGAAAACCGCCGTCGCGAGAGCCGCAAGCGAATAGAAAATATAGTGATGGCCAATATTCCAAAATACTTCACGGAAGGGCTGCATCGATACCCCCTGATCGGGTGAATGTGGGGCATTCTATCAAAAACGAAGAGCGAAAATCAATCATATACTTGCCAGGCGTTCAGTTAGCCGTCGCACGCCGCGGGAATTCCGGCGCCGCCTCCCCGGAGAAAGCCGAAAAACAGCCGCAAAGCTTAATTCACGGCCGTTTCCGAAGTATCTGGAACGGTATTTGCGAAAAGCGAATGCGGAGGATTGAACATGAACCTTCGTGTCTTCATATTCGCGCTCACCCTCTCGCTCGCCGTGTGTGTCGCCCTCAACGCGCAGCCGCAGACGACGCCGCGCGTGCAAGCGGAGGGGCTTTTCGTCGAAGCGCAGAAAGCGCTTTCCCGCGGCGACTCGGAAGGGGCGGAGGCGCTTCTCAAGGACGCACTCACGAAGGACCCCGCGTTCACGTCGGCGATATGGCAGCTCGCGCAGATCTATGAATCGAGGGGAAGGCTCGACTACGCGCGGGAGCTCCTCGTCCGCGGACTCGCTCAGGATCCCGGGGCCTCATGGGCGCGGGAGAGGCTCGCACAGCTCGAGGGCACGATCGCGCGCACGCTCCTCATCGAAGCGCGCACCTATCTGAACTCGGGGGAATACGACCTCGCGATTCCGAAGCTCTCCACGTACCTTGGTCTCAAGCCCGACGACCCGGCGGCGCTCATCGCGATGGCAAAATGTCAGCTCGCGAAGGGAAAATTGAAGCCGGCGCGGGACTACCTCGCCAAGGCGCGCGCGAATGACCCCGACAATGTCGAGATCGCATCGGTCGCCGCCGGGATCGACAAGATCGACCGGAAGGCGCGGCTTGAAAGACTCTTGAGCGACGCCCAGATCGCGCTCATGGATGTGACGGAGCCCGGGAATGAAAAGGCGCGCTCGGCCCTCCGGGCGGTGCTCAATGAAGATCCCGCCAACACGTGGGCCAAGGAGCGGCTCACCGAGCTGAGCCGCAGCGCCGCCGAAGAAACCGCGCGACAGGAAACGCGCGCGCGAGAGGCCCCCGAGGCGGTCGTCGCCCAAGGGCGCAAGGCGCTCGACGAGTCGAAGGGGGCGCTTGCCGGGGTGGGTCGCTTCGTGCTCGCGCACCTCACCGTTCTTATCCTCGTCGCCGTTCTCTGCGCTCTCGCGCTCGACATCCGCCGCAAGACCATGCGGCGGAACTACCCGCTCGAGGGAACGATAACGCTCATCCCCATCCTCGACATCGTGTCGCTCGTCAACGCCAACCTGCGAACGGGCAGGCTCATCATCGTGAACACCGACGCGAAGGGGGAAATCTACTTCGAGCAGGGAGAGATCATACACGCGCGGTGCGACGGTCTCACCGGCAAAACCGCGTTTTACAAGCTCATGGATCTCTGTTCGGGCCGGTTCTTCTTCCACAACCATCTTCCGAACGTACGCCGCACGATCACGGATCCTCTGAGCCTGCTCCTTCTCTCGATGAACCCCCATGAGGAACGCTGCGCGGAGACCGGGGGGGACGCCGGTCGCAGAGAATTCGTTTCGACTCACCCGAGAAAATAGCCCTAGGCGAGCGCTTCGAACAGGGGGCACTCCGGAGGGTCGATCGCCGTGCCCGGCTCGCGGCTGTACGCGATCTCCCAGCGAATCGCCGGATACAGCTCCTCGCCGCGCTCGCGGCAGCGGTGCGCGAACCGTTCGCGGAGGTTCTCCATCGCCTCGCCGACCTGCGCCCGCGAGACGCCGGCCGCGAACACGGTGAAGCGTTCCGGTCCTTCCCCGCGCGCGACGAGCCAACGGTCCCTCCCGAAGAGCGCGCAGAGGCTCGCCTCGAAGAGCTGCACGAATCTCCGGCCATCCCGTGGCGCGCCCTGCAGGCGCAGCGAGACGAGGTGAAGCGAGGTCTGTTCGAGCCCGGATCGCTCGAGCATCATGTGGAGCGGATGAACGAGGTCCTTTTCCCGGTCGAAGGGGGGTTCCAGGGGGAGCCGCACATGCAGCGCGCCGCCCCCGGTCACCGAGTGCGCGCCGTCGAGTGCCCGCGCGAGTCTCTCGAGGACGAGCCCCTTTTCGATCTCGGTCAGCGCGAGAAAATCTCTCAGGGACGCTCGACTCTCTCCGGGGCGCCCGCGCGAGATCAGCGATATCGACAACGCCGGCTCTTCGCCCGCCTCGCCGACGGCGTGGTTCGCGGTCACCGTGCACTCGATATACGGGATCTCCCCGAACCAGCGTGCGATCGCCTCCACCGCATTGAGGACGTACTCCTTGAGCCGGGCACGGCACGTGAGCACCGTGCAGTCGGGGGAGCGAAGCTTGAATCCCTTGATCGCGCCGTTCTTTTCCCCTTCGCTCAGGATCGCCTGGAGCTCCCGGTCGACCCTTATCAGCGATCTGCAGGCGTTGATCTCTCCCGATTCGACGTTGAATATCTTCTGAAGCTCGTCGAACGAGCTGATGAGCTTTTCGATGTTGCGGCACCCGATTTCGAGGAACCGCTCCTTATCGGCGATGTCGAGCGGCTCGTCCTTCCCGCTCAGGATCATGACCGCGTTCCGGGCGGAGGTGAGCGGCGTCCGCATGCGGTGCGAAAGGTACGTGGCGAACCGCGAATGGAGCTCGTCGAACTTGCGCCAATCGGAGAAATCGTGCATGAGCAGCATGTACGCGCGCCCCGGCGGCGAGGCCGGGCAGTCGTGGATCTCGAAACCGACGAGGAGGTGTTTTCCCCCGCCGTCCCGATTCGATACGTCGATGAAGGTGATTGTACCCGTTCCGCCGCTCGGCGTCATCAACCGGGCGGCGAGATTTCCCCGATCGAGGGCCTCTCCCACCTCGCGCACGCTCCCGGCGCCGAGAATCTCGCGCGAGCGCCTGTTCGCATAGAAGGGAACAAATTCCTCATCGAGAAGGACGACTCCCTGGCTGACCGGTTCGAGCATGACCCGGAACGCCTCGATCGTGCCGATCGAGCGGCGTGCGCGGGCTCGTGCCTTTTCCACGAGGAGATCTATGTCGCACTCTTTCGCGGGCTTCACGAGGACTTCGTCGGCGCCGTCCCGGATCGCGGCGACGTGATCGGCGCGCTCGCGGGAGGCGGTCACGAGGACAATCGTCCCGCGGAACCCGCGTGAGCGGGCCTTCGCGATGAGCTCGGAGCCGCGCATGAGGGGCATCTCGAGGTCGGTGAAAAGGAAGGCCGGCGCCGCGGCCGGAAGCGCATCGAGGAGACGCTTCGGATCGTCGAAGCGAACCGGCTCGATGCCGCACCGCGCGACGTGCCGTTCGAGAATCTCCGCCATGAGGCGGTCATCATCGATGATAAACGCCGTTTCGCGATTGCCGCCGCGCGTATCCGCGCGCGGCGCGCCGGCATAGGTGATGGGCTCGTTCGGCATCCGAGGATTCCTTTCCGCACCGTTCGACGACAATTCCATGCCCTGCACGGCAAACGCAAGGCGTGTGCCTCGAATCGTACGAAACGACGGGAGCGTTCCCAAACGTATGCTCTATCATGAGGAATTATAGGAACGGCGCGCAGTTGCAATCTGCACTTACGGTTGGTTCGATTCAGGACGCGGTGCCGGCCGGGCTGGCGGGAAACGGTACGTGAAGGAGAGCGAAACGCTTGAATCGAACGCCCGTGCGCCTTCGTCTCCCGCCTCGAACGCTCCCGCAATCTCGAGCACGAGCTGCTCCGACAGCATGCGCTGGAGCGAAAGGAGACACAGGTCCCTCGCATCTCCGTTGTCGAAACGCACGAAGAAGACGGATGTCGCCACGGTGACGACTCCCGGAACGGGGATAGCGATCGACGCCGCGACGGTGAGATGCGTGTCATTCGTGAAATCCTCCCCGTCCTGTTTCTCGGCGGCGAGCGTGTAGAGCGCGGCCCCCCGCAGCGCGAATCCGCGCTCCATGAAACGCGCCTCGAGACCCGCTTCCCCTTCGAACGCCCCGTCGGAGAACGGACGGAGGCCTTTCGAGCCGCTCGGAATCCTCAGGTCGGCGCGAAGGAACAGCCCCGACGCATTGAGCGAGTCCCCGCTGATTCGCGCGGCGGCGCGAAGCAGCATATCCCCCATGCCGTACTCCATCGCGTTGTCGCGACGCACCGCGGGAAACTGGAGATCGAGCCGCACCTCGAACCGCGGCGCCGGACGCACCGTGAGGCCGCCCGTGAGGAGCGAGGCCCGCCAGACCCCACGATCACATTCGGTCTGCCTTATAACGAGCGTTCGCACCGTGTCGGGCCGGGGGAAGAATGAAGGGAGGTCATGGTAAAGCCCGGTCGCGCACAGAGGACCGGCGAGAAGCGCGGCCGAACCGATAAGGACGGAGATCAGGAAGGAGGCGAGTCTCAATTGGCAGCCCTTCTACGCCACGCCCTCCAGCAAGCGGGTTTTTCCCTGATTGACGAAATGAACGAGGATCGTTTTCCGGTGCCCGGAAAGGGTCTCCTTCGCGATTACCTTTCCGTAATCGTTCCATGAACGATGGTAGATGGTCTCCCCGACCTGGTACTCGAGCGACTCCTGATACTCACGCGCGTCATCCGTGGAGAGATCCTCGATGGCGAGATCATCGCTCCCCCTGTGGGCTTCTTCCTTTTCGTTTTCCTCGGCCTCCGCGACATCTTCCTGATTGAGCATGTACGGCAGGTACCCCCGGCAGCCCGGGCAGTTGAGCCAGATGACGTCCTGGTTCTCCGCTTCCTCGACGACCGCCATGTCGAAGGTCTTCTTGCACACCGAGCAGTACTGCTCTATGGTCCGCTTGGCTTCCTTCCTGTCTTTCACCTTTCGCTGCGTCACCGGAACCTCCACCGCGAATTCGTCGCCGCGCTCTGCACACGCTGCTACTGCGAGATGATTCGGCAGCATTCATCCGCTTCCGTCGCCGAGAGAAATCTCATCCCGCACACGGGGCACACATGCTTTCCATCCAACCTGCCCTCGGTCTCCGCCTTTGCGAGCAGCCTGTGGAATTTCACGTAGTTCTTATCCTTCTGAAGTAGTGTATCCTCCTTATCCACTCGCGTCATATCCGCCCTCCCTTTCAGGGATAACTGCTTCAAGACTCTACATAGTGTGGTCTTCCAACCCGGCCCATACAATATATGGTGGGCTTATATCACTTCCCCTTTTTTTTGTCAACACTATTTCCCGGAAATCACGAGCCGTTTACGAGGCATATGTCCGGTGAGAGCGCGATGAAGAGTGATGAATGCGCCGATGCCCCAGACTCGAACCATGGCCCCCCCTTCGCACAAATCTTCTTCTGCTAAGAATAATCGCTCGCAAGGGCATACGCAATCGAAAAGCCGGGACCATCCGGCGGAGACGGCTTTACCGGCATGCCGCCCCTTCAGTGTCCGCGCGGCCTCGCATACGAGAGAAGAATGGATTCGGTTCTCGTCACCCGCGGCCGCTCGGCGCGCGCGCGTGTGCCGGGCATCCTTGTGAGAGTCTTTTTCTCGACGGTGCTCTTCACGAGGCCCCACAGCGGGACATCGCGCGAGATCCACGCCCGGCTCATCTCCTCCTCCTCCCGCTGCGTCTCGACGCCGCCGAGATTCACGGGTCTCGCCTCCTTCTTCGCGAGCTCCACGCCGTCGCAGAGAAATACACCCGCCGGCGCGGCGATCCGCGCGGGCCCGAGCGCCGTGCGTACCGCATGATCGTCGGGCCGAATAAACATCCCTTCGATATCAAGGTCCTCGAGCTCCGCCCCGGTGGGCGCACGAAAGGCGCCCGTGCCCTCCCTGATGAGAATCTCGTGCAGGCACGAACGGAATTCCGCGGGAGAGGATATGGCAGTGACACGCTCCGCGAGGCGGAGCCTGACGGTGACGGATCCCTCCTTCGACCGGGGATACGGAGAGGAAACGATCTCGAGCCGAAAGCTCCCCTTTGCGTGATCGAGAACGCGGAGCTCTAGATACGATGAATCGGTCGCGCCGAACGATTCCGATTTGACGAGATAGGATACACGCGCGCCCGGCACGAGCGAAACGGACTGGAGCGACATCCCCGGTACGAGAACGTCGATTCCCTGCGCGCTCTCCCCCCCGATCGCGCAGGCGAACATTACCAGCATGATTATCCGGGGCAGGCGCCGTTCCATGCTCACACGCTGTCCGCGCGCATTCGGTGATTCGCGCGCTTCCAGAAGGTTTCAAAATCGAAATCGGGGCTCCATTTCGACGTGTGGCACGCCCGGCACGACTCGCGCGCCGCTTTCACGTACGAGCCGCCCCGCTCGTGCACCGTACCGGGACCATGGCACGCTTCGCATTGCACTCCCTGAAGATATGCGGCCCCTTTCTTTTCCGCTTCCGGATCATAACCGGTCGGCCTCCCGTAGCCCGTCGAATGGCACGCGAGGCACTCGGGATTGGCCGCCTCTCCGCGCGACCGGAGCGTCTCGAACGCGCGGAAGTGCCTGCTCGCGACGAAGCGCGGCATGATGCTCGCGTGGCACCGCCGGCAGATCTCGATTCCGAGATAGCGTTCGACGAGCGTGCCGGTCGCATCATCCCTCGCGAGCAGCCTCGAAAGCTGGAGCTCCCGCTGTTTCATACGCTCCTCGATTTGGAACGCCTTGAGCTTTTCCGTCGTCGCGGGGTCGTCGGCGACGCTTCCGTCGAGATGAATGAGCATGCTCTCGACGACCGACGGCCGCGCGCCTCGGGAACCCGCGAGCGTCAGGCACCCGAGATTTCTTCCCCGGTCGCCGGCGAAGAACACGGGAAGCCCGGCGTGCTCTCGAACGACGAGGAAGGTGTCCGCGCAGCTTTCCCGCTCCTTCTCCCCCTCGCGCATGTGGCCCCGTATGACGACATCGATTCCCGCGAGCGAAGGGAGAATCTCGAGAAGTCTCTCCCGCTCCATGTGGGCGAGGAGGATCACGCAGTCGCACTCCCGGCGCAGCCTCCCGAGCGCCTCGCGCCCTTCGAGCGCCGGGTCGCGAAGCTCTACGCCATCGATCTCGCGGGGTTTCTCGCCGAGAAGCGCGAGGATGCCGACCTTCGCGCCGTGAATCTTCCGGATCACGTACGGGGGAAAGATGCGCTGCCCCTTTTCGTAGAGATTCGCGCAGATGACGGGGAGCCCTTCATCCGCTTCCGCCCTCAGCGTGCGGACGCCGTAGTTCAGGTCCCGCTCGCCGGCCGCGACGGCCCCATAACTCATCCCGGCCATCGTGCGGGCGAGAAAGCGGCTTCGGTACATTTCGACGATCCCCGGATCGCCGGAAAAATCCCCCGCGGAAAGGAGGAGGAGACCCGGATCGAGGGCGCGCTGTGTCTCGATCACGGCGGCCCGCCGGGCCACCCCGCCCGAGGCGCTCTCGCCTCAACCCGCGGGAAGGACCCACCCCCGCTCGTCGCCGCCGAAGAGGATGGTGAGGCGGGCCTCCTCGCGGCATCCGGATACGGCGAAAGCGAGAAGCGCCGAACAGGCCCAAAGCAGAGCTGTTTTCATGGAAGCACTATAGCACGAATCGCGCGCGGAGGGAATGCTGATCCCGCGATGCGCCCGGCACACGATCCTCGGGAGCGGGCAAGAAAAAGGGCAAAGAAAGCCGACTCTCTTTGCCCCGGGGTCAAACCCTTCTTACTTCGCGATACGAGTCTTGAGCGCCTTACCGGCAGAGAACGCCGGGAATTTCGTCGCCGGAATCGTGATCGCTTCGCCGGTCTGCGGATTGCGTCCCATGCGTTTCTTTCTCTTGCGCTGCATGAAGGTTCCGAAGCCGGTAATCTGGACCTTTCTGCCGGCTGCGAGCTCTCCAGCGAGGATGCCTTCCTTCAGAGAAGTGCTGAAAATCGCCTCGATAACCCCCCGTGTATCCTTCAGGGTAAGGCCGGTCTTTTTCGCGACCTTATCGATCAATTCGGTCTTGTTCATGTTTCACCTCCTTTACCTGACAGTGGATTTAGCGCCACCCTACCGCCCGTTCCGAATCTTGTCAATAGTTTTATCACGATTTTTCGGCGCGGATACAAGATTTTTTGGGATTCGTCCCGGGGGCTCGAGGAGCGGATTTCAGTACCCGCTCGACGGGTACGCCCCGCCGAGGTACGACTGGACCGCTCGCGTTCCACGCTCGTACTTGATCTCGGGGTGCGCCTTGATTCTGATTTCAAAGTAGTATTTCCAATCGGTGCCGGTCTGCTCGTGCGTGAAGCTCGCCTGCCAGCAATGGAGATCGCGCACGAGACTGTACGACTGCTGGGTGAAATTTCGCGCATCGATGTTGTAATAGCCGCTGAAGGACAGCCGCCAGCCCTGCGAGAGCTGCGCGCTGGCGTTGTACCGCACGTTGCTCCGCTTCGTGCGGTATGCTCCCTCTCCCGACGAGCCGTAGTTGTATCCGACGGCGAGCGACCAGCCCCCTGCGCCGCGTGGGCTCCCCGCCCCGACTGCGTCGCGCGGCGTTTCTTTCGGCGTTTTCTCTTCCTCGGCGGCGACGATCCGTTCCCGCTGCGGGGCGGCCCACGTCGCCGGGTACTGCAGCGCTCCCCTCAGATTGAGGTCCATGCTGAAATCGGTCGACACGATTCTCCCCCGGTACGTGGCGTACCGGTTGTTGAGGTTGAACGACATGAGGCTTCCGAGGCGAAGCCGCGTCGTGCTCCCGATATCCGAGAAGGCCCGGTCGGCGGGAAGCTCAGGATTGTAGCTCCCGCCCAGGTACCAGGCGAAGACGTCGTTCGATTTGACCTCCTGCTCGCCTTTCTTGACCTTGAGATCGATCGAGTTGTCGAGCGACCACTGCACGGATTGCGACCTGCGCTGGGACTCGGTCAGCTTCGGCGTGAATCCGTACCGCACGCTCGGCGTGATCGTGTGGCGGACCGCGACGAGCGAGCCGATCCGCGGATACACGGTCCCATACACCTTCGTGCCCAACTCCGCGCCGAAATTCATCGAGATTTCGTTGCGATCACGGGGCCGCGTCGAGGGAGGATAGAGGCTATCGTACTTCTCGTTCACCTTGTACTCGAGCACCTTGTAGTAGGACCACCCCATTCCGACACTCGGACTGATCCCGATAAAACCGAGACGCGCCTGCCGGCTGAAGCCCATGTTATATCCGGTGGATCCCGTGGAGAATTTCCGGGCGATGCTCTCCTCGCTGTTCCGTATCGCCGATATCCGCGGCGTGAACAGAACGCTCCCCAAACCGCGCTCCCACAGGCCCTGCTGCCCTTTCGGGTGCTTCGCGCCGAACCAGAGCGATCGCTGCGGGAAGTTGAGCGAGAACGAGGGCAACGTCGACGAGATGCGCGCCTCGGTCGGCAGCTTCACGCTGAGCTTCTGATCGCGGCGCGCCGAGAGACTGAGACTCGTTCCTCCCCACGCCTTGCGGTAGCTCGCGCTCGAATAGACTCTCCGGTCGATGAAGCGTTCGATGTCCTGCGACTGGTTGATCGATTGCTGGGCGTTGTCGGAGCTCACGAACTTGAGGTGGCTCGTGAAGCTCGCCGACGGCGAGAAGGTCTGCGAATGTGCTGATTCGATCATCCATTCGTTCGTCTTGTTGTACTTGTTCGCCTTTGACCCAAAGTCGCGCACGAAGTCGAGGCGGGCGTCGCCGTTCAGGACGTATCGCACCACGTAGTTATTGACGAGGTGCAGCCGGACGCTTCGCCGCTCGTTGAAATCCCCCGTGAGGAGAAAATCGGTGTAGTCGTTCGTCGCCCAGTAGTAGCCGAGGCCCTGAACGAATCGCCCCTCGCGGCTTCCAATCCCGATATCGAAGTTGGGCTTGAGAAAACCGGAGCTCCGCGCATGGTGGAGCGAGTTGACCATGAAGGGGAGGTAGAAGACCGGAATCTTCCCGATGTAGAGGAAAATGGGACCCGAGACGATCTTGTCGTCGATGTAGACCTTCATCTTATCCGCGTGGAACGAGTAGTGGGGATGCGTGAGATCGCACGTCGTGTAGGTCGAGCGGTAGACCTTGAGAACGTCCCTGCCCACCTTGAAGATGTCTTTCCCCTGGTAATATCCCTCGCCGTACTTCGTCGAGCCCTCGACGATCACACCCCCCTCGGTATCGAGGTCGTACCCCATATCGGTCCCGAACATCCGCTGCTCATCCTCCTCGAGCACGGGATCCCCCGTCGCCTCGAGGAGGTTGAGGCGCGAGTTGAAATCGATCCGCTTCGCTTCGAGGCTCGAGTTCTGGTACTTGAGAAACGCATGCCCGTGAAGAAGGACGTTTTCGGAGCTCGCGAAATACTCGATCTTGTCGGCGTTGTATCGGACGCGTTCGCTCGAGCGGGCGAAGCTCTTGTACGCGAGCGTGCTGTCGAGCGTCGCGGCGAGACTGTCGATGGTCTCGCGGGGGGCGAGGTTTACGTACTTGTAGAGCCCCGTGGACGCGCCCGAAATCCGGATATGATCCAGCACGGCATCCTTGAAGACGAAGCACATCTTGTTCCCGGTCGAGTAGCTGTTCGAAACCTTGTTCGCCTCCCCCTCCACCGGATAATACATCGCCCGTGCGTTTCTCAGGATATTGGCCGAGTCCACCTTCTCGCGGGAAAGATAGACGGCGATCGAATCCCCTTCGATCCAGGAATCCTCCGTCCAGGGGGAGCCCGCCTTCGGCGATTCCGCCAGCCGCCCCGTCTCGGGCAGTTCGATGCGCTCTACCTCGTCCTCGTTGTACCACAGGAGCATCCGTTTCCCGCTCATGGAGGAGGAGCCGTTTGTCGCCTTCGGCGTGCCGGTGAGCTCGGCACGGCCCTCGGCGTCGTAGATGGTCGCCGAATCGCAGTGCGCGCGTGTTTGACCCTTCACCATCTGCACGTCTCCCTCGGCGATGCCGATCGTGCGATCGACGTCGAAGCGCATCGTGCGGCTCACGACCGTTCCCGTTTCCTCGCTTTTCAGATCGAAGGTGAGAATGGGATTCGCATCGGCGACCGCCGTCCTCCCGCGGCGGTCGAAGCGGATATGCTTGCCCGCGATGGAATAATCCTCGACGTCGTCGATGATGACGACCCTGCCGGTCGCATCGGCGATCTCCCGGTCGCGGTTGTAGACGACCGTGTCCGCGTACATCGTGCGCGTGCTGTCGGCGATGCTCACGTTGCCGGTGAAGCGCGCGATCCTCGTCTCCCGATTGTACTTCGCGCGATCGCAGCGGACCTTCCACCCGCGTTCGATGAACCGCACGTGCCCGTCGAGCCCCACGGTATTCGTCTCGCCGAAATACTCCCCGACGTCCCCCGTCATCTCCGCCGGGCCGTCCACGACGCGCACGCTGTCGTAGAGGACGATGTAGCGCCGGTTGGGGTAGTGCTTGCCGCGCAGGCTCGTGATCGTCGTCGTTTCATGATCGATCCGCACGCCGCCCTCGAGGTACACGACGCGCTCTCCGTCCTCGATGGTCCACCGGAGGCTCGACGACGATACGCGGTAGACCGCCGAGTCCGCGGGAGCGGTCTCCCCCTGCGATCTGGCCTCGGGTCCGCCGAAGACGGCGAACAGGCACAGCGCGGAAAGGAACACGAGCGCGTAGTGCTTCATTCCGACCTTACCGCATGCGGGCGCGCACGGCCCGCTCCGGATGACGTAGCTTTCAGCTCACCGCTCATGGCCGCTCGTTCGCCTTGGCCAGGGCGAGGAGCGAGACGCCGATGAAGGACGCCTTGTTGCCGAGCATCGCGGGGACGATCCTGACGGAGGCCATCGCCTCGTCCATAACACAATCTCGCAGCGTCGCGCGTGCGGGATCAAGGATAAAATCCCCCGCGCCCGCGACTCCGCCCCCGACCGCGATCGCCTCGGGCGCCAGGATATGGACGACGTTCGTGAGCCCGATGCCGAGATACCGCCCCGTCTCCGCGAGCGCCGCGACGGCGATTGCATCCCCGGCCGCGGCGGCGTGCGACAGCATCTCGACGGTGAGCGCGCCGTCCCAACCGGGCCGCCTCTCCCCCGCCGAGCGGAGCATTTCGAGCGCGCGCGCGATGATCGCCTTTGCGCTGATCATCGCCTCGAGACAGCCGCGATTTCCGCACGTGCACGGGGGACCGCCGGCGAGGATGACCGTGTGCCCGATCTCTCCCGCGAAACCGGAAGAGCCGCGGTAGAGCGCGCCGTTCAGAACGATGCCTCCCCCGACTCCGGTGCCGAGGGTGAGGCACACGAAATTCCTCATCCCCGCTCCCGCCCCTCTCGCCCATTCCCCATACGCGGCGGCGTTGGCGTCGTTCTCGACGATCACGGGGCAGCCGAGCGCCCTCTCGAAAAGCGATCGCAGGGGAACGTCGTCCCATCCCGCCAGGTTCGGAGAGGTATGCAGGAACCCGCACTCGCCGTCGATGAGCCCCGCACAGTCGACGCCGGCCGCGACGACCGGCCCGGCGCCGCGCCCATGCTCCGCGAGCCACGCGGCTGCGCGCGCCGCGGCCTCTTCGGGGCCCCGGGCT
>Ga0315293_10004408_pt1 | contig 13374 bp, 11 predicted proteins | sample YL17G13_20_MG_FD_203071 | JGI IMG/M metagenome (GOLD analysis project Ga0315293, IMG submission 203071) | Sediment microbial communities from Yellowstone Lake, YNP, Wyoming, USA - YL17G13_20 | ecosystem: Environmental > Aquatic > Freshwater > Lake > Sediment | place: USA: Wyoming | collected... | reverse complement strand
AACTCATCGCTTAATTGGGAGATGTCGGCCACACCGAAAAGGGAGATGCCCAGTTCCCTGGCATAGGATTCGATATTCGCGTTCACGGGGATCATTTTATGGCCCGCTCGACGGCCTGTCAACCGCGGAGAAGCCGGCCTCCCCCGGAAGCCGGGCCGGGGGCACCGTGTTGACGGAAATGACCGATTGGGGTATATCAGTGAGGAATCAACGATATCGAGGAGACATCATGATAGAGCGAACGCTGGCCATCATCAAGCCCGACGCCGTCAAGAAGAGGATCGTGGGAAAGATCCTCGACCGGATCGAGGAAGAGGGCTTTGAGATCGTGGAGATGAAGATGGTCCGGCTGACCAAGGATGGGGCCCGGGGGTTTTATGCCGTCCATAAGGGGAAACTTTTTTTCGAAGGCCTGACGGATTTCATGTCCAGCGGCGAGATCGTTGTCATGGTCCTCGAGCGGGAGAACGCCATCGCCCACTGGCGCCAGGTCATGGGCGAGACCGACCCGTCCCGGGCCCAGGTCGGGACGCTGCGGCGGACCTACGGCTTCTCCATCGAGCGAAACGCCGTCCACGGCTCTGACACCCCGCAGACAGCCGAGACCGAAATCGGCTATTTTTTCAAAAATTAGCCTGTTCCCGCTCCCAAGATCCGCATTTTTTTCGTGTTTTACCCTCCCCTACATATTGATTTTTTGGAGCCGGGGACCACTAAATGCTGTGGCGGCTAAGACATAAAGTATTTTTTTTGAACAACTTAGGAAGGCGACCGCCGAAAAAAACGCTTGACATTTCGCTTCCCCTATCCTAGATTAACCTCAAGCCTTGGATGAGTATGTTGAGGAGAGATTTTCGCAGATCTTTCGATCATTAGTCTATCCCTCCGATCATTTCCCAAGGCGAGCCGTATTTATTAAGGAGGCCGCTATGCGGAAAAGATCATTTGTCAGGACCGTCGCTCTCGTGGTTTGCGTAGTCTTCATCGGACTCTCGGCGTCCGGCCTGTTCGCCGCCGACAAGAAGAGCTCCAGGGTCGATGCCCGCCTTCTCCTCAGAAAACCCATCCAGTTCCTGGTCTCGATCTTCCCGGGCTTCGACTCGATCTTCAACACCCACAAGAAACAGGTCCTCTCCGGCAACGATTCCGGCTCGACGGGAACGGTGAAACCGACTGGGGAACTCACTATTGGTAGACCGAGCACCGGCGACTGATCCTCAAAATCAGGACCTCAATTAATAAAAGGGATATTTCTCACCGGATTTATGCATCACCTTTAAGGGTGAGGTGAGTCAAAAAAAATCACCCCTTTTCTCATCTCAAGAGGGGATTGACCCTCTCCCCCCACGTTTCTTATAGTTGACGAGCAGATCGTTGGCCCTCATGTTCCAGGTCAATTGTTCGATCTGCCCAAAATGAAGACTTCAAGAACAGACGTGAAGAGAACCTTGCGGGCAGGGAGCCTGCTGATCTTTCTCATCGTGCTGGCCGAAAGCTCGATCGGCTTTCAAAACGCCAAGAATTCAGTCTTCTCCGCCGCCCCCAAAGTATCTCCCGCCGGCCTGTTCCAGGAGGGAGATCGGCTCCGCCGCCAGGGAGAATATGATAAGTCAGCCGCCGTCCTCTCCAGGTGCCTGGAGGTGTCCCGGAAAGAAGGCCAAGCCGGACTTGAGCTCGATTCCCTTCTGAGCCTGGGACTCGTCTATTGGAACACCGGCAAGCTCCAGGAATCCACGGAGTATTATGCAAAGGCCCTGGCCCTGGCTCAAAAGGTCTCCGATAAAAAGAAAGAAGAGATGTGCTCCGCCTTTCTAAGAATCTACCGTCTTTATCAGGAAGGGAAAGGATTTCGGTCCTCCAAGCAGCCAAATATGGCCATGGACCGCTTCCAGGAAGCGATCGCTCTATCAAGGGAAATTAAAAGTCCGGACCATGAAGCTAAGTGTTTACGTCAATTCAGTGTCTCATATTGGGATCAGGCCGATTACAGAGAGTTTTACAAACTCAATGAATTAGCGGCTAAAATATCGATCTCCATCGGCAATAAAAAAGAAGAAGGAAGGTGCTTGAATAATCTAGGCTTATATCATTGGAAAATTGATAACTACGCGGCCGCGCTCAACTCTTACGAGGCCTCTTTAGAGATTGCCATAAAAGAAAAGAATGCAGTAGACCAGGCTGATATACTACATAATATGGGGGTTATTTGGGTATGTTTAGGCAATTATGAAAAGGCTCTTGATTATCTTACAAAGGCATATAATCTTGATCAAGAATTATTTGATAAAGCTAACCTCGCAAAGGACTATAACAATATTGGAACGGCATTTATTAAAAAAGGATTCTTGTCTGATAACAAGGAAGACTTTAATAAGGCCCTGAGTTATTTTAGCGACTCGTTGAAACTTGCGAAAGAAGCAAAAGACAAAAAACTCATTATCCAAGTTTTAAATAACATTGGATCAGCAAAATCTCATCTGCGATTATATTCCGAAGCCCTTGATTATTTTGAACTCGCAATTAGCCAAGCTAAAGAAATGAAAGATAATAATCCGTTGGGCATGTTATTCAATAATATCGGGATCGTATATTCCAATCTTGGCAATTACGAAGAATCCACCCGCTATTACCAAAAAGCGATCGATGTCGCCCTAGGGATAAATGGAGGCGATATCCTATGGGAAGCCTACCTTGAGATCGCCAACTCTCTAATGAACCAGAAGCACTATGAAGAAGCCATCAATAATTATAGGAACTCCATCCGCGTCATCGAGGAGATTAGGTATAACTCCGTTCAGGAGGAATTGAAGGCCAGCTACCTGGGATCGGGGAAACGGATCGACGCCTACCAGAATCTCATCGACCTCCTGGCGACCCTGGACATCGATGAAAACAAAAAAGACCGCGGGATAGAGGCCTTCAACTACCTGGAAAAGGCCAAAGCGCGGGGGTTCCTGGACAGCCTCGAGGTCTCCGAGGTCAACGTATCGCAGGGAGTCAACTTCAAGCTGGTCAACCAGGAAAAGGAGATCATGCGCGAGATCTCCCAATTGTACACGAAGCTGCTCATGCCGGGCCTCAGCCCTGAGGACAAGGCAAGGATCACGGAGCAGCTCAAGACTTTTGAAGAAAAGCTGGACACCTTGAAGCGGGAGATCCGCACGATGAGCCCCGCCTATGCCGGCCTCAAATACCCGGAGATCATCACGCTCGACGAAGCCAAGCGGATGGCCGACGCCGGGACGGCGTTCTTCGCATACACCCTGGGGAAGGACCGGTCCTATGGGTTTGTCCTCAGAAAAGACGATTTCCGGATCTTTCGGGCCCCGGCCCGGAAGGTCCTCCAAGACCAGGTCGCGGAGTACCGCAAAGCCATTTCCGACAAGGAAAACCACGATTTCAAGCTCGGCCGCGTCCTGTTCGAGGAGCTGGTCCTGCCCGGCTTGACAAAAGGCACGAAGCGGATCGTTTTCGTTCCCGATGACATCCTGAGCCTCCTGCCCTTCGAGGCCCTCGTCCCGGACGACCGGAAGGAAAGGTGGCTGGTCCAGGATTACGCCGTCGCTTATGTCCCATCCCTCTCTTCACTCCGCGAATTGAGCACCCGGAAGAGGGGCCTCCGGTCGCGGCCGAAAAAGGACCTCCTGGCGTTCGGCGACCCTTACTACGGATCGAACGAGGAGGACATCCGCGGGCAAGGCCCGGACATCTTCCAGGATTTTTATTCCAACCCCTCGCTCAATTTCTTCAGGCTGAAATACAGCGGGCTCGAAACGCGGGGGATCGCGTCGCTCTTCAAGGCTTCCCGGACCGACGCGTTTGAGAGAGAGCGCGCCACCGAGGACCGCCTCAAATCCGAGCCGCTTACGGACTACAGGATCATCCACTTCGCGACACACGGCCTCATCGACGACAAGAAACCCGCCCGGTCCTCCATCATCCTCTCCCTGGACCAGGACCCCGCCGAAGACGGCTTCCTCCAGATGCGTGAGGTCTTCGACCTGAAGATGAACGCGGACCTGGTGGTCCTCTCGGCCTGCCAGACGGGGCTGGGGCAGTTCATCCGGGGCGAGGGGATCGAAGGATTAAGCCGGGCCTTCTTTTACGCGGGCTCCTCATCCGTCCTCATGAGCCTCTGGGCCGTCAACGACCAGGCCACCTACCAGCTTATGGAGAGGTTCTACCGCCAGCTGAGGTCTTCGGAGAACCCGATGAACGCCCTCCGGCGGGCCAAACTGGAGATGATCGACTCCAAGGTCCTTTCCCACCCCTATTACTGGGCCGGGTTCATCCTGAACGGCAAGACCGACGGCGTCATCTTTCCTTCCCCGTTTAAGAGATGGATCCTGCTTGTAAGTTCCGTTTGCGCGGGCATCATGATCCTCCTGGCGTTCCGGACCTGGAATCGAAAAAAGTCTTGAGCCCGGCACTTCGAGACCGGTTCCGGTCCGAATTCTCCTAAGGAGCGATCTCAGAAGAAAAAACCCTTTCGGATGCAGTCATCCATCCGGTATTTCTCGAGCAACCGGTAGAGTTGACGCCGGCTCTTGCCGATCTCGTTCGCCGTTCTTGTCTTGTTCCAACGGCAGCTGGATAATGCGCGCCTTAGAGATTCGGGAGTGACATAACCGGCGTTTTCCTGAAGCCAATCCTCTCTTTCAAGCCTGAGATCGCCATCTCGGATGATATTTCCATCACACAGGATGAAGGCCCTTTCGATGATGTTTTCCAGCTCGCGGATGTTTCCCGGGAAATCGTAGTTCATCAATTTCTTCAAGGCATCGGGCGAAAGGTCCTTCCTGGCGTTTCCACGCGCGTTCTCACGCTCGAGAAACTGGTGGGCAAGGAGGGGAATCTCGTCCATCCTTTCCCGAAGGGGCGGCATCCGGATCCGGACAACGTTGACCCGGAAGTACAAGTCGCTGCGGAACCTCCCCATCTTCACCTCCTCCTGCAGGTCCTTGTTGGTCGCGAAAATGAACCGTGCGGAGACATGCCTCATCGTTGTCTCTCCGATCCTCCGGGCCTCCTTTTTATCAATCAGACGCAGGATCTTGGCTTGAAGATGGTAGGAAAGTTCCCCGATCTCATCCAAAAAAACCGTTCCTTTCCCCGCGGCTTCGAGGAGCCCTTCTTTTTCCTTGACGGCCCCCGTGAACGAACCGCGGGCGTATCCGAAGAGTTCGGCCTCGACAAGCTCATCAGGGAGGCTGGCGCAATTCACGGCGACGAACGGAAACGCACGCCTTGGGCTCAACTCATGGATCCTTCTCGCCGCGACGTCCTTGCCCGTCCCCGTCTCTCCAAGGATCAACACGTTCTTGTCGCATCCGGCGGCTTTCTCGATGACTTCAATGCCCTCTCTGCGATTCATATCTCCTACGCCGATCCTTTTGCTCATTGGACCTCCATTTTCTTCGGCCCCATCCGTGTTCTTCATGCTTTCTCTTATAAGAGGAACGCCTATTCTCTGTAATATTTCTCACAATTTTTGTTCAGGTGAGAATAAATCGTGTCAAAAATCATCTATAATAATGAAACTCCGTGAACGAGGCATTCTTATCAAGACCCAGGGAAAAAGACAGATGATCTCTGAAAGAGCCCGAGAGGAAGAGCTCGAAACCCTCCTAGCCAGGTTTTCGGGTTTTATCCGGGCCCACATCCAGAAATTCGATATCCAAAGACTCGGGATCGACCCGGATGATGTCGCTCAGGAGGTCAAGATCAAGATATGGAGGCTCTTCGAAAGTGAGAAAAATATCGTCAATCATGCGTCTTATATAAAGAAGATCGTGGATTCTTCGGTGATCGACCAGATCCGGAGGTTGAGGCGGGAAGAGATGATCTTTCGCCTGGAAAGGCAAAAGCAGGTCGCCGAGCGCGAGGATATGTACAGGCCGAAAACCTTGCGGAACACAGTGCTGAGGGAGATCATCGGCAGGGCCGCCGACGCCCTCATCGACAGCCGGAGGAACGTGGTCAAACTCTATCTTCTCAACATGAGCCTTGAAGAGATCGCCCGCTTTTATGGATGGAGCCGGCATAAGACCCGCAATCTCCTGTACCGCGGACTATCTGACCTGAAGAGATCCCTAAAAAAATCGGACATCGAACATGAAGATCGATAACGAGGACCTTCAACGGATCTACCAAGCACACGTCGCGGGAAAGGGCCAGGAATCCAGGGAAGCTTGTCCATCTCTCGATTTCCTCAGGAAATCATTCGACCCCACTTCAACACGAGTAGAAAAGGACACTATCGTTGACCACATCTCCCAGTGCCCCTCATGCGCTCAGGAATTCGACTTCCTCAGACAACTCTCGGACCGGGAATGGGAACTGGCCCAAAAGCTCGACGGCATTCGTGGAAGCCGACACGGAGGCCGCTTCATCCTGAGGAAGGCCCTATCCGCTGTTTTCCCCCGTTTCGAAAAGAGATACGCGACCGTTTTCCTTTTGGTGATCGGCATGATCGCGGGAGTTCTCATGCTCAGGCATGGGCTCGGTCGTAACGACGGCAGGGGGAAGACGCCTCCTCCCCTGGGGCTCATACAGCCGTTAGGCCGAGTGCCCGCGGCTTCGTCGCTGATCTTTAAATGGGAGCCGCTTCCGGGGCCTGCCGCGTACGTCATCGAGCTCTACGATGAGGCCCTGAACCAGATCTGGGAAGGCGCCAAGATAACGGTCAGTGTCTCTGCCCTGCCGGCATCCGCCATGGGGAAGCTCGCCCGGAATAAGACCTACTATTGGGCGGTCACGGCATACGATCAGAACGGCAACAAACGAGAGTCGGGACTCCGGTCATTCTTCCTCACCGACTGAGATTCGGCGGATGGAAGTGCAGGAACGGGTCGGTCCAGAAGGACCGGGCTGAGGTCTCCATTCAACACAAAGGCCGCCCAATAGAACGGGTGGGAGAATTCGGAACCGATCATTCGCAGCTTCGCCAACCGAAGAGCCGCGGTTTTGCTGTAACCGCCGGAGAGGAAACCATAGAACTTGTCCATGAAACCGGCCGTGGATCGGTCACCGATCGGCCAGAGAGCGGAAACAACGGCCTTCGAACCCGCGTAGAAAAAGATCCTCGGAAGGCCCAAGAGCCCCTCCCCCCGCTCCAAGCTCCCATTACCTGTCTGGCAGGCGGACAAGACGACCAGATCGGCGTTCATTCTCAGGTTGTAGATCTCGCGGACCTGGAGGAACCCGTCCTCCTCTTTTCGCTCATCCTTGGAAAGGACCAGGGCAGACCGGAAGGGGACCTTCTCATCGAGCAATCCATGGCAGGCAAAATGGACGATCTGATAGTCCTCGAGCGGAAGCCCTTTCAAGATCCTTTCTTGCGCTTCCCTGCCCAGATAAAGGTCCCGCGATTTTCTCGGGAAATGCCCGGCGACGCCCAAGATTTCTTTCTTGCTGAAAGGCAGAGGAGAAAAATCAAACCCCTGGCCAAGATAGATTTCGCCAAGCATTTCGCCCTCAACCGGGGTCATGCTGTTGCCGCGCGACTCCCTCGAGTCATAGGCAGGGTTCCCGAAGCCAAGGAATGACTTGGGCCGGGGTCCAGTCGTTTTTTCCGATAAAAGGATGAGAGAGGAGGAGGACGGGGCATAGGACACTTCGTAGTCTTCGATGAGGTAACCCGGGCGCCGCCACCCATCTCCGGGAACGCCGAGCGTTTCGAACGGGAGATAATAGAGGACACCGTCCGGAATGATGATCAGCCGGTCGATCCCAGCGGCAACCGGGAGACGCAGAGGGAAAAGGAGCTCTCCGGCTATCCGTTCCGACGCAAGGGAACCGGAAAATCCCTTCCGGTCCGGGGTCACGAGCGCCTTGAGATACCCCTTGAGGGACTTCTCCAGGACCTCGCGGGAAGGCAACTCGAAGAGTTCGGACCCCTTTTTTGTGACAAAGAACAAAAAGGACTTGGATTCACCGAGAAAGTACTCCGCGAGCCCCGTCCGATCATCCAGGAACTCCTCTTTGAGCCGGCGGAGAGAACAGGTTTCGGGAGAGACCAAGTTCGCCAACTCGGGCCGCTCCATCTTCATCTCGGACATGAGCCTCATATACTCGTCTTCGGCACGTCCAAGCCTTGAGATCCGCTCGTTCCTCTCTTCGGCGTCGAGAGCCGGGCTGGACAGCTGAAAAATGATCGAGGAGATCTCCCTGGATATATCTTCTTGTTTCTTTTTGAATACCGGTTTCAGGCCTTCCTTGAAGTCGATCTTGGCATCTGCGAGACTCTCAAGAAAGGCCCTGGCCTTTGCCTTCTCAACGATCGAAAACATCTTCTCGATGAGCGGTTCTTCCCGATTGGCCGTTTTCAATTGGAAAAGGAGGTCCAAAATGCGCTCGTATACTTTGAGCTTGTCCCTGGCAAACCCGGCTTTGAACGTATCCAGCAGGATTCGACTTCTTATGCCGTCTATGACTTCGACCGATTTTTCATAATTGGAAAGGGCTGCTTGGAACTCTCCCTTTTTTTCATAACACTGGCCGAGCCCATAATATGCCTCCCATAAGACTCGCCTAAATTGAAACTTACCTGCAAGCGATATTGCTTTTATAAAAGAGTTGCTCGCACTATTAATCTTATTAAGCTTTAGATAAATGTTGCCTATATTATTGTGAAGGAAGGACGTTTCTTCGAAGAGTTTGCTTTTATTTGTTTCATTTATTCCTAAAAGATAATAATCAAATGCTCTTCGATAATTCCCAAGATCGTAATACGTGGCTCCGATATTGTTTAATAATGAAATTCTTGCCAATATTTCATTATTGGCATCCAGAAGGTTCAAACAATCGGTAAAGCAATTCAACGCTCGATATAGTTCAGCGACATTATTATTTGAATTGCCCTGGGCCTTATATGCGGAGCCGATATTTATCATATCATAGGATATTGCTGCTATGTTTTGCGTTTTTTTATCAATGTCTAAGGCACCATAAAAATAACTTATTGCTTTTTCGAAGTCGCCTAGGTCTTTATAGATGATTCCAATGTTGTTTAGACTTTCCGCTTCAGTCTGAATCTCATTCAGGGCTCGGGCAATATTCAATGCTTCATTAAAATAGTTAAGCGCGCTGGAATAATTTGTCGATTTCCAATGATAGAGTCCGATGTTGTTCAGGCACCGCCCTTCTTCCTTCTTATGCTTGATCTTTCTCGCGGATTCCAGGGCCTCCTCGTTGCGCAAAAGAAAGCCCTTCAGATCGTTCATCTGCCAATATGTGAGGCTCAACTGTCGGAGGCATTTAACGGTAATCTCTTCGTTCTTGATCCGTCTGGAGATGCCCAGCGCACGCTCGAAGCTTTCCGCGGACCGCTGAAGGAAGTTCGACTGGCGGTAATCCTTCCCCGCATTATAGAGACTGATCGCCTCCAGGACCTCCCGGCAACGGTCCAGGACATCGTTTTGGCCCGATTCCCGGGCCTTCTGCTGAGCGTCTGAGTAGTATCTTATCGCCTCCGGGACCTGCCCGATGTTCCAATGGAGGAGCCCGAGCTTCGTCAGACAAGCGGCTTCCACCGCAGGATCTCCGGCCTCTCGCAAAATGTCCAATACTTCCTTGAACCGGCCAATTGCGCTGTCAAAATTCCCGTTTTCCCAGTCCGATTCAGCCTGCCGGACGATTACGAGGTACCGCTCATTGTTCTGGAGAGGGTCTTTCTCGGAAAAAGCAGGCCCGGCATAGGCCAACGCGATATGGACCATCAACACATAGGGGAGGAAACCTCTCCCTATTCCTAAATCAATCTTTCTCATTTTCCAAGTTCTAGAATTATATATTATAGGACTCACGGGGATGTCAACTTTGTCTCACTCGATTTAAGATTCCTTCTCATAGCTCCTCTTTGATATTAGATCGCCCTCGCTTATATTTGGTTTCTTCCCCTGTTGAGGAGCATGGATGAGGAAAAGAGGCGTTTTCGGACTAGCAGCCGCAGGTTTGGCCGCGCTAAAGATCGTTGCTCCGGCTGACGCCCAGACGGCCAAGAAGACCGCAGGTATAGAGATTGAGCTCGAAATCTACCATATGGAAACGCCCCTCGATGCTTATGCAAGGCAGAAACGTACGCCGCTTCCGAGACACGTGGGAAGGGTGACGCCACACCGTAAAAAAAGCCGAGAGCCTGAGGCATAGAAGGGCCTCAAGAAACAGCAGCCTGTTTGCGAATAATGGACCGACTGGAGGAGCTGGAAGATGCCGAAATTGATGAAGATTGATTTTTCCCTCAGAGCCTCGACAGCACTTTCCGCATTAGTTTCTCCGCCGCGGCCTTTTGCGCCAGCTCGGTTGCTTCCGGGACCAGAAGGGTGATGATGATGTACGTGGGGCCCTTGAAGGTATTGAGCTGTGTCATGCCGTAGCCCGGGCTGGCGTAGAACGAGCGGGTGCCGCTCACGGCGCCTGCGGCAGCCAGAGATAATAGAAGCCTGTTTTCAGGGCCGCCAGGGTGGATTCCAGGACTTTCGTATCGAGCGGGGAGAAGTCGCCGAGCCGCCCGGCGTAGATATTGGTCTTGGTCTTCGGGTAGTAGGTGTAGGAGACGAGCTTCGCGCTCTGGAGCGAGACGAGGGAGAGGGCTTTGCGGAAGGCGTCGTCGAAATACCCGATGGCGTCGATGAGTTCGAGCTTGAGGGCCTGCGGGGCCGTGTAGACCCGGCCGTCGGCGATCGTCCGGAGCCTTTCGGCCGGGATCCTGTCCTTCCGGTTCTTGGACACGACGTTCAGAAAATCGCCGTAGTATTCGTCGATGATCCCCTGGAAGATCTTCTTTTCCTCTTCCGTCATGTCCCGGAAGGGCCCCCCGGAATCCTTCGCGGCGCCGGACTTGATGACGTTGACCTTGACGCCGATCTTCGACATCAGCTGCTCGACGTTGGGGAATACGGAAATAACACCGATGCTTCCCGTCAGGGTCGTGGGATGGGCCATGATGACGTCGCAGGCCGAGGCGATATAGTAGCCTCCCGAGGCCGCGACACCCATCATCAGGCCGATGACGGGCCGGCGCGTCCGTTCCTTGAACCGAAGGACCTCGTGATAGATGATGTCGCTCGCGGTGACCTCCCCTCCCGGCGTGTCGAGCCTCAGGATGACCGCCCTGACCCAGGGGTCCCGGGCGGCCTTTTCGAGGCGCTCGAAGACCCGGGAGACGGCGTTCTTTTCCCGGGAGAAGAGGCCCGTGTCCACCGTCGATGAGATCATCCCTTCGACGTCGACGATCAAGATCTTCTCCCTGGCCGGGCTCGGGGCGAGGAGGATTTCCTCAAGGTTCTCCCGGCCCAACAGGTCCAGGTGGAAATGGGGCGCGCATGCCGACAGGGCAGCCAGGATCATGGGTAAAACGAAAAGGATTCTTTTCATAGGGCCTCCACGAGTCGCTCGGTGATCGTTCATTATATCACATGCCGCTTTTTATCGACGGTCCGGAGCGCCGAGGGACTCAGGCTTGCTTTCTTGATCTTCCCCCGGTGGGCGTAAGGATAAAGCCGGGAATGTGCGAGGTCACCCGGGCGGTGAATTCGGAATGGCCTTCAGGATATCGGAGATAAAGGCCTCGAGGGGAAAGTCGCCCTTGGTCGTCATCCCCAGCCGGACAAGAACCAGATGCCGCGAGGGGATGACGACGGTGATTTGATCCTGATATCCGTGCAATTTGAACATATCCGGGGGCAACGTCGGGTAAGGCCTCTCGTCCGGCCGCCCCGCCGGTCCCCTGTTCAACCAGGTTTGGGCGCCGTAATCGCCGCCTCCCGATGCCGGCGAGGGCGTCGTCATGAACTCCACCCAGCCCTCGGGCAGCACCCTCCGGCCCTCCCACACGCCTCTATTCAAAAGAAGGAGCCCGAAACGCGCCCAGTCCCGGGCCGAAGCATAAACATACGTAGAGCTGGAAAAGGTCCCCGAAGCATCCGGTTCGATGAGGGCACTCCTCATGCCGATTTGATTGAACAGGGACCGCCGCGGAAACGCGAAATAATCCTCCCGGCTCTTGAACGACTGCCGGATCAGGCGGGAGATGATATTGGTCGTCCCGCTCGAATAGTGAAACGCAGATCCGGGCTCGGCGACAAGCGGAAGGCCGGCGGCATAAGCCGCCATGTCGGGCTTGGTGAAGAGCATGCGGTTGACATCGGAGGCGGGCTTCGTCTCATATTCCTCGTCGAATTCGAGCCCGCCCGACATCCACAGAAGCTGCTCAAGGGTGATCGCCCCGCGCCGGTCGCCCGGCCTCTTCCACTCCGGCACGGACGCCGGGTCCTTGAGCGAGAGCTTCCCCTCACCCACCCGGAGACCCGCCAGAGCCGCCGTCACGGTCTTCGACATGGACCAACCGATGAGCGGCATGTCGCGGGAATAGCCGGGCGCGTAACGTTCCGCGACGATCCGGCCTTGATAGAGGACGACCACCGCCCGGGTGCGGAGGGGCTGGACCGGCTCGGGCTCGGCGAAAACACGCTCCAAGGCCTCTTCGATCCGCGGCCGCTCGACACCGGCGGGGAGTTCCTCCGGATTCGCGAGATCCCCCGTCGGCCAAGCGACCGATGCCGGATCCTCGGGCCAGGGATCCGGGATCCGAACAGGCCAGGACCGGACGGTCTCTTCCGGAACGCCCGACAGAAGAACGGCGCCCAGTTTATCCAAATAAACGGTTCTGGCCTTGAACAAGCCGAGGGTCGAAGAGACGACGTCCTTCTTGTCTCTATCGATCCGGGACCTGACGACGCGCAGGAGGGGATGGATGGCGATGTCCTCGCGGAGGACGGCCTTCGGGTCCCTTTTTGAAACAAAAACCGCCGAGCAGAGGATTTTCGCCTGGTAGCCGGCCGCGATAGAAAGTTGGGAGGGATAGTCATTTTTCTCAAAAAGAAACGCGGCGATTAGGACGACGCAGAGCGCCGCCGCCGCGGCCCAAAACCCCTTTTTTCTGAAAACAGTCACGATTTACAGGTCGCCGTATTTTTTTAGGAGCCCCTCGTAAACTTTCTTTTGGGCCTCGACGATCTCCCGGAAGCGCGGGTCGTCGCGGAGCCGGTCCAGGAAAGGGTTGTGGACGAGATCAAGGTAGGAATAATTATTGAAGATGGGCTTTGTCCTGTTGATATCCTTGATGGCTTGGATGCCCTCATCCTTCATCCCCAATAAAGCGTAGACGTCCGGCGATGGGGACTCCGCGAGGGCCAGGTCCCGGTCTCCGCTCAAAGCAGCCAGCACGGCCCGCAAATAGGAGAGCCGGCGCGTTGTCGTCCCGAGGTTAATTTTCGCCGCCCTCTCCAGGATCGTTTTCGCTTCCGCCGGTTTTTTCCGCCGGAGCAGGATCTCCGCCTCATCCAAGATGTAAACGGGGTTGTCGGGCGACGC
>Ga0315293_10004407_pt1 | contig 13377 bp, 18 predicted proteins | sample YL17G13_20_MG_FD_203071 | JGI IMG/M metagenome (GOLD analysis project Ga0315293, IMG submission 203071) | Sediment microbial communities from Yellowstone Lake, YNP, Wyoming, USA - YL17G13_20 | ecosystem: Environmental > Aquatic > Freshwater > Lake > Sediment | place: USA: Wyoming | collected... | reverse complement strand
TATTGGAGACATCATTAAGCTTGAATTCGCATCCTCTTTATGGTATGGCATCGTATGCTCAATATCAGATCGTAGTATAAACCTTGTTAAGTGGTTGTCGTCTCGTTTTACCAGTACGGCAAATCCAATTCAAATTATCAAGAAGATATACCTCTTTGATGGCATTTTTCAAAACATAGATTTAATTGACGAAACAAATAATGAACGATTCACCGTGGTCGAGAACATATACGCACAGGACCTCGGATATGAGTTATACAATTATCTGGGTGAATTACCTCAATCACCAAATTAAAGGAAGGCACTATGAAATCAAACAAAAGACTGGCAGTAGCATATCTGGTTCGTCATCCCGAGGAGCAGCTCGAATCGTCAAAGGGCCTGCTTAGCAAAATCAACATGTATGACCGGCAGGCTTCCGAACTGAATAAAACAATCAACGAAGCAGCAGAAACAATCGAGAAGCTCCAGGTCAAGTTCCATGAGACTATTGGGGCAATTGAAGTCATGGTCGGAATAGTAGCAGAAACAATTCCCGACGATATGGCTAAGGCGATGTCTGAAAAATATCTTGCTGAATGTCAGAAAGAGGAACCTAATGCGAAGGGTTAGTATGAAATTAGGTATCAAGGAGCGTATGAACGACATCCTTGGTACCGACACCGCGACTGAGGAGTATGGCGTCCCCGGGCTTACTGCATGGTCTATTCAAGCGGCAATGATTGAGAACACTCGCAGGATAGTCAGAGGGGTAGTTGGCGATACGAACGAGGGTCGCGTGTTGAGAGGCTTGGTAATGTCTCGCTCGGGCGATAATCAGATTAACATATCCCAGGGTGTCGCATTTACTCCTGGTGGCGATGTTATTGTTCTCGGGGTACCGATCATACGATCTATCACAAGTAGCGGCGAGGGTAACCGACATGTTTATTTGAATCACCTGATGGACCGAATTCCAAGCGCAACGAATCCTGCTGGCAAGGAAGTCACATTTTATAATAATGCCGGGGAAGCCGAGATAGTGTATGATGATAAGGCTGCCGCATATGGGACATCAATAACGCCCGAGATGGTAACCGAACTTGTGTCTGATTATGGCTTACCAACGCCAAGCGTTTCATCTGCATATCTTGGCGTAGTTGTATTTGGCAGGGATGGAAAAATAGATTATGTCACACCAACAGTGTTAAGAGGTTTTGGGCCGTTTGGTGGAAGCAATATGATGCGCGTATACGGAATAAACTCTGTCGAAGAGTCCGTATTTGATAAGAAAACAACATTGAACGGCGAAGTTTATTTCGTTGGTGGAGTTGACTTTGCAGGAAATTCTGTTTTACGCTTCACCAAAAACTCCGTACTAAAAGCCATTGACTCAAGTGACAACGAAAAGACAGGGCAGACGGTTACAATTCAATATGTAAAAGTTGGTGACACCCCGGGAACTATGACATTTGTAAAAGGAATACTCGTCGAATCTACATAAAAAAGAGGTGTTTATGCATTATGCGCTCGGATTAAAATATCCAATCGAAAACCCTGAGCAGGTCAAGCTCGCTTCCGATTATTTCGCAAAATACGCTGAACGGTTTGAGCCGCGAGACAGAATTGTTTTTGCCGCTAATCTTGAGAAGAGGGCCGAAGAGCTGAAGGTGGTAATCGACAGCCAGGTTATTTCAAATTACGCGAAGGTTGCTAACCTGAACGCAAAAATATCAGAATACTTTCACAAGGGGATTGAGTTCAGGAAAATTGCCTGCAGACGCGTCCCGGTTAAAGTTTCTGGCGTAGATGGCGTTGAGATGCTGGATAAAATCGCTTCCCTTGCTCCGGATCATCATGGTCTAGTGGTTTTGCATGCGCTCTTTGAGTTTGATAAGGCAGCGAACCTGCAGGCTGGCTATGACAAAGAAATCCCAGACCCGGTGCTAACGGTTTTTGGATTTAATCCTTCGGAGGAACACATCTCTGAGCACGTTAAAGTGTCATCTCTGAATCTTCGGAAGGTTGCCGGAAGAAAAGCGAAGATGGAGAAAATTGCATTGATGTTTGGTGAAAAATTCTCCAAATCATATGCCGACAATCCGGTGAAAGCATTTCAGACATTAAAACCTATTGACCAGGTGTTGTTTGAAGAGAGGATGTTATGACAAAGGATAAAATGTTAAAGATTGCTTTTGAGAAACGGGCGAAAAGTGATTTTCCATTTGCGACAGATGTTGATAAAAATAAACCATGGTATATAAGGGCTACTCATCCGGCGTTGGAAGTTGGTGGTGGTGCTGGTTTATTAGGACTTTCAATGCTGATGCATAAAAAAGGAGTTGGGCCCATTGGTACTGCGCTAGTTGGTGGTGCTGGTTTAGGAATGCTTGGTATTGGAACTTATGGTTATACACCTCATGGTAAAAAAAATATTGAGGATGCAGCACGAAAATAAATGAAAAAATTATCTGAGCAACTCTACTTTGAAGAGAGAATGTTATGACAAAGAACGAAATGTTGAAGACAGCTTTTTATAAAAAGGCGTTTCTTGGAGATGCGGTGCGCGGTATTTTTGGATACCACAATCTTAATGAGATTTCTCAGAAAACTGGGATTCCGAAAAAAGATGTCGCGACATATTATCATTCATTACACGCTCCTAATAAAATGTTATATTCTGCTGACAATGTTGCAAAGGATATAAGTAACATATACAATAAAAGAGAGAAATATAATAGGGTTCGTGAAGAAAGCGGGTTATTTGATACTCAGCCGAGAAGTAAAGAAGAGGCTGACGTGATGAAAAGGTATGGGAAGCAAATGGATGATTCTTTTAAATCTGTCTTGCAGACTCAGAATGATTTAATAAAAAAGTATAAGCGGATTAAAGATAAGTGAAAAAGCTTTCTGAACAACTCTACGACGCTCACCTTCTTGGTGACCAGTCGCTCATTGAAACGATCCAACACCAGCTGGAACGGCCTAAAGCTATCGTCAACATTACCAGGATAAATACCCTGCTTAATGACGAGAACTCTTCAGCGATTGACATTTATGACTTTCTGAATAAAGAGCTTGGTAAGGATTGGTGGGAATGGGAAATGGAAACCCTGTTCCAGAAATTATGGATGGATTACGGACTTGCCCTGGAAGACGTTAATCGTGACAAAGTCCTGGCAATCAGACACCTGTGCCGTAATGACGCGGCATTTTTTGATTGGTTCGAGTTTAACCAGCTCTGTCATGCATTTGGAGGCTCTATAGCCGACTTCGAAATGTTGAGGTCTCCTGCACCGGGTGATGTGATTAAGTGCGTAAAAACAATGCTCCATATCCGGCCCGATCGAAATTGTGAATTTAGTATAGATGTAGAGAAGTACATTTGTATTATATTTTATCAGGAGGGTATATACTGTCCTCCTCCTTCATTGGCGGCGCTGATTGCCCTGGAGATGCGGAAGATGGTTTCGATGTCGGATGAATGGCCGTCGATTTACAAGAGGTTTGCAGAGTTCATAGCTGGGAATTACAAGAACGATATTGAGGACGATGTGGTTAGTATACAGGCGAAAAGACTTTTAAGAATAGAGCTTTCAGCTCAGGAGTAAATTATGGTTAAGATTGGAAATGCATTAAGAAGTGAGATTGAGAAGGTAGCTTTAATGGGTGCTCATAATTTAAAAAAAGTTTTTATGGCTGTTGATGACAAGGCAAGGACTTATAAGCTTGATAAGCCATTATTAAGATTTAGAAATCCTGGTAGTTATGCTGAAATGGCAACAAAAGAATTGAGTCATGGAAATTTGGGCAAGGCCGAATTGGAAGCACGAGAGGCTGTTATACAAACCCAAATAGGAGCGCGTCTTAAACAAGAAGATAGAAAGTTTTATCCAAGAGTAAGCTACAACGACCTTTCTGATAACTTAGAATCTCAATTATCACCATACAGACTAAGATCACTTTCAAAAACAACAAAGCCAAGAACAACATTAGGAAAATTCACGTAAGGTAGGTCGGAATTATGGTTAAGATTGGAAATGCGTTAAGAAACGAGATTGAGAAGGCTGCCGCTTTTCCGGGGCAAGTAGTGTTTAAAAGAACAGTCAGACCACTTGCTGCTAAGGTTGTTGCAGAACAGCCAAAAAAGTTAAGTGCCATTCAACGGTTTCTTATATCTCAAAGTGGTGGAATAAAGACTGCAGCAGGTCAACCTGGTATGTTTCAAAGAACAATGCAAGGTATTAGTAAGACTATGGGTTCTTTTCGTGGTCCTGCACGGCGAGACAGGCCTGGTTTAAATCCATTAACATCAATAAAAAACATGCGTAATGATCCTTTTGCGCAAAATTTTTAGAGGTGGTTATGATTAAGATTGGCAATGCATTAAAAAGAGAATTAGAAAAAGCAGCAGCACCAACTAATGCTGCTGAAGTTCCTGCTATTCTTCACAAAATTCTCAAAGGTCCTTATGCAAAAGGGTATGTTCCCAAAAAGTTTATACCAAAGCCAGAAGAAATGAGCATGGTTCGATTATCAAAAGGTCCCGGCGTTAGTAAGACTTACATTAAAGGTGCGAATTAATGGCTGCTGAAGGAATGTCTGGAAGCGCATTGGGCGGTAACAATAGCGTCCCCGGTGGTGGTGGAGATACCAAGGTATCGTTCACCCGGTCGTCTATTAAATACGATTCCCCGTTTCTGGATATGACCAACACGTTCATACCCAAGTCAATAAAGGGTATGTTCCGGTTTATTGCCTCCAGTATCTTGTCCGACGCGCTGGTTTATCAGTGTATCTCCCGCATGGCTGAGTATCCGATCACATCCCTTGTTTACAACGACCAGAAAAAATCCAATCTGAAAGACGATAAAACCGTTGAGTCATGGAAAGTAATATTTGAAAAGAAACTTAAAATGCTCAATGTCCTTAAGCAGATGGGTATGGACCTGCACGCTTACGGCAATAGTATTGCTTCAATTAATTTTCCTTTTAAGCGCATGTTGACGTGTGAAAAATGTAAAGAAACATTCACCGCCGAATCCGCTCTTAATTTGAAATATAAAGAGACGTATTACGATGGTACGTGTCCTAAATGCCATCAGACTTGCAAAATGCAGGCGTCTGATCTTCCTACAAAAGAGAAAGAGAAATTGAGCATTATTCTCTGGGATTTGTTATTCATAGAAATAAAATATAACAACATCACCGCAGAGTCGTTCTATTATTATCAGGTTCCGCCAAACATCGTTGATGCGGTTAAAAAAGGCGATCTTGATTTTGTTAATTCCCTCAGAGTTGAAATCCTTGATGCGATTAAAGAATCCAAACAGCTTAAACTTAAAAACGAAAACGTATTTCATATTAAGCTTGCCGGGCCACAGTATTTCTATCCGGGCGAGCGCGGCTGGGGCATTCCTACTGTAATGCCGGTTTTGAAAGATGTGTTTCATAATAAGATTTTGAAAAAGGGCAACGAGATGATCTCGTTTGATCACATCGTTCCTCTCAGGATTATTTTTCCTCAAGGTACAGGCGATGTGTCCCCGCATGCTACGATTAATCTGGCAGGATGGAGATTAAAGATCGAGGAAGAGTTGAGAAAATGGAAAGTTGATCCAAATCACATTTCCATCATGCCTCTTCCGATCGGTGTAGAGAATTTTAGCGGCGAAGCGAAGCTGCTCATGACCACTCCTGAAATCAGACAGACTGAAGATACGATTATTACCGGTATGGGAATTATACCGGAGCTTATACGTGGCGGAGCGTCGTGGTCTGGAAGCAATGTGTCTCTTCGCATTGTTGAAAATAGATTTATCAATCATCGGGGAGGAATGCAGGAGTTTATTGATTGGGCAAAAGAGCATATATCTATTTTTTACAATATACCCGCCATTGATATTGGGATGTCCCCATTTAAAATGGCTGATGACATTCAGAGAAAGAGTATGTTCATGCAGGCGTCATCCGGCTCTCCGTCTCAGCGCGTTATTTCACGCACCACTGCTTTACAGGAATCGGATCTCGATCCTGATCTTGAATTCAAGAAGATTATGAGTGAGGCTGCGCAGTCTATTGAGCTCAGGGTTGAAGAGATGGAAGGTGAGGCGACGGCAAACGGCAAGGCTACTGTTATACAGCAGAGATTTGGTGCCGATTCTCAGGTTGAATTCAATAATAAGATACTCTCCGCTGAGAAGGAGTCCAGGGAGCGCCATAACAAAGCGTCAATCAATGAAAGCGACAAGAAGGCCCCGAATGTTGGAGATGAGATGGGTGGGGTCCAGCAATACACTGTTGCGCAGATAATCATGATGCTTACTCAGCGATTCGCCATGCTATCAAAGATGAGCCCTGAAGAGTTTAAGATGAGAATGTTCATCATGAGCAAAACCATGCCTTATACATTCGAAGAGGTTTACAAACACCTTAAAGAGTTGCAGATGATAGAGGGAGACTTTCTTGCTGGTATGCCGATGCAGGCACCAATACCTCCAGTAGAGCAGGCTCCGGAGAGTGAGCCGCAACCAGTTCTCGTGGAGCAGCAACAGCTCCTTCCGGAACAACTGCCCCCACGCTCACCTAATGTTGGAATCTGATAGCTAAAAACGGGGACCTTTCGGCCCCCGTCAAACCATCATGAAGAATAGTGTTTTAAAAGTGTCCAATTTGAATTGGACTTCCCTTCGAAGCTTCTACAACTCTCAATTTACCCACTATACACCTCCTTCATGGTTTGGTTTGAGTTGTTTTATAATCCAGATATGCTTCTGGGGATATCTATCTGTTTCCTTTCACCTTTTTGCTCAACATAATGCGGACTGCACTTGTTGCCTCATTAAGACGGAAGGATTCATTTTCAATTTTGTTGCCGCTCATATCCGTATAGTCATAGATATGGTTACCGTTGGCATCCACATACTTTGCTCTGTCGGTTGGTCCGAGCCCTTTTACAAATTCGTCAAGGGTCTGTCCGGGCTGTGCGGTGTACGTTGCGGTTTCTGCTCCAATTTTGGTAAGTTTGACTTCTACAATGTCAACATTACCTTTGACCTTCGAACCGATGAAAATTCTGTCGTGGTTACGCAGTACCGTATTCTCGTTCGCCGAGTTGCCGTTTACTTCGCATCCCGTATAGGAGATGTTTGCTGCTCTGAATGCGGATGATACAGTTGACCCATCTTCCAGAGAATATTCTTTCACTTCGCTGCCAAGACGGCAGATTTTAACAAGAATCATTGTGACCTTCTCTCAAATTAAATTGGGAAGAAAATGCGGTTGTTCTCCAAACCGCTTATAATAAAAACCTTCCCGCGGAAACAGTACAAAGTGCATTTCATTCCAGATGTCGGTAGACCCGTTGAAATGCTGGATCACCCTTGCAGTAGCTAAACTCGCTATGAACCACGCGGTCACTGCGATGTTCATACTTGTTCCACAGGCTGACGTTTCAGCCTCTTTGTCGCTATACAGGGATTTCTCCCACTCTTTTACATGTTCCCGGTTAGCGGGATTAAAAGTATATATCCTACCTTCGCTTAATCCCATTCTGGTCTCGATAATCAATTGGGTATTGAAGCTGTACCTCAGGCACTTGTCAAAGATTTCTCTTCGACTTGCCATGGTGTCTGTTAACAAAAATACATATGTGGACTGGACACCGTGCGTTTGATCTACAACTTTTTCGTTGAATACATTAACGCTGAATCCACATTTTCTTTGGATTACTTCATTGAGTACATCAACCTTTTGTTTTCCGATATGCGACGATTCGAATACCTGGTTAGCTAGATTATGCTCCTCAACCTTGTCAAAATCCCAAACGTTCAATACTCCCTGGTCACAATTCTGGTTTCCCCATCCCATTTGGGTTAATAACAGAGCTACATGTGATCCAGTTGCCCCGGCTCCGATTATCGTGATTGATTGGTTCTTGATTTTAGACACATTAAGCAGTTTCGCTTGTCTGTTGTAATCCATCAGTACATCCACTTTCCGGGATCGTAATTAAACCCATTTCGAAACATCAAAGCTTCTTCTTCTTCTTCTTCCTTATTGCTTCCAAAAAACGGTTTTCCCTGATGAAATAATTTGCTGTCTTTTTGGAGGAGGTAAGAGTTTTTTTCGAACAAGCTTCCTTGATGCACAGTTGTTGGAATAAACTCTGGTTTTTTGAGATTGACATAATCATATGCTTCTTTGTAGAAGATATTTTCGTCGAGTATTGCCCTGATTGATGTGAGAATTAATATGTTATTTTCAGGATTCTCATTGATTACTCGAGCAATTCTCTCAACCTTATTACGGTCGATTGACTCAGAGTCCGTGTAGGATATACTATATTCCACATCTTCAAATATCATATTGTTCTTGAAATCAAAGAGTGCTAAATTCATTTCCCCTTTCTTATTCGCAATCAGGCGTATCATAAAATCACCTTCAGCATGCTCTTTGGCAAACTGGAACGCCTGATCATCATCTTGCTTGCTGGGGCCAACACTCATATTTACGTGTGAATGCCCCCAGACTTTCATCTTACTAATATCCGCTTCTCGGTCTTCATTAATCAGCTTGACCATCAGTAAGGCCTGTCCTTCTCGGTCCATTTCGCATGTGCCGCCATTCACCAGGAATTGCTTCGGGTATTCAACGTTCCTGATGAAAAAGTTGTCAGCATTTTTGTCGACACATGCAAAGAACCCTACCTCCGTATCGTGGAGATCTACGATTGCCCGTATCCATTCGAAAGCACGCTCATTAAGAACTATCTTGGGCCATGTGATACGGGTAACATCCATTGTTTTAACTTTCATTCATTCCTCATCACAACGGGAAGAAATGCCGCACAGCGTCCATACGGATCGCCAACGTTTGGTTGCTCCAGGAATTGGATAACCGCGCTGACTACCAGAGAGATGTCTTTTGCGACAATTGCATCAAAGATCAACTGCATCGAATTTCCAAAGCAGCTTCCACCATTGTCTACAACGTGCGGTGCCTGCCACGTCCTGCTCCTATCCGATATTACGTGAGTCAGGTTATGGATTTTCATGACACCAACGGAAGGATTTTCCCCAACAAACATCTGAAGTGGCATGGTGATCATCATCTTTCCAACCAATCTCGGACTACCTGATACCGGAAGGGTAACGATCGGTTTGGTGATCACTATGACATTGTTCGAAATGTTAATAAACGCCTGCTCAACCTTTGCATGCTGGCGAGCGGCCGAAATAGAATCGATTATCTGAGTGATAATCGGGTTGTCGTTCAGAGGGGTTAATGCCAGCATAATCTTCCGCTTGAGCTTGATAAGCTTGGAAAACATATCATCAAACTCTTTCTGCATTGTGTCAACGTTCCTGGCCATTGCCGAGATTTCCGTGTTAAACACTGAGGCAATCTTTACCTGATATCTTTCGTCAGGCTCGGCAGTTTGTGCGGCCGTGTAATCTGCAGTGATAGGTCTTACATACTGTGGCAGTTCTTCGGTCTCAGTCTCATCATCAGCTATGCGATCAGGCCCGATCTCAGGCTCAGGATCACGTCCCATCTCATGCCTGGTGCCAAGCTCCCTCTCAACCATAGGCTGAACATTAGTCGCGGCCTGCTCTCGCAACGCGTTCACTCTTATATCATATGCATTCGCTTGACATTCTTCCTCGCATGGTGTGTTTGAATTTGAAACAAAGTGTATTACCCCACCTACGTGTGTTCTCGACATGCTCGCAAGTTCCGTAACATTTATAAAGTTCAGGAGTTCGTTAATGTTGTTGTGCGCTATCATCACATCCCTTGAAGCATTCACACTTATTCTTCCGCCACTTGCAAAAAATGCATCTGGCAAAAATTCTCCACTCTCTATTCTGATTTTGTGTGGGGACAGATCGATTGCCTCCCTTGATATAAATACTTCGGACATATTATTTCCTTTCCCCGATATGAATCGGGATATTAATTTTTACTTCTTTCTTTTCATGGACAATGCCCTTTACAACATCTTCAGATACTTCGGGCCAGAAATTTACATACTGTCCTGCCGCGTCGCTGGTATTTGCCGACTTAAGAAACTGAAGAATGATGAATACTAACTCATAAAGATTTTTATTCTTGTATGCTTCTATCATCATACTCTCAATATTTCCATGGCACATATATCCCGAGTTAAACACATGAGGTGCGGCATACCCCGCATGACATTCGAAATATTTCGTGTTTTTGATTCTGACGGTTTGCTCTGTGTTATATTTTGGCATGTGCATACCTATTGTGATTTGGAAGGTTCCAATATCATGCCACTTTTGATCACGTTCGTCTTGAACGTATATTTCCTTTGTGTTTACGACAACCAACCCATCTTCGTGTACAATTATGGACTGAACCCGATCCAGATTGCACGTCATTTGGTAGTTTGTGTCGAACTTTTCATTCTGGTCTTTATTGAATTTTTCCTGGTTAAAATACTCAATTTGATTGTTAATCGTGTTGAATAATTTGGCCTTTTCTAAGGCGACTACCAGTGCATCCTGATACTCTGTCAAGAGAGTTGCAGATTTCATCTTTAATTCTTTGATTACCTGTTCAGATGAATCTTTAGCTACCCTTATGTAATTTTTCTTGTTCTCTAACAGGTACTCACGATACAACTCTATATCTCGATCTGCAAAATCTTGATCTACTCCGTATCTGATACATACTTCTTTGACATGATTTACAGAGGGGTCGTAAATCGTGATTATAACATTATTATCTTTACCAACTGCGAAAATAATATTATTGAAATTATCTTTCAATATATTATCATAGTCAGCATATGGAGACTTACTTTGTTCTTTTGGTGCGGGTAAATACAACCCGGATATTTTTAATCCAAGGCACATCATGTTCATTGTTACTGTTTTGCTAAATCCACTAATCATGTCATTTATCACAACGATTTTTAATGCATTATTAAAAAACGTATGATTTATTATGATATTGGCTCTTGAAGTAAGTAAAATAACCGGTTTACCGATTCTTCTTGAAAAATTTAACAGTTCGATGTGCGCATCATAAAAAACGGAATTAACATTATCAATGAACGCTTCGTTATTACCAAATGTTAAAAACTTGTTTGAAAATAACTCAAAAGGCTTTTCGACTGATATCGGTTTTGGCTCTGGCTCTGGCTCTGGTTCCGGTGGATTTAAAAGGGCTGAACGTCGATCTGCAAGCGACATTGTGACCAAACAAGAATCCCTTAAAAGAGCTTGATATGAGTCAAGTCTTTTGGCTTCTGCGGTTGATGCCGCGTCCAACAATGCAAGGTCAACCCATAGAGATGAGACCAATATTTTAGCTCCCTCTACGGTTGAGTAGATTGTAAATGGGTTAAACGTACTCAACTTAACGCGAATGGTGTCCGCATCAGTATTGTTGATTAAAATTAGCTTGTCATTACCAATTGGATATGGGACTTGTTCCATTTCCGGGAACAATTCCGCTACCCATGCTTCTATAAAAGTATTCAGCATAAAACCTCCATTATAGTTATTACAGAAGTTTAATCCTTTTAACAAACTCTATCCACCCAGTCCACCCTGACACCCATGTAGACTGCATACCACAGCGATTGAGTTTGCTAATGATTTTATGCTGGCCAGGACGTGGCTCCTCTCCATCTTTTTTCAGCTCAACAAACCATGGACCGGTCTTTATGGTCGTGAAAAACAGATCAGGGACATTGTCCTTATTCGCTTTGCGTATTTTAAAGCATTCACAATCTGGGATACTTTCAAGTTGGTGGAGAATTCTAGTTTGAATTTCACTTTCAAGTTTTCCGTCCATACTCATAGTTTTAACTCCCGGTAATAATCTTCAATGTTAAAGATGCGTTCGATATATTCATCAAGTTTATCTTCAACATTCGTCGTTTCTTCCAGTAATAAACTGGACGCGTTTTTCTCAATGATGATTGCATCGGCAATGTATCCGAATTTCCAATACAAACCGTGCTTTTGAGCCATTTGAGTTGGCGAACAATGACCCAGATAATAAACAATTACGGCAGCATGAGCTAATATTTTTGGATCCAGCTTTCTAAATTCTTCAAAAACCTCTTCAGGTACTCCGGAGATTTCTGCGGTAGCTCTTACTTGCGACATCTTATCAGCATGCAATTCTGTAAGATGGTAAGCCTTTTGTATATGTGGATATATACGCACAAATTCCGGATAAATATACTCATGCCACGCTTTGATATGATCAAACGAGTTCAAATAAAGGAATTACAGGGTGTATCCACAGCACCCGTTTAAGATCTTTCTCAAGCAGAATGTATATGTTCAACCCTTTTTTGTGCTTTTTGATAAAATCTAAATCTTTAAATCTTTTATCAACCAGAGCATATGGCATTCCATATTTTAAAGCTTCAAACATGAAGTTACACAATGGGGTAATTTCATTCGCAGCAACAAGTTCCTCCGAACTCTGCATCGCATGCGTGCACCGCTCTTCTTTCATACCCGGCGCCCAGAAGCATAATTCGGCATTGCATTCATACTTAGCTTCGCTGAAATACTTATAAGTTAAATTGTTATCTCTGCAGAATTTTTTAATTTCTTCACCGCTATCTGTGACGATATTAATTTTTAACTTATGAGATGCATGCATTATGTGTTTTTCGATTTCCAGGACACTTAACGCAATTTCAACATTATTAATTGTAACTGTTTCGATGGTAGAGTCGCGAATAATTTTTGCCAGTTTTGTAATACGACTTTTTTTTAACATTCCTCCGATTTTAATCCATGAAGCAATATTGTCACTCATTTCTTCCCTTTCCTTTATAATAAAATAAAAAGCAGCTTAGTCCCGCAGGACCAAACTGCCTCAAAAACTATTTAATTATGATACCACCAGGGTTTCCTTCAATGATGGTAAAGCTTCCAATCTTGCCGGCAATCTTTTCATAAGTATCATATCGCCTTATTGATAGATACTCAGGATTTGCCCGAAGAGCGGCGCCAACTTGTTTAATAACCTCTACCTGGGCCAAGGCTGCTGCTTTTTGATTCTCAGCTTCCCAGATTTTGGCATCCATCTTTACGTTTGAGATTGTGACATTTTGAACGACAAGCGGAGTTCCGCTTCGCTCAAACATTTGTATTGCCATTTTCCCCAGATTATCATTAAAACTATCCAGATCCTTAAGAACGCTATCCACGTTATCTTCTTTTTGAAGCACGCTTCTAACCCCAGACCTGACATCCATTTTAGCGAACCGTTCATATACATCTTTTATTGTAATAGTGCTTACCCGGTCACCAGAAGCTTTGGCGGTTATTAAAGAGAATAAAGCATTACGCCTGTCTAGCTCTTGTGGGATTGACATCCTTACATACACATCAACGGCTA
>Ga0315293_10004406_pt1 | contig 13380 bp, 2 predicted proteins | sample YL17G13_20_MG_FD_203071 | JGI IMG/M metagenome (GOLD analysis project Ga0315293, IMG submission 203071) | Sediment microbial communities from Yellowstone Lake, YNP, Wyoming, USA - YL17G13_20 | ecosystem: Environmental > Aquatic > Freshwater > Lake > Sediment | place: USA: Wyoming | collected... | reverse complement strand
TCCTCTTCCTTTTTAAGAATTAACTTTTCTTTTGTAATTGCAAAGAAATCTGTAGAGGCATTATGAGAAGATTTAACCCCCTTTTTAAGAAGTTTTCCTTTCTCATCTTTAGTATCTTCCCAATTATCTATAATGAAGTCTAAGTTTTGAAGTTTTTGTTCAAGGTGTTGCTTTACATTTGCATCTGTTGTGTTGTCAATTTTATCAGCTAAATCTGCAGCAATGCTTTGTATTTCATTTAATACATCTACATATACAGCATCTAAAGCTCTGTCATTATCAAATAATAGAGTGATAGGTTTACCTAATTTTTGTAATGCTCTGCCTATTAAAGCATCTATACCTCTGTATAATGATTTTGTGTCTTTATCAGAAAGTGTTATATTTTTACCCTCTACAACTCCACTTAGTCTACTATTTAATACACCAAATACAGCATTATCTAGAGATCTGTTATACTTATTTAAATTACCATTATAAAGTCTTTCATAATAAGTTTGTAAATCTGCAGTGCCTGTAAAGAGCCCCTTTAAGAAATTCCATATTCTTCTAAAAGCACTGTTTCTCTCATATCTGCCATTTAAAATAAGCTTGCCACCTGAGAGAACATAATTTCTGAAATCTTCAGCCATTATTTCTTCTAATTCAAAATCAGATTTCCCTGGGTAAAGTTTTGCAACTTCTGCGTAAAGTTTTAATTTCTGCTTCTTAGTAAGATAGAGCTGAGAGAATTCATGCCAAGACTCATGATATAGATCAGTAGCTTTTCCACCTTTCCATAAAGTCATTGCAGCACTTGTCCAAGAAGCTCTTGAATCTGAGTTATAGATGTTTCTAAAATCTCTGAAAGTAATATAATTCCTTAATGGAGATTTATTAAACCACTCTTCTGCAGCTCTTTCTTGTTCTTCTGTTGTTTCAGAAGGTAAAGACCAAGATCTATTTAGCTTATCAAGACCAGAATCTTTTTTAGTTTTATATTTATCTGATCTTTTACCAGTGGTGGTAGGGGTTTCAGTTTTTTCTTCTGTAGGACTTTCCTGTATAATAGGATTTTGTTTCTTTTCTTTTAGAAGATCATTTAACTTTTCGTTAGGAGTATACTCTAATCTATGAATAAAAGGTGTGCCTGAAGAAAGGGTTTCTTTTTTAGAAGAAGGTTGTGGTTTGAAACTATCTATTTCTTTTAAATTCTCATAATCACCTGTAAAGTCTTCTTTATCATAAAGAGTGGGGATAACTACAGCATTTATAGAAAAAGGTCTAACACCCTTAGAAAGGAATAATAAATCTGAATAAAGGGACTGTTGTTTAGCCCATTTTTCTACATCTGCCTGACCATAAGATTTACTTGTAATCTTCTTAAGAGCTTCTCCTGAGTTATTAGAAGTTTTATTTTTAAAGTCATAAATATGGAAAGTGCCATCTTCAGCTTCTACTATCATATCCATAGTTCCAGCTACACCATCAAATACTTTCTCTAATTTTTCATTTGTAACAAGAGAAAGAAGCATATTTCCTGTGTAGAAAATACTCTTTTTACCATGTTTTTCTCTTAATTGTCTTTTCACTTCTAATAATCCCTTCTTAAGAGCATTAAAAGTGAGCTCTGTGTTAAGTTTTGAGAATTCAGATTTGTCTTTAATAGACTTAGAGAATTCTTCAAATGTTAATTTTTCATTGTCAAAAAGATCTCTAGCCAATCCATCTGCATAATTCCCAACAACTGTAGCATTTATTACATTTGTAACGGACTCTTGACTGTCATAATTAATTACATTACCTAAAAAATTAGATACTCTTTTAAAGAACTTACCTAAAAGAGAATACCCACCTTCTTTAATTAAATTTCCTTTCTCATCATACTGATTTTTCTCTATTGTAGCAGAAACTCCATCTTGTTCTAATTCACTTAGGATATTCCCAAGTGGAGTTTTAGTTTCATCTGTTATAACATCTTCTTCTATTTTAGCAGAAGTGGAACCTGGCTCATCTCCAAATTCAAGATAGCTATCAAAAACATACCCTTCAGGGTGTTGTTTAACATAGGTGGTGTAATAGGTAGTTACAAAATCTGCATAACTATTGTAAGGCTCTTCTTCAAACTTATCTGTAGCTGGGTTAAAGTTATAAAAACTTATAGCTCCTGTTCTGTCTTTTACAGTGTTAAGATTAGCAGTTTGTATAAATCTAATTGCTTGTTCTGGAGTTAAGAGAATTCTTGGAGCTGTATTACTCTTTCTTCTTATATAAAATCCTGGGGATTCTGTAGCACTTCCATAACTAACATCGAAGAAAATATCTTCATTTTCAAAATGATGAGCATATTTAAGACCTGTTAATATAAATTGTTGAATATACTTAGCTCTTGCTTGCAAAGAATGTAATTCTTTTGGCAATCCATCTTTTAAAGGAGTGTCTTTAGCTTTGCTATAAAGCATTGTAACTAAAGATGTTGCTTGTGCTAAAGAGATTTTAGGAGCAGAAATTGGGAGGGATTTACCATCCACTTCAAGAGAAGTTTTCCATCCTTCAGCTTTTACAACACCACCTTTTCCTTTGTAACTTTCAAGACTTGCAGGTTTTTCCTGTAAATCAGCATTTGTAGTGGTAATCTTAGATATTAAAAATGTCTTTCTTTCTCCTGTTTTTAGCTCTCTTGCAGATTTAAGTTTCTGCATTTGCTCTTTAGCCCATTTAACAGTTTTACCTATAGTGGCAAGTTTAGGTGCACTAAAAGAGTAACCCTTACTGTAGGAATGCATTTTAGAAACAGCTAAACGAAATCCTTCTTTAGGTGTGGTTGATACATCTCCTTTATCATCAAAATAAAGATTTTCTCCTTTCTCATTTGTGAGGATAGAAAACTTACCCTTATCTTCTTTTCTTAATTTAGAGTCATTAGACCCAAAATATTGTTGTGTTTCTATAGGAAGATTTTCAAATGGAATATCTTGAGAATTAACAACAGATACAGTGAATCCATTCTGAAGAGCAGTTTTTCCACTACTTTTAAGTAAAAGAGCTATTGTTTGAAGAGCATTATTCCATGTCCTGCTTATTATAGAAGATTCATGGAATTCCATTGTTGAAAATGGATTTGCAGATTCTTTATTTTCTTCATATTCTTTTTTCTGAACATTTTCCACTTGTTCTGTTGTAGGAACAGATTCAACTTGAATAGGAAGAGTTTTATTGTCTTCTGTTATTCCATCTATTTCATCTAACTCTGATTGATAGAATTCTTCTATTTTCTCCATTAAATCTTGTGAACTAAGTGCTTCTAACTCATGAGTAACTCCATCTTTATCTATATATTTTGTTACATAGATTTTTCTAGATCTTGTGTCATCTAAATCTTCCTTATCTATATATGCATTACGAAGAGCTTCTTTTCTTCTTATTTCTGCATCTTGTTTTTTAAGAAGTTTATTAGCTTCGTCAAGAAGAGCTTGTTGTTCTTCTGGGTTTCCCAACACTTCTTGTAATTGTTCTGTTGTTCCTTTTTCTTCTAAAGCAGCTAATTCAGCATCATATTTAGCATTGATTTTATCTGCTTTAGGGTTTAATGCTAACCAAACATCTTTTTTATCTTTTAGTTTGCCTTCGTTATAAAGTTTTTGTAGTAATGGAGCATTTTTTTCTTTTACTCCTGCAATAGTATCTTTTCCTTCTTTTACCATATCAAACATTTGTTGGTAAAATTCAGGTATTCCAATGTTAAATGCAGCACTAAAATCTAAATTACCTTTTGATATTTTATCTTGCGGCAGTAAAGCAATTAATTCTTCTTGTCTTCTTCTTTCTATATCAGCTTCAATAAGTTGTTTATGTGTTTTATTTTCTGGATTATTAAGTTTTTTTCCTTCAAAATAAACTCCATCAGCTTTTACTTCATAGTTAGTATTACCTACTTTTCCTATTTCTATATCATCTTTTTTAGCTTGGACATCTACTTGGTCACCTTGTCCAACTTCTGTTTCTGGTCTTGCTCCCCATGCATCTTCTGCTTTATCACCTTCTTCTGTAGGTTTAAGAAGTTCATCTATTCTATCTACAGCATTATAAAGATTTGCATCTTTAAATTCCTGTCTTAAATCCTGTAAAGCTTGTTGTTGTTGGTCTTCAGGAAGGTTTTTTACATCATGAATTCTGTTAGAAGCATTAGATTCTGCTACACTCTTTTTGTGTTTAGCAATTTCTTCTTCTACACCATGTGTGTCAAGTTCATCTATTTGTTCTGGTGTATACCCTGCATCTCTTAAATAAGCAATCCCCTTTTTATCAGAAACTTTAACTTCTTCTGGTTTTTCTTCCACTATTCCTGTAGGAGTTCCTGTAGAAATCATATTCTTTTGTTCATCTACAGTGTCTTCTGTCCTAGAGTTTAAAAAATTAAGTCTTAAATCTATTGACCTCATTGTTTTATCAAACAATGCTAGAGTAGCTTTATCTGGATATTTCTCTTTATTTTCCTTGTCTATCTTATTTTGCAGGAGGTATTTTTCATCTTCTAAATCCTCTTGTGAGTAATTTATAATATGGTCTGTTGTTAAAGAATTTGCAACAAGAAGAGTAGCCATTTGAAACCTTTCAAATTTTTCTGTTGCACTAGGTTTTAAAAATTGATTAGTAAAACCTTTTAAGTATAAAAGAGTGCTATTTTTAATTTGTTCATTTTGAGTTGTAAGAGTAAACATTTCTTCTCTTACATCATCTAACTCTTTTTGTTCTTTTTCATTTCTATTAGAAAGTGATATTTTTTGAGAAAGTTCGGTTACTTTATCAGAATTTTCAAGTATTTTTTTAGAATTTTGAAATAAAGCAAACTTCATATTTTCAGAGTGAGTGTCTAACTCATCTTCAATAGCAAGTCTTTGTCCTTTTGAAAAATTTCTAACTTTATCTTTTTGTGTTTTTAATTCTTCATCAATAACATGCATATCTCCACTAACAAGACCAGAATAAGAGTGTATTTTATCTATTTCTTTTAACTGATAATCATACTCTTCTTGAGTTATTTTACCATTATTAAGCTGATCTTTAGTGTGATTTTTAAATAATTCTGGACTTTGAGAAACAAGATATTGAGAAGAATTAAATGCATTTTTATGCTCTGCCATAGTAGCTTGTCCAGCCATAATCCCCATCCCTGCTACAGTGTTTACATAACTCAAAAATTCTTGATTAAGAGACATTTGATTCTCTTCTTTATAATCAGCTTGTTTTTCAAATCCTACTCTATAGTCTATAATTGGGATATTAAATCCTGCACCACTGAGTTTTAACTTATCTACTAATAAATTACCTGCATTTCCGCTAAATTCTTCAAGATATTCTTTACCCCCCTCTTCAAACCAGGTTTTACCAAATAATTTTGCAGCATCTTTACCTGCATATAAATATTGAAGGGCTTTTGACCATTTAGTTGTTCCCCATAATTTTAAAGAAGCTTTTGTAGCTTCTTCAATAGTCATGCTTTTTACAGCTTTTTCAGCAGCTACAAATTGATTTACTTCTATAAGGTTTACAAGTTCACTTATATCTTCTACAAGAAGTCTTGTAGTAGTTAAGCTTTTTGCTAATTCAATATCCCCTGTTTTAGCGTATTCATTTTCAAGAATTTGTTGACTAAAAAGCATTTTTGTAGCAGGGAACATACCTGCTCCTGTAGCTGCTCTTTTTAAAACATTATACCCAGCTCTACTAGCAAAATTACCATATTTTAAATTTTTTAAAAGTGATACACCTTCAAAAGCTTCTCCTGCTAAAGCTCCACCAATACCTAAAACTTTTGACTCAAGATAGACTTTAGCCATTGTAAAAGGAATAGCTGTTACATCAAAATCAAATTTGTATTCTTTAATATTCCCCTTTTCATCATAAATAGCTTTATAATTAAGTGGACTTATTTCTTCATACCCACTTTCAGGAATACCTAAAAATTGTTTTCTGAGCAATTCATCTCCTTGATTTTTTAATGTTTTTAATGACTCATCTTCATTAGAATCAAGTGGGTCTCCTATATAATTTGCTACTTTTACAGCTGTATGTGTCGCCCAATCATAAGCAGGTTTTAAAACTCTTAAAGATAAAGCAGCTAATGGATGAAAACTTTTTCCTATCTTCCATTCTTTATTTGCTTGATAATCTTCTTCTTTTTGTTTAGTTACTTTTTTAGAATCTTCATAATTTTTACCCTTATCTTCTTTTAATCTTGTTAAAGCTACTTCATACTCTCTATATTTCTTAAGTTCTTCTTTAATATCTCCAACTTTTTTACCATATTCATCTACAATTCTTTCTGTTTCAGCGTATTTTTTAGCATTGTCACCTTGAGAAAGAAGTTTTGGTTGTTTTAATATAGCTGCATCAGCTTCTGCTTTAGCTGCTGTCCATTTATCTAACTCTTTTTGATAAAAATCTAATTGCCCTTTATCTTCAGGATTATCTGGGTCTGATAAATATCTTGCTTTTTCTTTAATTAAATTGATTTTAGCAGACACTCCTAAATTAACTGCTTTAGAATATTCTGGCTCTGACATTCCATACTTACTCCACCCTGTTGCATCTTTTGGAGCAAATGCCCTTTCTAATTGTTTTTCTTGTATTGAATTACTTAAAGGGTGTTGTTGTATAATACCAAGTTTAACAGCATTTTTTTCCATTTCATCTGTATCTATAACAGATGCGTCAAAATTTTCTTGTGTTTCAGTAGCATTTTTAATAAGAGAAATGTCCCAAGCTTCTTCATAAATCTTAGAGACTTGACTGTCTTTTATTAAAGACAAACTATTTATTTCAGTTTGTGCTTCATCATATTTTTTAATATCTTCTTTATTAAAATCAAGTTTTTCTCCCTTTCCTGTTTGCACACTGTTACCTAATGAACTTTGAACACCATGAAGTTTTTCTATTTTTTTATTGTAATACTCATCAATAGTGTTTTTAGAATCTAAATAGACATCTGATCTTTGTTTATCATCCATTTCTGGAATAGCCTTCACTACATTATCTGCTTTTTGTTGAGTGAATGCCCTGCTCATAGACATATTATCCTCTCCTCCATCATCTTCAACATCCCACATTCCAGTTTTTATATATTCTGCTTGTTTTACAGGATGAAAATCTTCTGTATATTTAAAAGGTTTTTTTGGTTTTTCTTGAGTGTTTACAGTGGTTTCTAAAGGTGTAGTTTCTGTAGTTCCATCTTCTGTAGGAATGGTTTCTGTGTCTATATCAGATTCTTCTTTAGCAGGTTCTTCTGCAAGCATAGATTTATACTGAGGATATTTAGCAATAATCTTATTACCTACATCTATATTAGACATACCTTCATATTGAGGATATTTAGTCTTCACCATATGACCTATCTGTTCTATAGTAAACTTCTCTTCTCCCATAAAATTATTTAATTTTTTATTCCAAGTGGATCATCTCCACCTTCTTCTACTTTAGGAGTTGAAGAACCTTTTTGTAAATCTTCCAATTCTTTTTCTGTAAAAGAAACCTTGCCAGTAGAAAAAGTACCACTATCCAAAATTAGTTCATACCTATTAGTTTTGTCATTCCATGTAACACTATTTATATCATTTTCATCAAACATAAATCCTAAGTTATCCCCATCTGCACCAGTTCCACCCATTTTTTTGGAAAGAGCTTCCTTCATTTTTCCTTTGCTATCGATAAAAATTTGTCTAACACTACCTGTATCATGTCTAACTATTTCATTTTTAGGAACTTTAGGATTTGCAGCAGCAGCTGCAGCTTTTTGCTTCTTTAATTCTATTTCTTGTTCTAGTTGCTTAACCTTTAAATCGTACATTTTTTGTGTATGTTCATCTTTAGCTTCATCTCTCTTTTTTTGATACTCAAGCTTCATTTCAAGATTTTGTTGAAGAGTTTCATTTTTTTGTCTGTCATATTCAATTTTAGCATCTAATTCTTTTTGTCTCATAGCGTTTTGTGCTGCTTGCTCTTCCATTCTGAATTTATGATTGAGCTTTATTTCATTTAACTTATTCATTTTAAGCTCTCCATCATTAACATAAGCAACACCTTTAGCCCAATCTCCTACAAATTTATCCACCCATTCCCCTTTCATTTTTTGTTTTAATGGTTCACCTATAACATTAGAAGCGTCAATATCCTGAAGTCTTTTAAATTCTGCTTTATGTTCTGAAGCATCTCCACCTGTAGCTTCTATATCATAAATATCCTTTTCAAGTTTATATAATTGATTGTGAAGAATAGCTTTTCCTTGTGTTTGGAAGTCATATCCTTCATAATTCTGATTGAAATTATCGTTCAAATATGCTTGTCCACCAGGATCTTGAGCAATAAGATTGTAATAAGTTTGTTTTAAATCTCCTTCGGATTGAACTTCTTTCATCTCAAAAGTGCCATCTCCATGATCTACTCTAACTTTTGTTTTTGGAGCCATTTTTTGAGCAGCTTCTTGATATTTAATCAAATCAGGAGAAATATATCCTGAAGACATATTAACTCCTTCAGGTTTTGTATAATAAGTGTCCCCACTGTAATACTTATCTAAGTTTCTTTTGGCAGGATTTGCATATGTTTTTCCTTTTGCCAGAGCATCTTTTTCTTTTTCAGTTTCATTGGCATGAAAATGAGCTCTTTCTGTAATAGCTATAAAATCAGGATTAGTGGAATATTTTGTCACTAATGAACTTATTCTTGAATTAGCATCAGCTCCTCCAAGATTATGTTTAGCTAATTCTGAAGCTTCTGATTGAAATTGTTGTTCCATTTTAGCAAGTTCTTCAGCATCTTTCCCATAAGTGGTGATACCAAATAACTTACTATTATATCCACCTAATTTTTTAGCGTTTCCTGAAGCTCTGTCATATTGAGCTTTACCTACAGATAAAATGAGTTCATCCGATAGAGGTTTAAATACGTCAGGTCTCTGAACTGCTTGTGAAAATTGATTAAAGCCCATAATTACAATATTAATTATTTTATGTTAAAAATAAAAACTATTAACAAAAATATGTGAAAACTATTATTTTTTCTTTTTAAATCTTTTAGTATTTATTCTACCACCAAGTTTTTTCTTTTTTGGAGTGCCATCTGGATTAAAATCTATAGATACATTATTTGGATCATACGTATTACCTACTAAATTAAATGCCCTTGATTCATGTTCTCTGTCTGCCATCATTTTTATATATGGATTTTGATCCAATATCCTTTGTTGTTGCATTGCTGCTCGTGCTTTTTGACTAGCTTCATCCTCATATTTTTGCATTTCTCTATTACCTACAGCTGCTGTATAAGCTGCTTGAGAATTAGCTGCTTCTGTATTGTTTAACACTCCTGCATTATAAACAGCAGCATCATAATATCTTTTGCCATACTCTGTATTTCCTTGTCCAAAAAGGTTTGCTCTTGTGGCAAGTTCAGCTCCTGAAGTTCCAAGGTTTGCATTTGAAGTGTATTGAAGTCTTTGAATATCATTAATATAAGGAGATATAAGATGCGGTTGTTGAAAATGTGGATTTACATCATAAGATGTAGAAGGATCTTCATTATAAGCATTAGGAAGATTAAATCCAAAGGAAGGATGACCAAATCTTCTCTTATCTTTTCCATCATCTACAGTAGTCCCATCTTTTTTAACTCCAGGAACATCTCCAGGTTTTGGTATTACATCTAATTTTTCTAATTCTGTATTTGTATAAGAAGAATTAAATGGTTTTTGTTCAACAGATGCTGTTTTTAAACTATTTGGGTTTAAAAAAGTAGATCTTGCACCTAAGAAATTATCACCATAAGCTTCTCTTAAAGATGTTAATTCACCATCTGACAAATTATCAGTTTTTATATTCTTAAGACTTGGTGAATTTAATCCTTGTTTTGTATTTCCAAATTTTTTCCACATACTTCTTAATAAATCTCTTCCTTCCGCAGTTTTATTTAAAGCATCATATGTTGCATATTGAATTTCTCTTTCATTATTCAATTTAGTTATATCTACACCTTGCTTTAACCAATCTGTATAAAATCCTTGAGCTCCTCCTGAATAGTTAAATGCATTAGACTCTCCTGTTGGGGTTTTTGTATTACCTCCTTGATATACTTTTATACTATTTTGAGCTTTTGGTAAAAATTTACCACCATTACCCATAAACATTTTTCCTGTGTCATAATAATTCATATCGTCTGGAATTTGTGCTCCATATTGAGCCATTGGTTGTTGATTAGATTGAAGAATACTTTGAATAGCTTCTTTTTTCTGAGCTTGTCCATAATCTCCATTTACTTTTTTAGCTTCACTTAAAAGATGATTTTCTTTAAGAATAGGTTCTGAAAGAAGTGCTGTAACTTGTTTAGCTGCATCACTATATTTTGTAGGAAATTCACTTTCTTTATAAGCAGTGGTTAAATAAGGGTCTGTCACTTGAGCCCATGTTTTCTTAGATGGAATATCTTTAAATTGAAACTTCCCGTCTTTACCATATCCAATCATTTCTTTAGTTTTATTTGTAGTAGAGAAAACTAATCCTCCTTGAGGAATAGCTGCAGAAATACCTTCTCCTGTAGCTGAATTAGAATTTACATCACCATGTTCTACTCCTCCTACCACTTTATCAGAAACACCTACGCCATTTTGAGCAGGAGGAATGTATACATTTTCTCCACTTTCATATTCTACACTGTGTTGATTTTTTGGAAAATTTTCATAATATTTAGAAATATCTCCTCTCTTAATAGAAGTTCCATGTTTACCAGTTTTAACATAAGAATCCCCATACATACCTCCCCATCCATCAGAAGAAGTGGGGGGAGTGATGGAAGCCTGATTCCACATATTTTGTCTTTCTCGTTCAGCTAACATTCTTTGGTTTTCTTCTTCTAAAAAACTTGAACCAATATTACTTGCAAGTCCCTGCCCAGTTTTTAAAGCACCTAATCCCATACTTAAACCTCCAGCAGCAGGAGCCCACCCTTTACCTTCCCAATTTTGATCAACCCCTCCACCATCTTGCATTTTTCCACCAAATTTAGAACCTACAAGTCCTTGATTTTGAGGAGTTTGCATAGAAGGGTTTATAGAAAAATCTTCAAAAGCCTGATTAAAATAAAATCCAGCTTTTTGAAAGAAAGGGTTTGCACTTGTCATATTAACAGGAGATTGACCTCCGTATTGGTAAGGATAGATGTAAGGAGCTTTAATACTATTTAAAGCACCACCATGACTCATTTCCATTTGCTGTTCTTGCGGAGCTTGTTGTTCTTGTTGCATCCCTTGCATAGCTGCTTGCATCACTTGTTGCACAATCTCTTGAGGAACACCTTTTTGTACAAGCATTTGAACCACTTCTTCTGGTGGAGCTCCTTGTGAAAGAGCTTGTGCTGCCATTTGAATAAGTTGCTGCATCTGGTCTTGTTCATTAACTTGTCCACCCTTTTGACGGCTTTTTATCTCCTTACCATTAAGCTTAACTTTCTTACTTTTGTTAGAAAGTAATTTCATAGGATCTCCTCCTTGTGAAAGATGTTGTTTCATTTGGTCTTCCATTCCTTGTGGAACATCAACTATTCCTCCTGTTTTTTTGTTTTTTATTCTCATAACTTTATATTTAATCTAAAACTATTTCCCAATCTGATTTTACTTCTCCTCCAAATTTCTTTCTTGTTGCAGAAACTATTGGAGCTTTAATTTGTCCATTAACTACTCTTGCATAAGGTATTTTCTTATCTAATTTTTGATTTAAATCTTTTATAACAGAGTTAATTTCTTTAACATTAACTTCTGGCAAAATACCAATTTTATCACTAAATCCTAAACCATTAAAATCCTGCATTCCATGAAATGATAAGTCTACTTTACCTTGTTCAAGAAATCTAGGTAGAATTCTGTAAGATAAGGGGTAACTATCAGAACTAAGAGAATGAGCAGGAATAAACTGACTACCTTTTGGAGCATTTTCTAAAGTTCTTATAGCTCCAAAAAGTTTTCTTTTAACTTCAGCTTCCCCTTGACTCGCATATAATCCAGGAACTAATTGTTGAATACCCCCTGAATTTTCTGCTTTTTCCATAAACCCTTGTTTGTTAGACAAGTATTTACCAAGTTTATTATTAAATTTATCTATTATATTAGATTCATTTTTATATAAAAAATTATCAAATCTTGTTCCTAATAATTGATTTATATTGTAATTGTTATTAAATCTTTGTTGTAATTGTTGAAGTTGTGAGTTTCTTCTAGAATTGTATATATTTGCAACTTCATTATCAATATCACCTAACATTTCACTTGGATCCCATTCTCTCATAGCATCATCAGTAGCTATTTCTCTTTCTATTTCTAACTCTCTTTCTATATCTAAGTCTCCTGCTTGTCTATTTCTAAAAACTTCTGAATTTCTACTATAAAAACTTTGTCCATCAGTGGGTATATTTACTTCAGCAGGTGGGTCTTCCAATCTATATGATAAATCTTGTAATTCTTGTCTATTTTGTGCTGTTCTTGGTCTTCTATTGTTCCTTATCTCATTAAGATGTTGTCTTATATATTCTTCCCTTGTCATACCATCTATAATAGTTGGTTCTGGTTTTTTAAGAGTTCCATTTTTTAATCCTTCTAATCTTTGTGAAAGTTCAGATTTTTCAAATCCTGTTAATGTTTTAAATTGTTCATCTGTGAGAGTTTTAGCTCTTTCCAATACATTTTCAATTGTAGAAGCTTTCCAAATATCATCTGTTCCTTTCATGCTCATACCTATATTTCTAACAGTGTGTAACATTTCTTGCTCTTGTGGAGAAATAAATTTAGGATTGAGTTGTTGTCTATATTCTTGTATTATATTTTTAGTTTTATTAGCAGAGTGTCCTAATTCTTCAACATTTCTCACTGTTCTGCCAAGAGTTTTAGTTCCTGTAGCTGTTGCACCTTCAAATGGAACTAAGAAATCCGCAACATTATTTACAGCAAAATTTCTTACTCCTGTCCAATAATCTGTAGGGTCATTATTTTGTAAACCTAAGGTTTGACTAATTTCACTATCGTAATTTCCTAAACCTTTACCTTGTCCTAATCTAATACCTTGATTTAGAAGTCTTGAAGGTGTATGAGTAGCCTCACCTACTGGAAAAAGAGTATTTGCTAACTCAAAAGAACTGCCAATATCTGTAGGATGCCTCATGGGATTTCTATAACCTTCCCCCTTTTTAGCAGTTATTTCTACTTCTGGTAAAATTACAGGGTTTGCCATACTTCCTTTAGGAGTTTGCATTCTATCTACTCTTGTATTATCTGATTGTGCTGTATATTGTTGAGAAGGATTGGTAAATTTCAATTCTCCTGCATTTTGAAACTTCTTTATTTTTCCTCCAAACTTTTTTACA
>Ga0315293_10004405_pt1 | contig 13382 bp, 6 predicted proteins | sample YL17G13_20_MG_FD_203071 | JGI IMG/M metagenome (GOLD analysis project Ga0315293, IMG submission 203071) | Sediment microbial communities from Yellowstone Lake, YNP, Wyoming, USA - YL17G13_20 | ecosystem: Environmental > Aquatic > Freshwater > Lake > Sediment | place: USA: Wyoming | collected... | reverse complement strand
TTCAAAGTAGTCCGAGTCTCAGGCGGGTTATCTGCCCGCAACTGGTTATCAACCACTTCCAGAATTATTGCCTTCAATCGAGGATTTGTCTTCATCTGCTTTTTGTTTTATCCCAAACAGTTCCCTGCCATCCTCTGATATAACCATTGTCGCCACAAAAAGGGCAAAACCACTTTATTGCCTTGGCTGTCTTCTACGGGTATATTTTGCATATATTCAAGGATTTTATATTATCCTCAACTGCATGCAACTTTTTGCTTTCCGATTTTACCCAAGACCGTCTTTTCCAATTGGTCGCCCGATGGTTATTATGAAGTATGTGCTTATGATAACGGAATCTTCTTTTCTTCTTAAACCACGCAAACCACGTAGGCGTCCAATATCCTCGTTTACGCCGTTTATGACAGCCGTTCGAAACAGCACCACTTTTAACCTTATAAATAGACTCTTTAATCTACAGTTTGTAAGCTCGCTGCATCAACAAGGTATAGGAAAGGCAAATTGCAATTGCGTTACTAAATTGCCCAGAAGGGAATTTGTTGCGTGCGTGTATTCCGCTGACTACAATACTGCCGTGTTAGCCAAGAGAATCTAACAGCAGTGACTGTGTAGCGTGTTCAAAGGTTTAGGAGACCAATATGAATTCAGACAAACACGGAGCCCAAGGGATTAAGCGAAGAGAGTTTCTCTCAGGGCTTTCGGCAGTTGCAACCGGTTCGGTTTTAGTTCTTGGCAGTTCGTGCCTGGGAGAAGCCCCTTCCTCAGCAGATACCACCCCACCAGCACCACCGCTGCCTACGATACGGCTCGGTGAACACTACATCACCAGGCTGATTGCCGGCTCAAATCCAATCAGCGGATACTCATATATGGGCCCCATCCTGGACCAGCATATGAGAGAGTATTATACCCCTGAGCAGACGGTTGAGTTCCTGTGGAAGTGTGAACGCGCAGGAATCAACACTCATCAGTTCGGCAGCCCTGAACAGATGGCTGATGTATTTCGAAAGCTGCGAGAGAGAGGCTCAAAGATGAAGTTCATCTGCCTTCATTCCAGTGAGCCGCAGAGCACTTCGATTGAGCAAGTGGTCCGGGATACTCAGCCCATTGCAATTGTCCATCACGGCGGGGTTACTGACAGGCGGTTTCGAGAGGGCAAAAGCCAGCAGGTCCACGATTTTGTCAAACGTGTTCACGATGCTGGCGTTTTGGCAGGTGTTTCGGCCCACAATCCAGATTGCATCAAGCAGGTAGCCGATGAAGGCTGGCAGGTTGATATGTTTATGACTTGCTTCTACTATATTACAAGGACACCTGAGGAAATGAAAAAAATGCCGGCCGTGGTCACGGTTCAGATCGGCTATCCGTTCTTTGCCTCTGACCCGCTCGATATGCTCAAAGTGGTCCAGCAGGTTAAGCAGCCCTGCCTGGGCTTCAAGATCCTGGCGGCGGGTCGAAAATGTAATGACAAGCAGTCGGTTCAGGAGGCATTCAAGTTTGCCTTTGAGCATCTTAAACCCACCGATGGTGTGATCGTTGGTATGTATCCTCGATATCACGACCAAATCGGCGAGAACGCTCAGTACACGCGGCAGTTCGGCACGCCACAAACCTTGCAAACACAGTAGGCGTCCAATACCATCGTTTTCTTCGCCGTGGTCTGTGTTTTTTAAAACAGGAACATTTTGCTGAACCTATCCAATAGCCTCTTCAATTCCCTTCTTGTAAAATTGCTGCATCATCCAGGCATAATAATCAGACCAACTATTTCTTTCCTCTCCAATCTGACCTTGAACCATCGTTAATCATACAGTATCAATGAAGTGTAATTTTAAGTAGCTCCCTATCTCCAAGGAAGCTGCTTGAAAGCTTGTCATCACAAAAATCCTCAGACTGAGCTATTTTTGCAGGCATGAAACAGGATTCGACTCCAACGGTTCACTCTTCTGTTATTACAGGCGGAATCTGATCCGCTGGTCCATCAAGCGTCAGCTTAATGATGGTGTCGGTCTCCTGCTGATCGTGTTTGGCTACCGTCAAATAAAAGGCCGTCTCGGTTTGCACCGCCTGCACGACTCCACCGGTCAGAACACAGCTCTGGACAATCTTTCGTGGCAATACCGGCAGCGTGATTGTGTCGCCGTTCCATTTCAGCGCATGCACATAGACAACACTACCCTTGCAGGTACTGACCAGAGACCTGCCGGGCTTGAACGGGCCGCCACGCGTGCCATAGACGCTCTCGCCGAACTGGCCCAGCCATTTCCCAATCCCCTTGAGCACTTCCACTTGGCGCGGCTCAATCTTGCCGTTGGGCATCGGGCCGACGTTCAGCAGCAGATTCCCGTCTCCGCCGACGCATTTGATAAGGGTATGTAAGCATTCTTTAAGAGACTTTATGTCATCGTTGGGTTTCCACGACCACTGCGTTCCCAGGGTCATGCACGTTTCCCACGGCCGCTGATTATCAAATTCACCGATCCGCTGTTCCGGGGTGTAGTAATCGGCATTGGGTGCAATCTGCTGCGCCTCGTAGTCTGCCGTGCTGCCCAAGTCCAGGCGGTTGTTGATTACGATGTGCGGCTGAAGCTGCTTGACCAGACCGTAGGTCTTCTTCTGTTCCCACGGAGCCGGCCTGCCATCAGTATCAAACCAAAGCAGATCGATTCGCCCATAGTTGCTCAGCAGCTCGCGCAATTGCTCCTGCATTGTAGCCACATACTTGGCATTGTGCTCTGTCCGACAATCCGGATCACGCCAATCCATCGGTGAGTAATACCACCCGACCCTGATTCCCGCCGTTTGCGCGGCTTTAGCTAACTCCGCGCACACATCCCGAACGAAGGGAGTCTTGGAAATGTTGTAATCCGTTACCTTCGAATGCCAGAGACAGAAGCCATCACAGTGCTTCGCCGTCAAAACTATATATCTCATGCCTGATGCTTGCGCGATGGCAACCCATTCTTTGGCGTCGAATCCAACCGGGTTGAACTCCTTATAAAGGTTATCATAAACCTCGACAGGAATAGGCCCTTGGTTGGGACACGCAGGATTCGAGTTCGCTCGCGACCAACTGATTTCTGTGCCTTTGAGGCTTACCGGACCCCAGTGGACGAACATTCCAAAACGCGCCTCGCGCCACCAGGCCATCCGGGTGTCCCTCTTCTCTTTGGTTTCTGTCGCGGGCTGTGCCGATTCAGCCGCATAGATAGAGGGTGACAAGACCACAACTGCCAAAAGGTACACAATCAATATATTTTTGGTTTCGAGTTTCATAGGACCATCGCTTGCTGGTTAATCATTATCGGATATTTCCTGTGTCAAACGCTCGGCCGTGTAACCAGGTCTTCTAATTTTTATTTGTTACCAAAATCTCCTCCGCATTGCAACACATTCGAAGTTTTTATTTAAGACCACTGCCTGTTAGACTATCACCATAAAGTTTGAGCGGTTTGTTTTTATAAAGCCCGCTGCAGTCCGTAATTATTTTACACCTCAAAGGGTGTAGGTAAGGCCGTTTTTGGCTTTGCGTGAAAATGGGGGGTCTCGTTTTGCTGAAAGAAAGGGTTGTTTTTGAGCCCAACTTATTAGTTTTTTGGTAATTTTGGTGGTGTTATTTAGGAAACTTATGCTCTGAGCTATAGAAATTCAAAGAAATCCTTGATATCATTTAGAATTGATGAACGCCGGAGTGCTTTCTGTAGTGTTATATGGGAAATTTCGGTATCCATAGGCCTCAGGATGCAGAAAATGACAAAGATATTTTTACTGCTGCCGGCAATTGTAGCTGTCCTTGTATGCCAAGCATTAGCGGCCGCGAGGATAGAGGTCTCGCTTGTCGAGCAGCCGAAGGTCGTGGCCTGTTTTGAAGCTGCGGAGTTCGTGATAAAGGTCTCTGCTGAGGGCAGCCCTCCTTTTAAAAATCCATTCACTGACGCCGAGCTGACTGGTGCATTTGAAGGACCTGATGGCTCTTCGTTAAAAGTGGGTGGCTTTTGCGATTCACAGGATGGAAGCGTTTATCGCCTGCGATTTTGTCCGCACAGAGTCGGTATATACGACTGTGACTTATCATTTCACGCAGACGGTGTCGAGAAAAAATTGGCCAGCAAGTTTATCTGCGAACCCTCCAACAATTCCGGCCCGGTGATTGTTGACCCGAATAATCCTAAACATTTTATGTATGCCGGCTCAAAAAAGCACTTCTACCACCTCGGCTACACCGCCTATCATCTCTTGGACCCATCTAACGATGATTCGCAAGTCGAAGCTGTCATTGACTATGGCTTACGCCACGGTTTTAACAAAATCCGCTTTTTACTCACCGGCTATCCCCGCGACACCGACAAACGCACAAGTGCCGATGTCGAGTTTGGCGTCACCGACCCTTGGAAGGCGCCGAATTACGGCTCCGAGCCAGGACAGGTCAATGCGCTTGCTGCCTGGCTGGGCCAGCCGCACAACTACGACTGGACACGCTTTAACGTCGCCTACTGGCAGCGAATTGACCACACGGTCAAACTTATGCGACAAAAAGGCATCGTCGCCACCTGTATTATCACAATAGAAAAGCAGGACCTGCCCAAAGAATATGGGCGACTGACGGAGCACGAGTATCGCTTGTACCGATATGCCGTCGCACGGCTGGCGGCGTTCGACAACGTCTGGTTCGACCTTGGCAACGAGCACAACGAATTTCGCGACAAGCTCTGGGGCGACACTATGGGGACATTTGTCAAGAAATGTGACCCCTTTGGAAGACTTGCCTCCGCTCACGGTTACGACCAGTTCTTCTATACCGATTCCACCTGGGCGGACTTTATCATCACTCAGCAATATGGCGAGCCGCAAAAGGTTCATCAGTGGGCACTAAAGTATTATGCGACGCCCAAGCCATACATCAATGAGGAGTATGGCTACGAGGGCAGTCTCGATAAACCCGGCCACGGCCAGTCCGCCGACCTTGTCCGCAAGTGTCACTGGGCGATAGCAATGGCAGGGGGCTACGCCACCTACGGCGACTGGTCGAATGGCACCAGTTACTTCTATATGGGTCACGCTGGCCCCGGCAAAGCAGCTCTACAGTTGAAACATCTGCGGTCATACTTCGAGAAGCTGCCATTCTGGGAATTGACGCCGCACGATGAATTGGTAACTTCCGGCTTCTGCCTTGCCAAACCGCCCGAACATTTTGTCTTCTATTTTCCCACCGGCGGCCGGATTACTATCAATCTCGAATCAGCCGGTGGCAAAACACTCGCCTCTAATTGGTTCGACCCGCAAACAGGCGGGTATGTTCCGGGCCCAGCGCTCAACGCCGGCAAAAACACCATCACCTGTCCCTCATCAGAAGACTGGGTCCTTTATGTCCAACCGGCAAATGCCAATGGTTCGACAGGCTCACCATCAGATTCGACAACCCCCGACAAAACATTCGGGGGCCGAGCGGAGTCGAGGGAATAACATTAGAATCTCAAATAGATTTAACGCAATTTTGCGCCGCACCAATTGACCTCTCGATAAAGGGTAAGCGTAAAACTAATAAAAAAAACGAGTTCAAAAGTTCAATTGGTGCGGGGCTTGACTTCACAAAAGGCAGATGGTACCCTGTAACCAGTGGTATGATTTATTTTTGACAGAAAAGGAGTTGACTTATGCGTCAACAAGTAACTCGTCGCAGTTTCCTGCGCAATATGGCCTGGACCGGCTCGGGCCTGGTCATCTTATTGAACAGTCGCTCGATATACAGTACCCAGGCCAATGAGAAGCTGAACATTGCCGGGATTGGTGTTGGTGGTCGCGGCGCTGACGATATTAATGGTGTAGCGAGTGAGAACATCGTTGCCCTGTGCGATGTCGATGAAAAGCATGCAGCACAGACCTTCGAGCGATACCCTCAGGCCAAACAATACAAAGACTTCCGCAGGATGCTCGATGAAATGCACCAAAAGATTGATGCGGTGGTTATTGGCACACCTGACCATACGCACGCCCCGGCAGGCGTGATGGCTATGAAACTCGGCAAGCACTGCTACTGTGAGAAACCGCTCACCCACAGCGTGTCCGAAGCCCGGGTGATGGCGGAAGTCGCACGCGAGAAAAAGCTTGTTACACAAATGGGGACGCAGATTCACGCCGAAAGTAATTACCGTCGTGCAGTGGAGCTTGTGCAGACCGGCGCCATCGGGACAGTGCGCGAGGTCCATATATGGCTTGGTGCTAACTTTTCCGGGCCGCCCAGGCCGACAGATATGTCGCAGCCCGATGCTCCCTCTGACCCCCCAGGGGTGCCCCAGACGCTCGATTGGGACCTATGGCTGGGGCCCGCATCATACCGGCCTTACCACACAGCTTACGCCCCGTTCGGATGGCGATACTGGTGGAACTTCGCAAATGGCCAACTGGGGGATTTTTTCTGCCATTACTGCGACCTTGCATTCTGGGCGTTGAAATTGCGGCACCCGATAACTGTAGAAGCTGAAGGGCCGGTCCACCCCGAGAGTGCCGCTCGCTGGACTATCGCCCGACAGGAATACCCCGCGCGTGGTGATTTGCCTCCGGTCACATTGACCTGGTACCACGGCGGAGGCTACCCTGCATTTGTAAAAGAAGGCAAGGTCCCACAGTGGGCCAATGCCGTGCTGTTCATCGGCTCGGAAGGGATGCTGATTGCCGACTACGGCCAACATAAGTTATTGCCTGAAGAGAAGTATGCCGACTTCAAGCGGCCGGAACCATTTATTCCGGATTCTATTGGCCACCATCGTGAATGGGTCGAGGCCTGCAAGACGGGCGGTCAGACCACGTGCAATTTCGACTATTCAGGTGCGCTGACCGAAGCAGCATTGCTCTGCAATGTCGCGCTTCGTGCGGGAAAGAAGCTTACCTGGGATGCCAAGAACCTCAAGGCCGTAGGTTGCCCGGAAGCCGACTCTTTTCTCAGGCGTGAATACCGAAAGGGATGGACGCTCTAAATGACTTTAAGAGGCGTTGTCTTTGCTATAGTTGACCTTTGCAGAAAAGAATGAAAAGACGAGAATTTATTACCACCACAGCAGCTACTCTGGCGGGATTGATGTTTGGGCGAATCCCGGTCGCTGCTGCTCGCCTGGAAAAGCAACGTCGGCCCAATGTCCTTTTCATTATGACCGACCAGCAGCATGCCGGAATGATGAGCTGCACGGGAAACAAATGGCTCAAAACCCCCGCTCTGGACCGACTGGCTGCTTCTGGCATCAGGTTTGAACGTGCCTATGCGAGCAACCCTGTCTGTGTGCCCAGCCGATTTAGTTTGCAGACAGGTCTTATGCCCAGCGCTATCGGAATGGGCCGGAACGAAGACTCTGGACGGGCTGCGGTAACTGATGTTATGCTGCAACAGTCGCTTGGCCGAGTTTTCCAGAAAGCCGGCTATGAAACGGCCTACGGCGGCAAGGTGCACCTGCCTAAGAAGATGAATGATGTGCAGAACCTCGGGTATCGGAATCTAACTAACGACTCACGACAAGGATTAGCAGATGCCTGTGCAGATTTCATCAAGGGGCGGCACACAGCCCAATTCTTTCTGTTTGCCTCGTTCATCAATCCCCACGATATCTGTTATATGGCTATAAACGATTTCAGGCGTAGTACGGGGGACAAAATAATAGAAAACATAGATTCCAAAACTTGCGAGGCCGGCCTTGACAGTGCACGAAAAACCGAAGATATCAGCGCTTTTGTGGAGAAAAATTGTCCTCTGCTGCCAGCAAATCACGAAGTGCCGCAGGATGAGCCGGAATGTATAACACAGAAGTACCTGAATGATACACCTTTCCGGGCGTATGTCCGCGAGAGCTGGACTGCGGCTCAATGGCGTCTGCACCGCTGGGCCTACTGCCGGTTGACCGAGATGGCTGACAAGGAAATCGGGGTCGTGCTGGACGCCCTGCGGGAAGCAGGGATGGAAGATAACACGCTGATAATTTTTACCAGCGACCACGGTGACATGGATTCAGCCCACAAGCTGGAGCATAAGTCGGTGCTTTACGAGGAATCTGTGCGTGTTCCGTTCATAATGACCTACAAGGTAATGATTCCTGAGGGCAGGATTGATAGGACGCATCTTGTCTCCAACGGTCTCGACCTTATTCCTACCCTTTGCGACTATGCGGGCATAGAAGCGCCTGAAGGACTCCCTGGGAGGAGCTTACGACCTTTGGCGCAAGGTGAGGATAGTGGCGTAAGCCATTCCATAATGAATAAGGAATGGCGTGACTTCGTTGTCACAGAAAGTCAGAACGCCAGGATGTTACGGACAGACCGGTTCAAGTATTGTATATACGACTCTGGTAAATACCGCGAACAGCTCATAGACATAAAAAATGACCCAGGTGAAATGAAGAACCTCGCTGAAGTTGGGGCTTTCAAGGGTATATTAGACAGGCATCGCCGGCTTATGCAGAGCTGGGTTGAAAGAACAGGTGACAGGATTGCAGCCGAGTATGTCAATTTCAAACCTTAGAGACTCGATGTTGCTCAAGTTACTTATAAACCCCCGCCACAATCCCGTTAGTCCCATTGGGGACACCAAATGGTGGGATGCCTGACGGCAGACATCCGGCGTGAGCCGTCCCGTAGCGGATCCAAGCGGACTAACGGGGTAAAGTTAACCGGACGGTTCAATGTGATTGTTCGAGTGTCACGGCAGCCAAAACGGGAGCGGCAGGCGTGCCCAAATCGCGAAATATGACCTTATCGATAGTAACTGCGCGCAGCTTGACGCCCAGCACATTTAGATGCCAGGGCCTACCTTTCAAGCCAACGAATACCTCTTGGGCCTCCGTTGGTAACGCCCAATCATCCGCAGTAGTGCCTGTAATGAGAGGTATAGTCTGCTTTTCACCATCAGTATATTGGATTACATACTCCGCCACAGCACCCCACTCGCCTGTCCCCTGGTCATCCGGCGACCAGCCATGGACGTTACCCAAGAAAAACAGGTGGTTGCCTTGCTGTTGGACCGGAATTTCTATCTGATTTGGCCATTTGCGATTTGTTGGGGCATAAGAAGAGTGAAGCACAACTAATCCACGGCCCTCATTTTTCGCCGGATTTATGATTTGAAAGGGGACGCCGCCAATAGTTTGGACTCCGACCGGCATATCTGCGAATAAATAATTGCCGGGATTCTCCACACCAAACGGAGCTGTAAATGGATTGGTGTTAGCCAGCGGAGTCAAGTCCAGCATTCGGAATTGACCTGGTGCACCGGCCGGCTCTATCGGCAGCCTGACTAAGCCCGGGACTTGTTTAAACAGCACAGCAGCATTCTCTTGGTATAGTCTGACAAACTTTTGAAAGTCCCAGCGGTCTTTCTGCTCAGACCTTACGACAACTTCAACATCTTCCGAGGATTCCACCAGCGGACGAGATTTGGGCAGATACATGAATATGCGCTTAGGCGGTTGTCTGCTGGGTTTATCAAGTTTAAGTTTGACACCCTTTTCTGTGCCGGTTACTCGCAGATTCATCAGGCCAAAATGTGTTGGTGCACGCTCGACACAGATTTCCTCGCCTTTGGCCAACCACCCATCCGGCACAGCCATTAACAGATGCAGCTCATCGCCTCGCTCATGGACAAGCATATGACGAAGCATAATAGCATAATTAGACGCCCCCAGGGCGTGAGGGATAGTGTCGCTCCACGCAAAACGACGCTTATAGTAAATGCCTTCAGGGAATGCATGTGTGGCGGTAGAGTGTAAAAGATACCAGTAAAAATCTTCGACTACCTGCTCGTGCTCTCCTCGGACAAGTGAGGCCATGGTAGTGTATGCAGACATGTAGGGGTGGATGGCATCTGCATGGCCAAGCCACTGAATAGTGCCCTCGATGAAACCGCCACCGTGGTTCTTTCGCACTTCGGTAATTAATGCGGCAACGCGCGAATCGTCTTGGGCAAAAAGCTCAGTTGGCCAGAGAGTTTCGGTATTGCCCCAGTGGGTGCCGTCCTTTTCCCAGCTCGGCGGGAAATAGTCAAGTCCTGTTCGTTTCCAGGCTGCGTCTATAGCATCTCGATAAAGCTTGATTTCTTGGAGCAGCTCCTCGGCCTCATCTGCTCTACCAAGCACAAGTGCAGCATCAGCGGTGCATAACAACCCCCGCAAGCTCCAAAAGTCATAACCAACAATATGGTGCTTGCCATCCCACAGATATTCACCATCGGCTGGAGCGTTGGGCAGCACACCGAAAAACGGCGAATCATCGGGCGCCTGGCGGCGGGCCTTAATTGTCCAATCAACAGCTTGGCGCATCTGAGGATACACTTTCCTCAGCCATTGCATATCACCAGTAATCTTATAGAATTGCCAGAGGGTCCAACATGCCTGACCATTGGCATCAAACTGGTCTTTCTGCGATTCGAAACGACCATCAGGCCTTTGGCGGCTCAGAAAACTTTCCACAGCTTTTCGTGCGACATCCGTTAAGCCGGCTTCTTGTAATTCCATCAACTGGTATGCTCCATCACGGATAAAGAATTCATCATAAAATCCTTCCCCGGGATGCAACTCGCCGTGGTCGCTGGTGATTAACTGGCATACATGCGAAGCTAAATAAGCCTGCGTTGCTTTCTCACAAGGGACCTCAATGGATGTTCCCTTTGACATAATGCCCCGCCAATATTGGTTCGTCCGGTCCAGCCAGAGCTTAGCATCTTCTGTGGCGAATTCCGACTCATCTTTAACAGGTGAGAATGGTATTCTTACTACGGCTTCCACACTTCCACCGGCAGACAACGACCAGACGAAATCATTAGACTCCGAGCTGGATGCTCCGCTCTTCTCGACCTTTAGCTGTGCTTTGGTCGTTTTGTCGCCGGTGTTGGTAACCTTGACCAATATCCAGTTCAGGAAGTTCTCGCCCTCGGTAGGCCAGTCGAATGCCTTTTGCCAGTCTTTCACACTGGGCAGCGGCGTAGCCCACAACGTGAACTCGTACCGAACAAGCTCATCTTCAGCCCCAATCAAAATGACGGGCAGCCAACCGTCCAGCAGTCTTTTCGTCTGCTTGCGGCTTAAGGGAGTCAATTGTCGCCCATATCGTATCTGGACTATGGCATTGTCGGAAATTACGAGCTCGTTTTTGGGCGTGATACGCGTGCCATAAGCGTAGTCTTTGAGCCCAATGACGTTCCATGAATTGCGAAAGTAATCAAAAGGCTCATCGGCTTGAAGCGGGCAAGTCAGTGCGGTCATTACCCATACTAATATTCCTCTGCTCAAGCCTGTCGATAGAAAATGCCGAATCATGATTCGCTCTTTTTCCTGCCCGCCCGACGCTCGCCGTGCTGCCGCACTGGCGCAGCAGGTAGCGGATTAGCGAAGGCGGGGCGAAATTTCAAATATATCAGATGCCCCTGACACATTTCCGGGCGACGCAAGAACCATACTACCAGCAACGAACTACTTATTCAATCCCATTTCTCGTCTTTCGTCCTTCATCCATCGTCCTTCGTCCTTTGTCCTTGTGTCTTTAATGCTCGGTCTATATCGACCAGATAGTGGACAAATTTGACCAGCTTGGTAATATGTCCACGGGCGCTGTGGCACGGGCTTCCAGCCCGTGAAAACACGGCCAAGATGGCCGTGCCACTTTCCGTTCGCTAATGGCGTCAGCCATCCCCAAACGGATAATGACAATAATACTTATGACAGTTGGCATAATCACAGGCGTGTTTGGCAGAGGTTACAAATAGATGAGAATTGGACTGGGCTTGGCCATGCCTTACGGCAGAGGATTTCTAAATCTGATGCTGGTGTTCTTTCTTCTTTGCACATTAGCTTCTGCTAAGGGGCAAGGGTCAGAACCTAACAATAAGAATGTCCCTGCAACGCAGAAGCCTGAACAGGCAATGTCCGAGTCTGGACTGCCTTCAGACTGGATTGCGGCGTGGTCAGAACCAACAGCCCAACTGCGTCCGCTCCAGATATTACATGGAGTCCCCGCCAAACAGGCCACCTTTGATGGGATGATGGTCCTTAAAGAGTTAGGGCTGGGAGGAATCGTCTGCAACGTGGATTTTAATGAATATATGGTTTCGGACGAACACTGGAAAACGCTGGTTCGGGCAGTCGAGGCATGTCAAAAAGTCGGGCTTGTGGTATGGATATATGATGAAGATGGGTATCCCAGCGGGGCAGCGGGAGGATTGGTTCTAAAGCATAATCCGGACTATGAAGCGCTTGCTTTAACACACGACCCGCTGCGTCCTGAGCCGTTTGTATTGCGGCCTTCATACGAACATACCCATGCGAGCAATAACTTTTATGCAGCAAGACGGTATCCTAACCTGATTGATGAAAAGGCGGTTAAATGCTTCATCGAAATAACGCATGAGGCATACCGGCATCGGCTCAAGGAACATTTCGGCACAACTATTAAGGCGTTATTTACAGACGAGCCTTCACTGATGGCGGTGAACATCGGTTACCTGCCTGATGGTATCAAAGCAAAGGTGCGGGTGCTCGACCCATTGGACATTGACGCCAAACCATTACCATCGGTTCCCTGGGTCAGGGACCTGCCCGCGAGATACCGGGAACGTTATGGAGAGGATATTATGGCGGCCAGACAAAGCCTCTTTGGAGGGACTGACGAGGCAGACCGGCGCATCCGGCGGCAGTTTTGGGCCTTAATCTCGGAGCTGATTGCCGAAAGATACTTTGGGCAGATTAGACAATGGGCACAGGCACATAGCATAGCATCATCAGGACATATCTTGTGGGAGGAAATGCCATTGCACCATGTTCCGCTTGAAGGCAATGCCTTAAAAGTTTTGCGACAGATGGACATCCCGGGACTGGATATGCTTTCATCAGACCCTGAGGCGGTGCTTTATGACGGCTGGCTGACCGCAACTTTACCGGCGTCGGCAGCTCTTCTGAATGGAGGCCGGTGCGTAATGACAGAGGTGAGCGACTTTTCGCAGAATATGTCCGGGAAAGGTTCCGCATCATTGACTGATATGATGGCAACCGCTGGATGGCAAGCAGCCTTGGGCGTAACTGAGTTCACACTATACTACAATTACCGTCAGCGAAAGACCGGAGACTATCGGCAGTACTGTGATTTTGTAGGTCGGCTTAATGCCTTTCTTCGCGAAGCAAAACCGGCGCCTCGTGTATTGCTATACTATCCAATTTATGACCTTTGGGGCGACTATTTACCAATAGGTGAGAAGTTGACGCTGGACACACAGCCCAGGAGAACGCAGCAGATAGTCAACTCCTTTATGCGATTGGGACAACGAATGGTGAAAGAGCAGATTTCGTTTGCTGTAGTCGATTATGAGTTGCTTGCAGGTGCCGTAATCCAAGATAAGGATATCTGTATTGGAGGAC
>Ga0315293_10004404_pt1 | contig 13382 bp, 11 predicted proteins | sample YL17G13_20_MG_FD_203071 | JGI IMG/M metagenome (GOLD analysis project Ga0315293, IMG submission 203071) | Sediment microbial communities from Yellowstone Lake, YNP, Wyoming, USA - YL17G13_20 | ecosystem: Environmental > Aquatic > Freshwater > Lake > Sediment | place: USA: Wyoming | collected... | reverse complement strand
ATACGGACCGGTCGAGCGCGCGTGGATCTTGTCGTCGACCATGTGTTCGAGCTTCATCATGTACATGTAGCCGACCGTGACCTTGCTTTTGAACGTCTCGCCCGATATGCCGTCGTAAAGAACGACCTTGCCATCCTCGGGCAATCCGGCTTTCTTCATGTAAGCCTTGACGTCATTTTCCGTGGCCCCGTCAAACACTGGCGTTTCAAAATAACAATTCAGTTCCTTGCCGGCCCAGGCCAGTATCATTTCGTATACCTGGCCGACGTTCATGCGCGAAGGAACGCCCAGGGGGTTGAGCACCATGTCCACGTAGCGGCCGTCTTCAAGAAAAGGCATGTCCTCGACCGGGAGAATCTTGGCGACGACGCCCTTGTTGCCGTGGCGGCCGGCCATCTTGTCGCCGACGGAGATGTTGCGGTTGACCGCGATCAGAACCTTGACGATCTTGATGATGCCCGGAGAGAATTCATCTCCCCTTTCCATTTGATCGATCTTTTCCTGTTTTTCCACCTTCAGGGCATCGATATGCAGCCGCACCTTTTTTTCCACTTCGCCAATCAGGTTCCTGGCGTCGTCGGCGATGCATTTTTTTACTTCCTTGAGGAACGAATCGTTCATTTTTTCAAGGTCTTTGAAGGGAATGGCATGCCCTTTTTCAAATTTCTTCTTATCGAAGCTGAAATCCTTGAGCAACTTTTCTTTCTTCAGCAACTTGCCGATCTTCTGGAATTTCTCGGCCGTCAGGATCTTTTTTTCATCGCTGAAATTCCTGTCCAGCTTGGCGACTTCGATCTGGTCAATCTCGGTTGCGCGCTTGTCCTTGGTGAGCCCGCGGCGGGTGAACACCTTGACGTTGATCACCGTCCCCTCGACTCCCGGGGGGCAGTAAAGGGAAGAGTCCTTGATTTCGGAGGCCTGCTCGCCGAAAATGGCCCGCAGCAGTTTCTCTTCGGGAGATAGCTGCGTTTCCCCCTTCGGCGACACTTTGCCGACCAGGATCTCGCCCGGCTTGACCTTGGCGCCGATGCGGACGATTCCGCTCTCGTCAAGGTTTTTCATGGCGGCTTCCGAAACGCTCGGAATGTCGCAGGTGATCTCTTCGGGGCCCAGCTTGGTCTCCCGGGCCTCAATCGTTTCCTCGACGATATAGATAGAATTGAAAGCCGAATTCTTGACGAGCCTTTCGCTCAAGATGATGGCGTCTTCGTAATTGTACCCGCGCCAGGGGACGAAAGCGGCCAGGATGTTCCGGCCCATGGCCAGCTCGCCCTTGTCGGAAGCCGGGCCGTCGCACAGGATCTGCCCTTTTTCCACCCGCTCGCCCACCCGGACCAGCGGCTTTTGGTTGATGATGGTGTTCTGGTTGGAGCGCCGGAACTTCTGCAACTCGTACAGGTCGGCCCGGATCTCGGAAAAATCAAGGTCGTCGGCATCATCGGAATCGACCCGGACGATGATGCGCTCGGCGTCGGCGTTCATCACCACGCCGGAACGCCGGCAAACGATCACCATGCCGGAGTCCTTGATCAGCCTGTATTCCATGCCGGTGCCGACAATGCAGGCTTGGGGGTTGATCAGCGGGACGGCCTGGCGCTGCATGTTGGATCCCATCAGGGCGCGGTTGGCGTCGTCATTTTCCAGGAATGGGATTAAAGCCGCCGAAATGGAAACGATCTGCTTGGGCGAAATGTCCATGAAATTGACTTCGAGCGGATCGACCAGAATGGTTTCTCCGGCCTTGCGCGCGTCGATCTTCTTGGCGAGCAGACGGTTGTTCTTGTCCAGTTCGGAGTTGGCCTGGGCGATGGCGAACTCTTCCTCTTCCCAGGCGCTCAGATAGAAGGGATGGTACTTGATCAGCGGCACCTTTTTGCCCGCCTTTTCCAGGCGCGCCATTTCCGCGCGGATCTCGTCCTCGCGCACGATGTCATGATAGGCGAATTTCGCATCACCGGCGTACTCGACGCGGAAATAGTTGACCACATGGCCGTTTTCCACCTTGCGGTACGGGGTTTCAATGAAACCGTAGTCATTGACCCGGGCGTAGGTGGTCAACGAGGAGATCAAGCCGATATTCGGTCCTTCCGGAGTTTCGATGGGGCAGATGCGGCCGTAATGGGACGAATGCACGTCACGGACCTCGAATCCGGCCCGGTCGCGGTTCAAACCGCCAGGGCCCAGGGCGGAAATACGGCGTTTGTGGGTGGTTTCGGCCAGGGCGTTGGTTTGATCCATGAACTGCGACAGCTGTGAGGTGCCGAAAAATTCCTTCAGGGCGGCGAAGACAGGTTTGGTATTGAGCAGCTCGCGCGGAAGCATGACGGTGATGTCGGGGGCGTTGGTGATCCGCTCGCGGATGATCTTTTCCAGTCGCATCAGGCCGATGCGGAAACCGTTTTCCACCAGCTCGCCGACGGCGCGGATGCGACGGTTGGCCAGATGGTCAATGTCGTCGACGCGCATGGTGCCAGTCCGGTCATACTTCAGCTTGAGGAAATAGCGGACGATCTGCACCATGTCCTCCAGGGTGAGGGTGAAGACTTCCGGGTTGTAATCCTTTTTGAAGCCCAGCTTGATGTTCAGCTTCATGCGGCCGACGGAGGACAGGTCGTAGCGCCGGGGGTCAAAAATCATGTTTTCAAAAAACTTCCTGGAACCCTCCAGGGTGACCGGTTCTCCCGGGCGCAGCTTCTTGAATACTTCGATGAAGGCGTCGCCCTGGTTCTTGGAAACCTTGTCTTCCAGTTCGCTCTCCGACTTGATGGCCACCTTGTCGGTGATTTCGACGTCCTTTTTTTTCTTGTCCTTGCGCAGCGTGTAGGCCAGCATCGAACCCAATTCCTCTTCCTCGCTCTCGGGGAAGAAAACCTTGAACTCGCACTCCAGCTTGCGCAGTTTCTTGATCTGGGCGGTGCCGATCCCCTCGTTGAGCTTCAGCACGTTCTCCAGGTCGGCGGCCGCGTAGATGTCCTCGAACAGTTCGATATCCACCGGCACGTACTCGATGCCGAGCCTTTCAAAATCCTTGATGTGGCGGATCATCAACTTGGTGCCGGCGGGCAGGACCTCGTTGCCCTTCGCGTCGCAAACGGGATTGGTCAGCTTGTTGTCCTTCAGGAAACGGGAATTTTGAAAATAAAAAATACCGTTCTGCACTTTGGCCGGAACGATCGTGTAGAAGCGTTTCAGGATCTCCGCGTCGTCGGCCAGGCCCATGGCCTTCAAAAAAGTCGTGATATTGATGCGTTTGGTCTTTTTATCCAGGCGGACCTGCAGCAGGTTCAGTTTCTCTTCCAGCTCGATCCACGCTCCGCGAGCCGGTATGATTTTAGCCGTGAATTCGCCGCGCGATTTTCCCGGCATGAAGTATACTCCCGGAGAACGCTGCAGCTGGGAAACCACCACCCGTTCGGTGCCGTTGATGATGAAGGTTCCTTTTTCTGTCATGAAGGGGATCTCGCCGAAAAAGATCTCCTGCTCCTTGACATCACGGATCACCTTATCGCCTTTCTTGTCTTCGCCGTACAGGGCCAAGCGCAATTTGACCTTCAACGGGATCGAATAATCAAATCCCTTGTCCAGGCACTCCTCGGGGGTATTGTTGATCTTCAGCCGCACGCGGTCGCCGCACAAATCGCAGGTCTTGTAAATGACCGTTCCCTTCTCGTGACATTCGCTGCAGACGGAATTCTTGCCGGTTTCATTTTCCGCCGATAAAACGCCCCCGCAATGGGTGCATACTGGCATCGAATTTTCGATCCCCTGCAGGGCGCCGCACTTGCACATCCATTCGCCCAGTGAATAGGAGACGAAATCCAAGATCGCGGTTTCCTTAAAATCGGAGATGGGGAAAATGGATTTGAAAGCTGCTTGGATGCCGATGCTCTTGCGGTTCTCCGGCAGCTGATCGATCTGCAAAAAAGTCTTGTACGATTTTTTCTGGATTTCAAGCAGGTCGGGAACTTCAATGGGGCTGGAAATTTTAGAGAAACTTACCCTTTGAACATACTTGTTAGTTGATTGCATACCAATCCTTTAATTTTTTTATTTTTCAAAGGTCAATAAAAAAATCATTTACTTGACTTCGATCTCGGCTCCTACTTCGGCGAACTTTTTCTTGATCGTCTCCGCCTCTTCCTTGGAAACGCCTTTCTTGACGGAAGCGGGGGCTTTATCCACGACATCCTTGGCTTCTTTCAAACCCAGGTCGGTGACTTCGCGAACCACTTTGATGACGTTGATCTTCTTGTCGCCCACGCTCTTCAGGATAACCTCAAAGTCGGTCTTCTCCTCCGCCTGGCCAGCATCCGCCGCCGCCGCGGGTGCGGCAGCGCCGGCGGCCATAGCCGCCATTTCCGCCTTGATTCCGTACCGGTTTTCAAACTCTTTGATATAATCGGCAAGTTCCAGCACCGTCAGATTATCCAAATGCTTGAAAAAATCTTCCTTCTTGACTTCAGCCATTATATTTGTCCTCCTTTTTCTTTTTTAGCTTGCAAATTTTTCAGCAAAACCAGCATGTGGGTCAGCGGCGCCGCAAGCGCCGAACCAAAACGCCGCAGCGGCATGCCGATGGAAAAAACCAGCTGGGCCAGCATCTGTTCCTTGCCCGGCAACTTGGCCACTTCGCTGATCTGCACGGGACTGACCAGTTTTCTTTCGATGAACCCGGATTTGATCTTAATTTTTTTGCTCTCTTTTTCAAATTCGACCAGGGCCTTGGCCGTTTCGACGAATTTTTCATTGCTGTAGGCGACGGCGATCGGTCCGTTAAAAAGGTCGCGGCCGATGGGCATTTTTTCCTTTTCAAAAAACTTGATCGCCAGCCTGTTCTTGATCACCTTGACGTTGGCGCCCAGTTTCTTGATCCGGTTGCGTAAGCTGCCCATCTCGGAAACCTTGAGCCCGCGGTAATCGAACAGGTAAACGCCGTTGCAATTAAAAATATCGGCCAGTTCCTCCACGGTTTTTTTCTTTTTTTCGAGTATCTGTGAGCTTGCCATGACGTTCTCCTTTGCCTAGCCTTCCAATTCCTGGATGTTGATCTTGATCGACGGGCTCATGGTGGAAGAGATGTAAACGCTCTTGACGTACTTCCCTTTCAGGGTGGCCGGCCGCACTTTCAATATGGCGCCGATGAACGCCTTGGAATTCTCGACGATCTTTTCGCTGTCGAAGGAAAGCTTGGCGATGCTGGAATTGATGATCCCGCTCTTGTCGACGCGGAACTCCACCCGGCCCTTCTTGATATCGGACACGGCTTCCTTGACGTTGAAGGTCACGGTTCCCGCCTTCGGGCTGGGCATCAATCCCTTCGTGCCGAGAGACTTTCCCAGCTTACCGACGCTCTTCATCATGTCGGGGGTGGAAATGACCACGTCGTAGTCGAACCAGTTCTCCTTCTGGATTTTCTCGACGATTTCCTCGCCGCCGACGAAATCAGCCCCCGCCTCGCTGGCTTCCTTCTGCTTTTCACCGGAAGCGATGACCAGCACACGCTTGACCTTGCCAGTTCCATGGGGCAGGACGACGGTCCCGCGCACCATCTGCTCGGGATATTTGGGATCGACCGATAGCCGGATTGAGGCGTCCACCGATTCATCGAATTTGGAAGCCTTGATCTCTTTCAACAAGGCCACCGCGTCCTTCAGGACATATTCGCGCGCTTCTATTTTTTCCTTGGCCGTGAGGTATGCTTTCCCGCGTTTAGACATTTTTGACCTCCAGACCCAGGCTGCGGGCCGAACCCTCGATGATCTTGATGGCCTGCTGCAGGTCGGTGGTGTTGAGGTCTTCCAGCTTGGCCTTGGCGATCTCTTCCACCTGCTTGTGGGTCACCTTGCCCACCTTGTTCTTATTGGGCTCTCCGGAGCCCTTCATGATGCCGGCGGCTTTCTTGAGCAGGTAGGAGGCCGGCGGAGTTTTCATCTTCAGGGTGAAGGTCTTGTCGGCGTGAACCATGATATCCACGGGGATGATCATGTCCTCCTCCATCTTGGCTGTCAGCTTGTTGAATTGAGTGACGAACTCCATGATATTCAAACCATGCTGGCTCAGCGCCGGGCCGACCGGCGGGGCGGGAGTCGCCTTTCCGGCCGGAAGTTGCAGCCTGAATATTTTCACGACCGCTTTGATTTTTGGACTTGCCATGGGCATTTCTCCTAAATTTTTTCAACCTGCAAATAATCCAAATCGACTGGGGTAGCCCGGCCAAAAATGGTCACGATCACCTTCAGCAGGTTTTTTTCCTCGTTGACCGCGTCCACGATGCCGTTGAAGTTGATGAACGGTCCGTCGATGATCTTCACCGCTTCGCCGACATCGAAATGATACCTAGGCTTGGGAGTTTCCTGGGTGGTTTCAATATGCTTCAAGATGGTGGCCACTTCCTTGGCCGAGAGGGGTTTTGGCTTTTTGCCCGCCCCGACAAAACCGGTAACCTTCGGGGTGTTGCGCACGAAATACCAGTTCTTGTCGTTCATTTCCATGTTCACCAGGATATAGCCGGGAAAGGATCGCTTCTCACTGACCACTTTTTTGCCGCTTTTGATCTCGACGACGTTTTCCTTGGGGATGACGATTTCGCCGATTTGGCTCTGCATCGAATACTTGTTGATTTTTTCGTTCATCGCCTTGACCACGAATTCTTCCGCTCCGGAAAAAACGTGAATAATGTACCAATCCATGAGCTTCCCGGTTTCCTATTTAAAAACGTAGGCGATCTGGTTGAAGATGTGTGCAAAAATGAAATCGACCCCGAAAAGGTAGACTCCAAAAAACAGGGAAATGACCAGAACCGCGACCGTGGTCTTGATCAAATCGTTCCGGTTGGGCCAGGTGACCTTTTTCAACTCGCCCCTGACCTCTCTCAGGTAAGCGCCCATGCGTTTGAATATATTTTTTTCTTTTTCCATGTTGCAATGCAGGTCAGAAGGGACTCGAACCCCCAACCCCCGGTTTTGGAGACCGGTGCTCTACCATTGAGCTACTGACCTATTTGACCTCCTTGTGCAGAGTATGCTTGCGGCAACGCGGGCAATATTTATTGAAATTCATCTTGTCAGCCGTGTTCTGCTTGTTTTTATAGGTCGAGTAATTCTTTTCGGAGCATGCGGAACACTTCATCCCGACTTGGACTCTCTTGTCGCTCTTGGCCATAGCTTACTCGATGATGTCGGTCACGCTGCCGGCGCCGACCGTGCGGCCGCCTTCGCGGATGGCGAACTTCAGCCCTTTCTCCATGGCGATCGGCATGATCAGCTCGATCTCCAGGTTGGCGTTGTCCCCGGGCATGACCATCTCCACTCCCTCCGGCAACTTCACCGACCCGGTCACGTCCGTGGTGCGGAAGAAAAACTGCGGCCGGTATCCCGTCACGAACGGCGTGTGCCGCCCGCCTTCTTCCTTGCTCAATACCAATACCTCGGCTTTGAACTTGGTGTGCGGCGTGATCGACCCCGGCTTGGCCAATACCATGCCGCGGTCCACGTCCTCGCGGTCCGTCCCGCGCAGCAGCACGCCGATGTTGTCCCCGGCCCGACCCTCGTCCAGCAGCTTCTTGAACATCTCCACGCCTGTCGCCACGCGCTTCTTCGTATCTTTTATCCCTATAATATCAACTTCGTCGCCTACCTTGACGATCCCGCGCTCCACCCTTCCGGTCACCACCGTGCCGCGGCCGCTGATCGTGAACACGTCTTCGATCGGCATCAGGAACGGCTTGTCGATCGCCCGGGCCGGCATCTTGATATAACTGTCCACCGCGTTCATCAGGTTCATGATGCACTTGTTCCATTCATTCTCCGGCTTGCCGTCGCTCTCCATGCTCTTCAAGGCACTGCCCCTGATCACCGGAATCTCGTCCCCGGGGAATCCGTAACTCGTCAGCAGCTCCCGGATCTCCAGCTCCACCAGGTCCAATATCTCCTTGTCCTCCACCATGTCCACCTTGTTCATGAACACCACGATCGCCGGCACGTTCACCTGCCGCGCCAGCAGAATGTGCTCCCGCGTCTGCGGCATCGGCCCGTCCGCCGCCGATACCACCAGGATCGCCCCGTCCATCTGCGCCGCCCCGGTGATCATGTTCTTGATGTAATCCGCGTGCCCGGGACAGTCGATGTGCGCGTAATGCCGCTTTGCCGTCTCGTACTCCACGTGCGCAATCTGGATCGTGATCCCGCGCTCCTTCTCCTCCGGCGCGTTGTCGATGCTCCAAAAATCACGGTACTTGACCTTCGTGTTCATCGTGCTCAACACCTTGGTGATCGCCGACGTCAACGTCGTCTTGCCGTGGTCCACGTGCCCGATCGTCCCAATATTCAAATGCTCCTTCGTACGATCAAATTTCTCCTTCGCCATGCTTGCCTCCTAATTGATAGTGTAAATGCCCAACTGGGTCTTCAGAACTTCGTTCATTTTTTCCTCGGTCATTTCACTGTATTTGAAAAATTCTAAAGAGTAATTGGCCCTTCCCTGGGTCAGGGTGCGCAGCGCCGTGGCGTAGCCGAACATCAGCGACAGCGGCACCTGCCCGTCGATCAGGTGCAGGTTGTTTTTCAAGTCCATATGGGTGACTTTGCCCTGGCGGGTGTTGAAGTCCGACATGACTTCGCCGAGGTATTCATCCTGGACGACGATTTCGATCTTCATCAGGGGTTCGAGCAGGATCGGATGGCCCTTGCGAAAAGCGCTTTTGAAAGCCATGGCGGCCGCGATCTTGTAAGCCAATTCGTTGGCGTCTTCCTCATTGAAGGAACCGTCAACCAGATCGACCTCGACCTGAGTGATGGGAAACCCGGCGATCACGCCGATATCCATGGCTTCCAGCACTCCCTGTTCGATGGCCTTGTAGAATTCCTTGGGGATGATCCCGTGTTTGATCTTGATGTTGAACTTGAATTTTTCATTGCCGCTGAGCGGCTTGATTTCCAGGACCACATGCCCGAACTGGCCCTTGCCGCCGCTCTGCTTGATATATTTTTCTTCGCCGCGGGCTTTTTTACGGATCGTTTCGTAGTAAGCCACGCGCGGCTTGCCCAGCTTGGTCTGCACCTTGAATTCACGCTTGATCCTCTCCTGGATAATTTCCAGGTGCAGTTCGCCCATCCCGGAAATGATCATTTGCCCGGTATGATGGTCCTGGTAGGATTTCAAAGTGGGATCTTCCATCGACAATTTGGCCAGCACGTCGTCGAGCTTCTGATGCTCAGAGGTCAGGCGCGGTTCGATGGTCGCCGAAACCACCGGCTCGGGGAACTGGATGGTTTCCAGCTGGATGGGATGACGCTCGTCGCACAGCGTGTCCCCGGTGGAAACTTCCTTTAAACCCACCGAAGCCGCGATATCCCCGGAATAAACGGCGGCCACCTCCTCCCTCTTGTTCGCGTGCATTTTCAGCAACTTGGCAATGCGGATGCGCTGATTCTTGCTGCTGTTGAAGATCATGCTGCCGACCTTGATGCTGCCCGAGTAGACCCGGAAAAAAACGAGCTGTCCGACGTAGGGGTCACTCATGATCTTGAATACCAGCGCCGACATGGGCTCGTCGTCGGACAATTTGCGGCACAGCGCCTTGCCTGTTTTGGGCTCCTTGCCGGAAATCGCCTCCTTGTCCAGCGGCGAAGGTAAAAAATCGACAATGGCGTCCAGGAGGTTGTGAATGCCTTTGTTTTTAAAGGAAGAACCAAGGAGAACCGGGACCGCCTTGAGGTTCAAGGTGGCCGCGCGCACCGCCTTTTTTAAGTGACTTTCCGGAATGTCCTTTTTATCCAGGAACAATTCCATCACGTCGTTGTCGAATTCGGCCAGTCTTTCGATCAGTTGTTCCCGGTGCAGAAGCGCGTCATCCGCGTAGGGAGCTGGGATGTCCATACTTTCCACTTTTGCGCCCAGCAATTCGCCATTGTAGCGATAGGCCTTCATGGCGATGAGATCGATCACCCCGGCAAAATTGTCTTCACTGCCCAGCGGCAGCTGAAGCGGCAGGGTGATCACCTTGAATTTCTTTTCGATTTGCCCGACCACGTCCAGGAAATCGGAACCCTGGCGATCCATTTTGTTGACGTAAGCGATCTTGGGGATGTGGTATTTCACCGATTGATACCAGACCTTTTCGGTCTGCGGCTCCACGCCGCCGACGCCGCAAAGGACGATGATGGCTCCGTCGAGCACGCGCAAGGATCTTTCCACTTCGGCGGTGAAATCCACATGACCGGGAGTGTCGATGATATTGATGCGGCAATCGTTCCAGAAGCAGGTGGTCGCCGCGGCGGTGATGGTGATGCCGCGTTCCTGCTCCTGCTCCATCCAGTCCATGACGGCCGTGCCGTCGTCCACTTCGCCGATTTTGTAGGTCACCCCGGTATAGTACAGAATTCTCTCGGTCGTGGTGGTCTTACCGGCATCGATGTGGGCCATCAAGCCGATGTTGCGAATTCTGTCAACCGGGACCGTTCTCATTGGATTCTTCCTTTGACCGTCCTGATCTTACCAGCGGTAATGGGCGAAAGCCCGGTTCGCTTCGGCCATCTTGTGCACGGTTTCTTTCTTCTTGATGGCTCCGCCTTTCTCGCCGTAGGCATCCATGATTTCTCCGACCAGTTTCTCGCGGAAGGATTTGCCGCCGCGCTGGCGCGCGTTCTGGACCAGCCAGCGGACGCCCAGCGCGTAGGAGCGCTCCTTGCGGACTTCGGTTGGCACCTGGTAGGTAGCGCCGCCGACCCGGCGCGAACGGGTTTCCACTTGGGGGCGGACATTCTCAATGGCCTTGGTGATCACTTTCAAGGGATCTTCCTTCATCTTTTCCTGGAGCGTTTCCATGGCCGAGTAAACGATATGCTGGGCGGTATTCTTTTTCCCGCTCATCATGACCTTGGTGATCAACTTGGCCAGGATGGAGGAATTGTAGACCGTATCGTACAGGATCTCTTTTTGCTTGGTGATTTTTTTTCTGGGCATTTATTTCTCCTGGCCGCCTTTCTTGCGTCGGGCGCCGTATTTCGAACGGCTTCTCTGCCTGTTCTCCACGCCGGTAGTATCCTTGGCGCCGCGCACGATGTGGTAGCGGACGCCGGGCAAATCCTTGACCCTGCCGCCGCGGACCAGGACGATCGAGTGCTCCTGCAGCGTGTGTCCTTCACCGGGAATATAGGCGGTCACTTCAATGCCGTTGGATAAACGGACTCTGGCTACTTTACGCATGGCCGAATTGGGTTTCTTGGGATTGGTGGTAAACACGCGGGTGCAGACACCTCTTTTTAACGGGCAGTCCTGTAGCGCGGGTGATTTACTCTTGTCACTCATCCGGCTTCTGCCCAAACGGACCAACTGATTAATTGTAGGCAAATTTCCTCCTGTACAATTTTAAGGATTTTTTTTAGAAGATTTCCCTAATTTTCAAGCAAGAAAGATGATTTATACCACAAAAACAGGGTGAACGTCAAGCGCGGCAAGGGAATATTAAACGATTTTTTGATTTTTATTAAAAAACGAGGATTTTGTCAGAAAAAGAAAAAACCCGGTGACGACCTACTTTCCCACTCCGTTGCCAGAGCAGTATCATCGGCACTGAAGAGCTTAACTTCCGGGTTCGGAATGGGACCGGGTGTGGCCTCTTCGTTATGGTCACCGGGAATATTGCCTAACTTCCTATCAATGTTGCTCTATTAGATCTGTCGGGTCCATAAAGCTAAATAAACTTTATGATTAAGGCTCTCGACCGATTAGTACTGGTCAGCTTAATCCCTTACAGGACTTACACATCCAGCCTATCAAACTCGTCGTCTACGAGAGGTCTTCTGTGCCGATTGCTCGGCAGGGAGATCTTATCTTGAGATTGGCTTCCCACTTAGATGCTTTCAGCGGTTATCCAGAATAAATGTAGCTACCCAGCTATGCTCCTGGCGGAACAACTGGATTACCAGAGATTTACCCATCCCGGTCCTTTCGTACTAGGGACAGATTCTCGCAGATCTCCTGCGCCCACTGTGGATAAGGACCGAACTGTCTTGCGACGTTCTGAACCCAGCTCACGTACCACTTTAATCGGCGAACAGCCGAACCCTTGGGACCTGCTCCAGCCCCAGGATGTGATGAGCCGACATCGAGGTGCCAAACAGCGTCGTCGATATGAGCTCTTGGACGCTATAAGCCTGTTATCCCCGGAGTACCTTTTATCCGTTGAGCGATGGCCCTTCCATACAGAACCACCGGATCACTAAGCCCTGCTTTCGCATCTGCTCGACCTGTCGGTCTCACAGTTAAGCATTCTTATGCCTTTACACTCTACGGCTGATTTCCAAACAGCCTGAGAATACCTTTGGGCACCTCCGTTACAATTTTGGAGGCGACCGCCCCAGTCAAACTACCCGCCTAACACTGTTTCCCGACAGGATATACTGTCAGGGTTAGAATTCCAATACGATAAGGGTGGTATCCCAAGGACGGCTCCATCCCGACTAGCGTCGGGACTTCAAAGCCTCCCACCTATCCTGGACATACCGCACCAAAATTCAATATTAGGGTGCAGTAAAGGTTCACGGGGTCTTTCTGTCCAGCAGCGGGTAATGGGCATCTTGACCCATGCTACAAGTTCGTCGTGCATCTCCTTGAGACAGTGCCCAAGTCGTTACGCCTTTCGTGCGGGTCGGAACTTACCCGACAAGGAATTTCGCTACCTTAGGACCGTTATAGTTACGGCCGCCGTTTACTGGGGCTTCAATTCAGAGCTTCTTCCGCCTTGCGGCGAAATGACCCCTCCTTTTAACCTTCCAGCACCGGGCAGGCGTCAGACCCTATACATCGATTCTTTGTCTTTGCAGAGTCCTGTGTTTTTGTTAAACAGTCGCTTGGGCCAATTATCTGCGACCTCCTCGAGCTCAAAATAAATCTCACCCAAAGAGGCACTCCTTTTCCCGAAGTTACGGAGTTAATTTGCCGAGTTCCTAAAGGAGACATCACACGTGCGCCTGAGAATATTCTTCCCGTCTACCTGTGTCGGTTTGCGGTACGGACACCCTATTGACTTCCTAGTGGCTTTTCTTGACAGTATGACGTCAGCAGGTTCACCCGGTAAAAACCGAATTTCCCCGACTACCTTAGGGTATGTGAGCTTCCGGATTTGCCATGAAACTCCCCTTCGTCATCGGCCGTACTCGACCAGCGGTACGGTCTGCTTAGCCTGCTGTGTCCCCACGTCGGTATAACGTCAATGAAGTGGTGCAGGAATGTTGACCTGCTTTCCATCGCTTACGCCGTTTGGCCTCAGCTTAGGATCCGACTAACCCTGAGCGGACTGACCTTGCTCAGGAAACCTTAGACTTTCGGCGTTGAGGGTTCTCACCCCAATTATCACTACTTATGCCGGCAGAGTCTCTTCC
>Ga0315293_10004402_pt1 | contig 13386 bp, 11 predicted proteins | sample YL17G13_20_MG_FD_203071 | JGI IMG/M metagenome (GOLD analysis project Ga0315293, IMG submission 203071) | Sediment microbial communities from Yellowstone Lake, YNP, Wyoming, USA - YL17G13_20 | ecosystem: Environmental > Aquatic > Freshwater > Lake > Sediment | place: USA: Wyoming | collected... | reverse complement strand
GCCGCACGCCCACCAGGCCCTCGTTCTTGAGCTTCTCCAGGTGATGGGACAGGGTGGAGCCGGGAATGTCCAGCTCCTCCTGAATCTCCCCCACCACCATGCCCTGCGGGTGGGCGGCCAGCAGCAGCCGCATGATGCGCAGCCGCGGTTCGGCGCCCATGGCCGCCATCATCTCCGCGTAGCGGGCGACCTCCCGGCCCCGTGTCTTTGTTTCCATGTTTCTAAGATAGTAGAAACACAGAAACGTGTCAAGCGGAAAAATCGAGGCCGGCAAGAAAGGAAATCCACCGGAGGGCCACAGAGGACACCGAGAAAGAGGGACTCTCTGTGTCCTCCGTGGCTCTGTGGTGAAAGGCGTTCTTACCGGCGGGGGGTGAACAGCAAGCCGGACCAGGTTTCATCGACCGCGCAGATTTTGTAATCCACCATTCCCGCCGCCAGGCCGCGCTCGCGAACGGCGGCCTGTGTCAGATCGCCCTCCAGAGCCGAGCCCTTTTTCGGCCAGATGATCCACAAGCCGCCTTTTTCGGCCAACACGCTCCGCGCGGCCGGGAGCCGGCGATCGAGTTCCACCCGTGACCTGCAGAATAGCAGCACCAACTGCGCGGGGCCGCGCGTCTGCCTTCGTAGGCGGGCGCCCTCCGGCAGTTCGCCCAGCACGTCCTCGAAATGCTTTGGGGCATCGAGCAAGGCCACGACAGCTCCGGGGCGGATGCCGAGTTTCTTCGGCAGCGGCGTGCCCGAATAGCTCGCCATCGCGCCGGGAACGACGGGGGCGGCCGGTACATTGCTGATGGCGCGCCGGAGGGCCGCGCCGATCTCGTCCCATTCCGTGTACACGGCATCGGGCAGCAGTTTCTTCACTGCCGCGAGCTTTTCCGGCGCTCCGCCAACAAACACGATGGGCACTGCCCGCGTCGCTTTCTGCCGGCGCAGTGCTCCGGCCATCTCCCTGCCGTGCGACGGCAGGCGGGACAAATCGATAACCACTGCCGCCGGCGGACGCTGGCCGAAATTGCGCAGTTCAGAAGGGATCACCTCGGAGAAGCAATCGGCCTGGTAGCCGGCCCGTCGCAGGCGCTCCGCCCGCTCCGCCGCTTCCCCAACATTCCAATGAAACAGCACGATTCGCTTCATGCCAGAATGCATTTTAACCGCCGAATCGGCCCAGGGCTACCGGCTGTCCGAGCAGCGAAAGCCGTCAGTCGCAAGCCGCTTAAAAGAGTCTTTTATCTCTCGATAACAGGTGAGCGCTAACTCCCTAACTTTCAGCAGCTTGCTGGCGACCATTGCTGACCATTTCGGTCCCCTTTTACCCGTAAGTCCAGGAGAAACAGCCACATAACCGCTGCCTGCACCGTCACCTGTTAATACAGGCGAAAAGCAGGCAAAAGAGCCAAACGTGTCTCTTGCCGCACGGATGATTCCTGACCGTCCCGCGGATTGCGGATCTATGACCTGGGCTGGAAATCCGCAATCCGAAATCCGCAATCCGAGATTGAGGGGTTCAGTTGTCAAAGACGGAAGCTGGCGTCCCGGCGCCGCCCCCGCGCAGGAATCGCTATCGGTTGTCCTTTATTACGATTCCCACTAGCTATAGTATACCACGCTTGTCAAGCCCCCCCAATCCCCCGGCGTCGAAAACGCTGGCCCTCTCCGCGATCTCGGAAGACGAAGCAACACCACAACCACCGCCAACCCAGAAGGCGCCCGGGCGCGTAATGCTGGTGCGGAGGAGTGCAGCGCCGAGAAACAACGAGACGCGCGTGCTGGACGCCGAGACGCGCTGTACCGGCCGGCAACGGGCTGCACGTTGTCCGAGCCGACCAAAGAAGAATTGCTGGCGAGGTTGATCCAACTGGGGCGCAGGACCTCGCGCTGCGGCTCGACCACGCCCATCAGCCGCACCATGTTGCAGGGAGGGTAACGGGAAAGTTGTTGTGCGCGGGATCGAGCTTCAGCCGGCCGCTCCCCGCCTAAACTTACAGGAGCGACGCGCGACGTTCGGCCGTGGCCGGGTGCACCTTCACCGTTACATCGATGCGCGAGCCGAGGCGGTTGATAATCGCCATGAGACGATCGGCGGTAAACCGTCCGAGATCGGCATTACGGATGCGCGAGAAATCCGCCGCGGCCGTGCCCGTGCGCCCCGCCGCTTGGCGCACACTCAGACCCTCACGATCGAGTGTTTTGACAATCTCAGCGGCCAAAAGCGCTTTGAATTGTTGGACATCGGCATTTTCCTTGCCGAAATCCCGGAATACGTTTCCGCTCCCGCGGCTCACTTCAAGCTGTTCTTTCATCACAACATCTCCGCCAATCGTTTCAGTCTGCCCTGAATCAGATCGATCTCGCGCTGTGGCGTCTTGATTCCCCGCGTCGCCTTTTTCTGGAACCCGTGCACAACCCACAGATCTTCCCCGAGTTGCACCGCGTAAACTACGCGGAATGTGTTGCCCCGGTATGCCAACGCCACCTCGAAGACACCCGGCCCCAGACCCTTCATCGGCCTGGCGATATCCGCTTTGCCGCCCTCGGCGGCGATCGTCAACGCCGCCAGGCATATCGATTGTGCTTCTTCCGGAAAGGTTTCGAATTCCTTCCGCGCCGCCTTGATCCATGAAATTGGCCGTGTTCTTCTGGCCATCTGCTGATCATGGCGGGAAAACCTCACTGCTATATGTTGTCAAATTTGACAACGTGCGTCAAGGCTTGAATCCCCGCTCTCAGCGCCATTCCCACTGGATGAAGCCGGGCTGCACGTCGGTCATGGCGTTCACGATCAGCTCCACCAGGCCGCCGTACAGGATGCGGTGCTTCTCCCAGAGGTCGTAATAGGCCAGCAGGTCGCGGATCTGCCCCTTGCAGTTGCTGCACGGGGCGCAGACATATTTCGGCACGGAAGGATCGAGGCAATCGGAAAAGGCGTTGAGAATCTGCTCGAGCTTCTTGCGCCCGGAGACGTGGAAGCGCCAGTCGGCGAAGTTGTTGCCGCTCATGATGGCGAAACCGCTGCCGCCGCCGCAGCAGTAGTTGTCCACGCCGTGCGGTTCCATCTCGCGGAACTGCGGGCAGATGGCGCGCAGGACCTCCCGCTGTGGCTCAACCACGCCCATCAGCCGCACCACGTTGCACGGGTCGTGCAGGGTAACGGGGAAGTCGTTGCGAGACGGATCCAGCTTCAGGCGGCCGCCGGCCACGATGTCGCGCAACAGCGTCAGCGCGCTCTCCCGGGGGATGTTCAGATCGCCGGCGAGCAGCCGGTCGGCGACCACCGCCAGCGCCTTGTGGGCGTGCCCGCATTCGCCGAGCACGATTTTCTTCACCTTCAGCTTCTTGGCCGCTTGGGCGTGAAGCAGCGCCACGCGTGCGAACTGGGCGTCGTCGTACCACAGGCCGTAGTTGATCGAATCGTAGGCGGCCAGCTCCGACGACATGGTCCACTTGATGCCCGCGGCGTTCAGGACCAGGGCGAAGGCCCCCGGGTTCTCGGGCCAGGCCATGATCTCGCCGGCGTTGTGGATCAACAGCACGTCGGCGCCCTCGACGTCCCACGGCGTTTCCACCTTCACGCCGGTTCTCTCGGAAGTGTCCTCGTCGATGAACTGGACGTTGTCCTTCACCACCTCGGAGTTCATGCCCGTCGAGGAGCCCACCCGCAACTGGAGCATGGACCCGGAATCGTGAAGTTCCTTGGCCGCAATGCCCATCTCCTGGCTGAACAGCTTGCGCAGCTCGTGGGCCACCAGGCCGTTATCGGCGCCGATGGGGCAGGTTTGGGCGCAGCGGCGGCACAGGTTGCAGCGGTAGGCCAGCTCGATCAGGCGGGCGATCAGCGGCCAGTTCACCCGGATGTCGCCGTGCTGGAAGGCCGACAGCAGCCCGCCGTTCTTGTGGTACTTGAAGTACAGCCGCCGCAGCACTTCCGAGCGGTAGGCGGGCCGGTACAGCTCGTTCCCTCCGCTGGCCTCGAAAATGTGGCAGGCCTCCGAGCAGGTCTGGCAGCGTGCGCAGTGCTCCATAGTCAGCAGCAGCGGCTGCAGGAAGGTCCAGTTGTTTTCCCGCGAGAACAGCTTGTCGAGGCCCGCGAGGAATTTCCGAACCAGTTCCTCTTCCTCTTCTTTAGTCTTGGGCCGCGGAATGTTGACGGCGCAGGTGTCGTCCAGGAGGCACTCGTATTTCTCTTTGGCCTGCTCGGAGAGCGGGGCCCAGGCGCGGTCTTTCTCGGGGCCGTCCAGCGGTGGCGGAAGGGGCATCAGATCGTCGTTGGTCAACTGGACCAGCGCTCGCCGGTCTTCCCGCGACATGTCGTGGAGCGTCACCTTGGGTTTCATTTCTTGATCCACTCCGCCGGGTTGGCCGTAGCCACCTCAGCCCAGGTCTTGACGCCGTCGGCGCCGACGTGCGCCGCCGACCACGCCGGCCGATAGGTCAGGTATTCCGCGATCTTCTTCCCCAACGCGCCGCCCGCGACAACCGCCCGATCATCCCAGCGCACCGCGTGGTAGGTGAAATACTTGGCGATGAAGTGCGACATGTGGGTCAGCGGGATGTAGGCCGCCACGAGCGCGCCCAGGACCAATCCGGCCGCCAGAACGCCGGGGATTTCCAGGCGCGTGTCGAAGGTCAGAAGCCCGTGGGCAATGGCGGAGGCCCGCAGCTTCGGTCCCCGCGCCAGCAGGTATCCGGCGAAGAGCAGCCCGAGGGTTGCGATAAAGAGAAGCAGGTTAAAAATGTCGGCGGGCGTGGTGTAGAGGCGCAGCGCCGGATCCCCCAGGCGGCGCGCCAGCAGGCCCAGCGCGCCCAGTATCGCCAGCGGAGCGCCGATCAGCCACGCCGCGGCATAAAGAAACCGCACCACGGCGCCCGTGGTCCCCCACAACAATTGCGGCCCCGCTATCGAAACAGCGATCGCCGACAGCAGCAGCAACGAGACGCCTCCGATGACCAGGTAGAGGCCGAAATGAAAGGGGAACGAGCGATACCACAGCTTGCGATTGAAGTCCCACAGCCCCTTCAAGAACAGCATCTCCGGGACCATGAACTTGATCTCGCCGAGCAGGTTGAAGCCGACCGGGCGCGTCCACCAGTCGGTCTCTTCATAGCGGGAACCACCGTGCTCGACCCGCTCCGGCGCCTCGTGTGGGACCGGGTAAAGCTCCCAGCGCAGGTGTGCCGGCAGGCGGGCATAGCGCACACCGCGGACCACGCAGCCGGCCACGAAGACCAGCAGCCCGGCGTAAATGATGGCGTAGACAGTGGCAGTCATATCCAATTGCGGATTGCGGATTGCGGATTTCTTGCGGTTCGCAATCCGCAATCCGCAATCCGAAATCCGAAATTTCAGGCGCCGGCGGCCCGCGGCCCGAGCAGGCGCTCGACCAACCCCATCATTTCACCCGGATCGACCGGCTTGGCGACAAAGCCATCGGGCGGCGGCACCTGGCGCTGGCTGGCGTAGAAACGCTCCGTGGCCTGCGCGTCGCCGCCGAACCCCGTCACCGCCGTCACAAAAACCACTGGGATGCCGCGCAATTCCGCACGGGACCGGATCTCGCGGTAGAACCGGACACCGGACTTGTTGGGCATCGACAGGTCCAGGGTGATCAGGTCCGGTCGGGCCAGCTCCACCTGCCGCATGGCCTCGTTGCCATCGGCGGCCTGGGCCACGGCGTATCCCTTTTCCTGGAAGAGCCGGGTGAGGTACAGGCAGACGTCCTGCTCGTCGTCCACCACCAGGATCTTCTTCTTCTCGCTTGCTTCCGCAGTCATAACTTCTCGCAATCCGAAACTGATTATCCGCCCGGCAACCGCACCGTGAAAACCGATCCCTCGCCCGCCGTTGATTTCACCGAGATGCTCCCGCCGTGTTCGGTCGCGACCTTATGGGAAACCAGCAGGCCCAGGCCGGTGCCGAAGGTGCCCTTGGTGGAAAAAAACACGGTGAATAATTTGCCGCGCGTTTCTTCGTCGATGCCGGCGCCGTTATCCTCCACCTCGATGACGGCGCCGGCAGCGTCGCGGAAAACGCGGACCACCACCCGGTGCTCTTTCTGCTCGTTCTGGTCGGAACAGCAGGCGTCGATGGCGTTGGCCACCAGGTTGGAGATCAAGGAATGGATGTCTTTCGGCTCCGCCGGGATGGTGTTGATGTCCTCGGAGACGCGCGCCTGGAGCGCGATCCCCACGCTCCGGGTGCGGGGAAGGAACAGCTCGATAACTTCGCCGACAACGGCGGGCAGGGAGACGGGCACGCGCCGCGGCGAGCGTTCCCGCGCGCAGTACAGCATATCCATGATCAGCCCGGAGACGCGGCCCACGTTCCGCTCCACCATCTCCCAGCCGGTCCGGACGTCCTCCTGGTTGTTGTTGCGGAAGCCGAGGTTGACGATGTAGACGCCGCCGCGCAGCCCTTCCAGGATGTTCTTCACGCTGTGGGCGATGCTGCCCACCAGCCCGCCCAGCAAGGCGAGCTTGTCCTGCAGCATGCGGATCTCGGTGACGTCGTCGAGCACCTTGATGACGGCGGTGATGTTGCCGGCCGAGTCGCGAACCGGCGCGGTATGCACCACGACGTGGATCTGCCGCCCGGCATCGTCGGTCATCACCTCTTCGCCGCTGTGCATGGCCCCGTCGCGGAAGGTGTCGGCCACCGGGCACGTAGCGCACTGTTCCGCGCGCTTCTTGTAGACCTGGTAGCAGTAGGCGCCGGGCCGGCCGCCGAAGGTCTCCTTGAAGCGCTGGTTGGCCTCGATGATGCGGAACTCCCGGTCGTGCACCGAGATGTAGCAGGGGACCAGGTCGAACAGGTTCTGAAAGCGCACCAGGCTCTCGTGCAGCCGGTTGGCCAGCTCCTTCTGCACGGTGATCTCGGTAAACAGCTCCATGACCGCGACGATCTGTCCGCCCGCGTCGCGCAAGGGCCGGCTGTTGACCACGACGTCGTGCGGCAGGCCGCGGCGGTCGAATACCTTTTCCTCGCTGGTGTGGTCCTTTCCGTCCTCGAAGGTGCGCATGACCGGGCACTCGGGGCACGGCGCGCCGCGGCCCTTGTACACGGCAAAGCAGTTTTCGCCCCGGCGGTCGCCGAAATCCTCGGCCAGTTTCTTGTTGGCCGCCACCAGGCGCAGATTGCGGTCCAGCACCGCGATCCACGAGGGCACGGCGTCAAACAGCCGCCCGCCCTCGAACTCTCGCACGTCGAATTCCGGTGCCGTTGCCATGGCCTGCCTTGAGCCGCAGATCTCGCAGATTGCACAGATTCATATCGCTGCCAATCTATGGAATCTGCGCAATCTGCGGCTTCACTTCAGCGCCTTCTTCACCGCCGCCAGCAGCTTCTCCACGTCGATCGGCTTTTCGATCATGCCGTCGGGCTCCGGCAGGTGTTTCTCGGCCAGGAAGCGGTGAAAATCGATGCGCGGCGAGTCCACGGCCGCGTAGCCGGAGACGACGACCACCGGCAGGGCGGCGAACCGCTCATCCTTGCGGATCTCCCAGTACAGCTTTTCGCCGGTCTTGCGGGGGAGGATAAGGTCCAGGGTCATCAGGTCGGGCCGCTCGCTCTGGAGCGCGCGCATGCCCTGGTTGGCGTCCGGCGCCTCGATGACCTCTGCGCCCTGCTCCCGGAAGATGGTGCGCAGGTAGACGCGCACGTCCGGCTCGTCGTCGATCACCAGGATCTTGTAGCCTTCCAGCAGCTTCATCGCCACCGGCACGGGCACGACCAGCGCGCTGGCGACCAGGCTGACAAGCAGCTTCACCTCCATGTCCAGCTTGTAATGCCGGATCAGGTCGAACAGCGCATCCACGCAGTTGTGGCAGGAGGTGCAAACGATCCTGGCCCCGGTGGCCCGAAGCTGCTCGGCCTTGATCTTGGCGGACTTGAGCCGGCGCGGCGCGTATTCCGACATGGCCATGGCGCCGCCGCCGCCCGTGCAGCAGTAGTTCTCGGCCCGGTTCGGATACATCTCCCGGAAGTCGGTGCACACCATGGCCAGCAGCTCGCGCGGCTCTTCGGTCATCCCGCAGCTTCGGGCGTTGTTGCAGGAATCATGGAAGGTCACCGGCTCCGTGTTCCGGCTCTTGTCCACCTTGATCCGCCCCTCGCGGATGTAGCGGAGCATGGTGACCACCGAGCTTTCCATCTCGAAGCCCACATCGCGGCGCGCCCAGTTGGGGCCTTCGCAGCGGGTGGAGCGGTATCCGTGGCCGCATTCCGACATCACCAGCTTCTTGCCGCGCAGCCGTTCGACCGCCTCATAGACGCGGCGGGCGACGGCGCCGCCCAGCTCGTCGTCGCCGTTGAACAACCCGAAGTTGGTCATGTCCCAGCCGTCGCTGGGCATCGTCCAGTTCTCCCCGGCGAAATGGAAGATGGCGGCGGCCTCGGCGATGGTGCGCGGATCGTACTTCACCTCGCGCGGGTTGATGGCATACACGACGTCGGCATCCATCCTGTCGACGGGGATTTTGATGCGCGAGTCGTGGTACTCGGACTGCAGCTCTTCCTCCATCCAGGCCAGCGTCTCCAGGTAATCCTCCTTCAGCACGCCCATCTGGTTGCCGAGCTCCCACTGGTCCTTGGCCACCACCGCCACGCCCTCGGGCATGACGCCGACGTGAACCAGCAGGCCGCGCGCCAGGCGATTGAACGTGGCCATGTCCACGCCCATCGGACAGTTGAGCGAGCAGCGCCGGCAGTTGGTGCATCTGCCGAACACCGTATCCTTCAGTTCTTCCAGTTCGGCGTCGGCATAGAAACTGCGGGCCCCCACCCACCACGGAAAGACCTTGCCGGTCCAGTCCATATGCGCCTTGAACAGCTTGCGCATCCGATCGCCCTTCCAGGCCGGGGCGTAGGTGGGATCGCCGGGATTGGCCGGCACATAATGGCATTGGTCGGTGCACAGCCCGCAATGCACGCAGGCTTCCAGCGACAGCAGCGCCTGGCGGTTCACCTTCTGGCGCATCCGCTCGATGAACTGTTCCGCTTTCCAGCTTCTGGCGGTAGCCATTCGTTGGTTCCAGGTTCCAGGTTTGAGGTTCGAGGTTTCAGGTTCAGGCCGGGCCGAACCTCAAACTTGGAACTTGAAACTTGAAACTTCCCTCTTCAGGGGCATCACCCCGCGGTGGCCCAGCGTTCGCCCCAGGTACCACCGGGCGAACGGGTAATACAGGTAGTGCGAAATCTTGCTGAAGGGTACGTACACCAGGAAAAACGCGGTCAGGAAAAAATAAGCCAGCAGCAGGCCCTCGCCGGCCGCCGGGTGATTGGGGGCGGCCAGCAGGCTCAGAAACAGCCAGACCAGCAGCAGAACCATCGAGAAATAGTCGTCGGGGCTGCTGATGGCGCGCATGTACGGGTCGGCGAGGCGCCGGATGAGGCGGGCCAGGCCGGCCACCAGCGCCGCCGCGAAGATCGACTGCAAGGCCAGGAGCGCGGCCCGCCCGGCAATCAGGCCCGGCGCGTAGGGGATCAGGAACGACATAGCGATGGAGGCCGCCACCCCGATGTGAAACACCGCGAACTGCGCGTACAATAGCGGGTGGCGCCGCGTGCTGCCCATGGTCCACGGCATGGCAATGGCCAACAGCGAATAACGCGCCGCGCTGTCCGGGCTGGTGTCCGGGGTGCCGCTGCGCGCCTGCCGGTCGCGGAACGCCGGGTAGCGGAAGATCCACGCCACCTTCAGCGCGTACACCGCGGCCATGAACAGCAGCGCCATCACCTGCAAGCGCTCTTCGGCGAATTGCAGCAAGGGGCTGATGGGATGCATACCCTGCTTACAGCTTCTCCATTTGTTCTTTGAACGCCAGGTATTCCCGGCGATCGACCACGCAAATGACCACCCGCTCCAGCGAGGTCGGTTGCCGGAGAAACTCCCGGAGCGCGTCCAGCATGACAGCCGAGCAAAGCGGCAGCGGGATGCCGTAGAAGCCGGCGCCCAGCGGCGGCAGGGCCAGCGTCCTGACCCCTTTGCCGTGGGCCGCCCGCAGCGCCGCCAGGGTGCAGTCGCGCAGAAGCCGTTCGGTCTGCGGCTCCTGAAATTTCGGGCCGCAGGCATGAATGATGTACCTGGCTTTGAGGCGGCCGGCGCCGGTGACCGCTGTCTCTCCTGCCCCAATCGAGCCGATCTGCTGAAGTTCCTTCTTGATCGAGTCGCCGCCGCGCGTCTGGATGGCCGTACCGTAGCCGGACCCCAGCTCCAGGTTATTCTTGGCGTAGAAAACGAAGGCGTCCACTTCCAGGGCCGTCAGGTCACCTTGTTCCAGGGCCACGACGGTGTTGCCTACCTTGCGTTCGATGATTTGTGTGGCTGTCGCGTGGCCCATGTGGAAACCAAGTGACGAGTGACAAGTGATGAGTGACCAGCGGAGGGCGCCCACTCGTCACCTGTCACTCGTCACCTGTCACTCGTCACTCGTCACTGTCCGTTCAGCTCTTGGCCGCGCCGCCGGTGGCGAAGCCGTGGAGCTTTACCTCCACCTTCTGCTCGAGGTTGTCGTAATACTCCTTCAGGATGGCGATCACCTCCGGACGGGAGAACTCCGAAGGCACCGGCTTGCCCTCGCTCATCAGCTTGCGCAGCAGGGTGCCGGAGAGCAGAAGCCTGGCGCCGCCCTTGTACTGGCCATTCTCGTCGATGACCGCCTTGCTCTCGTGCGGGCAGGTCTTCATCGAGGCCATGGCCCCGCACTCGTAGCAGTAGAAGGTCCAGTCCATGCACAGCGGGCGCAGCACCAGGGCGTTCTGGGGAATCTCGTTAAAGATCTTCTGGGCGTCGAAGGGGCCGTAATAATCGCCCACGCCGGCGTGGTCGCGGCCCACGATCAGGTGCGAGCAGCCGTAGTTCTGGCGGAAGACGGCGTGCAGCAGCGCCTCCCGCGGCCCGGCGTAGCGCATCTCCATGGGATAGCCGCCCTGGATCACCCGCTCCCTGCGGAAGTACTTGTTGACCAGCGCGTCGATGGCCTTCACCCGCACCTCGGCCGGAATGTCGCCGGCTTTCAGCTTGCCGACCAGTTGGTGGATGTAGACGCCGTCGCAGACCTCGATGGCGATCCAGGCCAGGTAGGCGTGCGAGCCGTGCATGGGGTTGCGCAGTTGCAGCGCCGCCACCGTGCTCCAGCCCCGCTCCTCAAAGGCCCGGCGCGCCTCGACGGGCCGCTGGTAGATACCGGCAAACATCTCCGGGTAGTAGGATTCCGACAGCACCTTCACTGCTCCGGCCAGGTTGACCGGGCCCTGCTCCATCACCTTCTGCACGCCGGGATGGGCCTGGTCGGTGGTCCGGAATACCTGCTTGCACTCCTGTTCCTTGTCGATCGTGTATTTCTCGGCGACCTTCATGGTGCCCATCAGCGCGTCGGTTTCCGTATCCCAGAGCGCCACTTCCTCGCCCTGGGCGATGGAATCGGCGGTGGATTGCTCGGCCGAGAGCGTGATGGGGATGGGCCAGAACACGCCGTTCCGGCTCGGCATCGAGTAAGTCTCGCAGCAGCCTTTCCAGTCGTCCTTGCCCATGAAGCCATCGAGCGGCGTGAACGCCCCGATGCCCATCATGATCAGGTCGCTGGTCTCGCGGCTGGTCATGGGCACTTTCTTGAGGCCCGTTGCCTTCTTGATTTCTTCCTGCTTCGCTTCCCCTTCCAGCAGAAGCGGCTTCAGTTCAGGACTGCCATGCGGAGGCACCAATATACTCATGGATCATCTCCTGTCTTCCGGGCACGGAGCCCGGGCTGAAACTCCAAGGGTGCGCGGCCCACTCCGAGGCCGGGAGGCCGCTCTTGGCCTTCGAGAACAAGAATTACCCGCTGCTTTCGGATGAAAGCACGGGGTCGCTCGCCCTCCGGTTGTGCCGCGGCGCTGGTTTCCCATGGGTGGATGCGCAGGGGGAGCACGGCACGACTATCCCTCCCCCTCCCCCAGGCGCCCGGCACCGAAAAATATCAGACATCACGGCGACCGGAGGCGGCACTAATATCCTTCCAAGAGCCGCCTGCTGTCAATAACAAACCCACCGCAATCCGCAACCCCAAACGGTAAAGCTACTTGCCAGACAGCACAGCAGTGTGCTGTCTCATGAATAGCCCGAGAATGGCGAAGGCAGAAAGCGGAAGGGTCGCCGCGGCGACCAGCAAGCCCGCCGCGGCGGGCGTTTGCCGCCTTCCGCCTTCTGCCTTCCGCCTTCATCGTTGTAGACCTGTTTCAGAGACACAAGACTAGTTGAAGGCCGTGACGTCATCCTGGATGGTGCGGGCCCGGATGGCGCGGATCAGCTTCCTGAGGTTCCGCCGGTTGGTCAGCCTCTTGGCCAGGTTCCACATCGACCGCGGACGCAGGTAAAAGCGCCAGTAAGCATGGCGCTGCAGGCGGCGGAGCGTGTCGGGCGGCAGGGACTTGCTGGGCACCACTGGGAAAAGCCGATCCAGCACCTCCAGCGCCTCCGGCTCCATCTCGCCGAATCTGCCGTTGCGCACATCGTCGCGCAGCTCGGTGCCCTTGAAGGGCGTGGCGATGGAAATCAGGATGCTGTCGAACGGCGCCTGTAAGGCAAGGCGGATGGTTCGTTCCGCTTCCTCCAGCGTCTCGTTGGGAAAGCCGATCATGAAGAAGCCGCACACTTCGATCCCACAGCGTCGGGCCCAGCCTGCCGCCTCGATGGCCTTCTCGACCTGGAGGTTCTTGCGAATCAGTTTTTGGTAGCGCTCCGAAGCCGTTTCGATGGCAATGGAAAGGAAGTGCGTTCCGGCCTTGGCCATGAGCGCCACCAACTCTTCGTCCAGGCGGTCTCCCCGCAGGCCGTTCGGGAACTGCAGGTGCACCTTCAACCGGCGGTCCACGATGCCCCGGCAAATGCGCTTGGCCCGTTCCAGGTCGAAGTTGAAAATGTCGTCCACGATGAGGAACTCTTCCACTCCCTGAGCGCGCGCCAGCCACTCGATCTGGTTCAGAACCTTATCCGGATCCAGGCCCCGGTATTTCTTGCCGTGGATGGTGTGGCAATACGAGCAGCGGTAGGGGCAGCCACGGCTGGTGATCATCTGGACAACGCGGTTGGATTTTGGGAAATGCCAGGGCGTATCCAGCCGGAAATACTTCTCGAGGTCGAGCAGGTCGTAGGCCGGTGTGGGGAGCGCCTCGATATCGGGGGCGGGGGCGGGCGCGTTGCGGAGCACCGTCCCGTTCCTGACTGCCCAGACACCGGGAATCGATACCGGGTCCCCGCCGGATTCCAGCGCTGTGAGCAATTGGGCCAGCGCGATTTCACCTTCCCCGGCCACCACGTAGTCGGCGGCGCCGTCGGCCAGGCAATCCTCGGGCGCCGCCGAGGGGTGCGCGCCGCCCATCACCACCATGATGCCCGGGTGCGCCTGCTTCAG
>Ga0315293_10004400_pt1 | contig 13392 bp, 12 predicted proteins | sample YL17G13_20_MG_FD_203071 | JGI IMG/M metagenome (GOLD analysis project Ga0315293, IMG submission 203071) | Sediment microbial communities from Yellowstone Lake, YNP, Wyoming, USA - YL17G13_20 | ecosystem: Environmental > Aquatic > Freshwater > Lake > Sediment | place: USA: Wyoming | collected... | reverse complement strand
GCACCCTCACCGAGTACTACCACCACCTAATGCACATTCCTCGACGAACCGCCGGATGCGGACCCGCATGTCCGGTGGTGTGAGAGGGAGGATGGGCGACCCATCCTCCCTACTCGATTCACGCAACCACCTCAGGGCTTGCGCTTTCCGTCCGACGGGCCGGGGGTGCGCTTCGTCCCGTTCTCCTTTTCCTTGTTTTGCCCCGGCGCGAGGTCGCTCGGGCTCTCACCCTGCTCGAGCTGCTCTAGCACTTCCTGGCTGTGGGACGTGCGCTCGAGCGCGCGCTCGATGGCGGCCTGCGCCTGCGGAGGTACCTGCTCGCGCACTCGCTCCAGAACGCGCGCGTGCTGGTGGACCTGCTCCTCGGCCTGAGCGAGCACGCCTGCGTGAACGCCCTGCGGCAGGTTCCGGGCGACAGCCTGAAGCTGCTCGAGCGTCTGCTGATACGCCTCAAGCGTCTGTTCCACAAAGGCATCGCTGCCGGCCTCGGCCAGCGCCTCGACCTCCTGCACGCGTTCCGCGGCGAAGGAGGATAGCAGCTCCACCTGCGCCTCGGGTTCGGCGGTGAGCGACCAACGCGCCGTCTCGATGCCGCGCTTGACGCCGTACAGCATCTCACCGGGAAGAGCATCTTGCGCGGCGTAGGCGACGCCCGCCGTCCCCAGGCTGAACGCCAGCAGTACCGAAGCGGCGCCGAAGGCCAAGCGACGCAGCGCGCCGATGGCCGCGCTGGGGCGTGATCGCGACTTCGCTGGAACACGCGGCAGGCTGTGGAGTAAACGTCGCCGCGCAGACACGGTGAACGCTGCCCGTGGGGCCGGAGGCGCCAGGCTCTCTCTCACCCGAAGAGCCAAATCCTCCAGGCCTTGCTGCTGACCCGCTTGCGCCGACGCGAATCGGGAGCCCCGGGACTGGGACTCAAGCAGACGTTCGAACTCGGCCGCGCGGACGCTTTCGTTATTCATGTTTGGTACCCAGCTCGCGGCGCAGGGCCTGCATCGCGCGGAAGAGCAGCACGCGCACCGCGCCCTCACTCCGCCCCAACCACTTGGCGGCGGTCGCGGTGGGCATCGAGAGCAGCAGCCTGAGCCGAATGACCTCCTGGTAGTCCGCAGGTAAACGAGCCAACGCCTGCTGCAGAGAGTGGTGCTCCTCGCGCTGGATCAGCACCTCGTCCGCCGATGGCGCCGGGTCGGGATGCACCTCGGCCGCCTCGGCCGGGAGGGTGGGCCGGGCACGTCGGAAGTGATCGACCACCAGGTTGCGGGCGACGCGGTACAGGAAGGCCGAATACGGCCATCCCCGCCCGCGGTAGCGATTGAGCGTTTGAAACGCGCGCAGGAAGACCTGCTCGGTCAGGTCCTCGGCATCGTGCTCATCGAGCACTCGTGCCCGGATGTAGGCATACATCATCGGCAGATACCGCTGGTAGAGATCGGCAAAGGCTTCCCGGTCGCCCTGCCGGGCGCGCGCGATCAGTTTGTCCTCGTCCAGCATCGAGGCCACGGGTTCACCCCTGATAACGAAACAGGCTGGCCGGCGTTACGCCGCCCGCTGCAGGGTACCATGACCGTCCCCCGTTCGCGAGGCACTTGACGGCCGCCCTGCCGGGGGTGGTCCCGGGGTACTACTCGCCCGATGTAACGCCGGTGCCGGCTGTTCGTTAGCCTGCTTGCAAGCATCACGCGCGGCGCGCCCGGCACAGGCAGCCCGCGCTCAGCGATGGGAGGGAAGGACGATGAACGGTCTTCGCACCCTGACTGCTCTGGCAATGTTGGTGGGCGTGCTGGCGGCCCCTTTGCAAGCGGCAGCTGCTCCCGCGGCCCAGGATGGGCTAATGGTCTCTGTGGCGACGACGGCCGCCTGCACTCAGGCCCATTTCGCCATCAGCGTCGAAGGCGGCACCGCGCCGTATGAGTTGGCGATCGACTTCGGCGATGGCGAGACAACGACCGCTTCCGGGGAAGGCATTCCTCCGACCATGCTCACCCATACCTATGCGGTCAGTGGCGAGTATGCGTGGACAGTGACCGCCGTCAGCGGGTTGCTCTCCGGGCAGGCCTCCGGGACGCTGGCCATCGGCCCGACGGTCACGCTCACCAGCAATCCGTTCCCTCCGCTGCTCCCGCTGGTTGAGGGAGGCGCCACGCTGGACCTGACCGCTGAGGTGGCAGGTGGGACCGCGCCCTTCACCTATGCCTGGTCGTTCGACGGCGCCTCGACCTCGACCTCCGATTCGGCTTCGCCGACGGCCAGCGCCACCTACAGCACTGGCGGCAAGTTCACTGCCGGCGTGCTGGTGACGGATGCCTGCGGGCTGACGGCCGAGGACACGCTGGCGATCGTCGTCGACGATCCGCTGGCCGAGGGCTGCCACCCGGTGGCGCAATGGCTCGCCGATGCGGTCAACACGCTCTTCCCGCAGCAGGCCGAGCAGCTGTACACGTGTGAGGACATCTACGGCTACTTCACCGGCGGGCTGACCGGATCGCAGCTCGGCTTTGGGATCATGCGGCACGCCTACGCGCTGGCCGCCACGATTCCCGACCTGACCTGGGAGGAGATCCTCGACTGGAAGCTCGATGGCAATGGCTGGGGGCAGCTGGTGCAGCTCGACCGCATGGCCGATGTGTTGGATGAGGTGGGCATCGCTGAGCTGATCGAGCGGGTCGCTACCGGCGAGAACAGTGTGGCCGACATCCGCAGCGCGGCGCGCATCGCCGTGCATTACGAGGCCGACTTCGCCGGCGTGCTCGACTTGCTGGCCGCCGGCGCCAACAACGGCGAGCTGGGCCAGATCTATCGGGCGGCGGGAGAACTGGGCGTGGACCCGGCGGTCGTGGTTGGCTATCAGGAGATAGGCGTCCGGGCGGTGGAGCTCGAGCAGGCAGCGCGAGTCGCCGAGCGGATGGGGACCGACTGGGACTCGGTGCTTGATGCACATGCCGCCGGCGAGACCTGGGGCACGATCCGCAAAGGCTCGGACGAGACCGGCGCCGTGCAGGGCCAGGGCCAAGACAAGGGCCAAGATAAGGCCCAGGGTCAGGGTCAGGACCAGAACCACGGCCAGGGACAGGGCTCGCAACCCGAGGAGCCCCAGGGAAACCAGATGCAGAGCAATGTGAACCTGCGCGTGGCCGAGCAACTGGCAGCCAAGTACGGGCTGACAGCCGAGCAGGTACTGTCGACCTTCGCCGGCACATGCAGCCAGGACTGGGCCTGTGTGCGAACGACGCTGCGAGATCCGGGCGGCGAGCACGGCAAGGGCAACAACAAGTAGGCTGGCTGGGCAGCTAGCCTGGTTGGAGGGAGGCCGCCGTCGAGCGGCCTCCCGTCGCGTGTGGCGCCGGAGAGCGGAAACGGATCTCTCCCGCGCGACTCAGACGGATGTAGGCCGAGCGGGTCGCACGGTGCTGTTGGGGCGAAGCGTCCGGGGAAAAAGAACGGGCCGTTCCGATAGGACCGGCCCGCTGTGTAGCGTCGGTCAGTGCAAGTCCCTTAGGCCTACGGTGTGACCCCGAATGTGGCCAGCCAATTCAGATCATCCGCCCGGTCGACGCGGTACACGCCGCCGGTGCCGGCACAGTTGCCGTTCATGCCGAATGACGTCACGCCGGCGAGAACATTCGAGGTGCCGACGAAGTTCGGCCCGCCCGAGTCGCCGAAGCACGTCCCGCCGGTGTGAGCGTTATTCGAAAGGAGGATCGAGAAGTCTCCGACGAGCCCGCCGTTGATCTGGATCAGGTGCGGAGTAGCGACCATTCGCACGCGGACGTTATGCTCCTTCCATGAGGCCGCGTCGGGGAAGCTTTGCTGGAGCCCGTAGCCCACTGCGGTGAAGGTCGTGTCCTGCTTGCCCCGCTGCGTCTTGAGCTTGTCCAGCTGATCCTGCTGAGGCAGGGCGCCGTACTCGCTCATGACCTTCGGCTCGTCCAGAATGACGACGCCCAAGTCAAACAGGTAGAAGGCATTAGGGTTGTAGTTCGGATGGGTGTACGGCGTGCCGCCAACGTCGCCCGTGAAAGGATAGCCATTGGCCGGGATGCCTGATTCAACATCAGTGTCGAACCAGATCTCGACATGGGCCGCTGGAGCCTCGGTGCAATGCCCGGCGGTTAGGAACAGCGTCGGCGAGAGCAACGTGCCGCTGCAACGCCACAAGGGAGCGCCGGCGGCTGTCTGAGCCACCATGAGCCCGACGTACGGATGGCCGTTGCCATCCGGCTCTCCGTCGGTGACGGCGAAGGCGGGGACGATGGTCACCGCCAGCAGCGCCAACACGGTCAACAGCATCAATCCGGTCCGTCGCATGAGCTTGCCTCCTCTGGGAGATAGGATCGGAGCGCCCGGCGGGCGACCGGGGGTCCGGACTGGAACCACGGCTCGCGGCGGTGCGCACCCACTGCAATGGAGTATAGCGACCCAAATTGACCAAGTCAAGGGCGCTTGGCCGACACCTGCCCCACGCTCACAAAGGGGCAAGGGGCTTGACAGGCAATCCAAGTAGTAGTACAATTGTTCTAGAAGCACCGATGGGGTACGAGACAGAGCACCGGCCACCCGGGCCGGAACCGGCAGACAAACCCCCACCGGATTAGGAGCTCCCCATGTTCCACAAGCTGATTCTCGTTGGCAACCTCGGCCGCGACCCCGAGATGCGCTACACGCCCGGCGGCCAGGCGGTGACCACGCTCAGCGTGGCCTCCAACCGGACCTACACCGACAGCTCCGGCAACCAGGTCAAGCAGACGATCTGGTTCCGCGTCTCGGTGTGGGGCAAGCAGGCCGAGTCCTGCCACCAGTACCTGCGCAAGGGCCGGCCGGTGCTCGTCGAAGGCCGCCTCAACCCGGACGACAACGGCAACCCGCGCATCTGGACCGCGCAGGATGGGACGCCGCGCGCCTCGTTCGAGGTAACTGCCGAAACCGTGCGCTTCCTGGGTGGCCGAGAAGAAGGCGGCGCCGGCGGCGAGGAGGGCGGCCTTGGCGCAGGGCCCGAAACCGAGGACGAGATCCCGTTTTAGCCCCAATCGATCCACGACAGCCCAAGCCGGCCGCACGCCGGCTTGGGCGTCTTTGGGGAGGTGACCCCGATGTCTACCCAGCCCGACACGCCGGCGCCTGTCGGCCGGATGGCCGTCTCGCTGCCGGCCAACCTCGAGCCGGTCTACTCGAACTTCGCGCTGATCACACACTCGCCGTCTGAGTTCGTGCTCGACTTCGCCCAGATGATGCCGCAGACACCGCAGGCACGCGTCGTCGCCCGCGTGGTTACCACACCGGTGCACGCCAAGCTGCTGCTGCGCGCCCTGGCCGAGAACGTCAGCCGGTTTGAGACGCAGTTCGGCCCGATCGCCACGCCGGATACCTCAACGCTGGCCGACCACCTCTTCCGGCCACCCAGCCAGGGTGGATCGTCCGGGCAGTCCGGTTCCCCCGGTCCTGGCAGCCCGCCGAATCAGGGCGGACCGCCAGCCGGCGGGTGATGCGACGGCCTCTAGGACGGACAAGAGCCAAGGTTGCGGAGGCGTTGGATGGATCGCTTGGATGAGATCGGGGAACGGATCCGGCAGCACCTGGAAGAGAAGAACGCCGCCCGCGACCGGGCGCTGCAACAGTCGCGCACGCTGATCCGCCACTGCTCGCTGGCCATCCGCGCTGCCCACCGCGACGAACGTCCGGTGGCGCAGGCCGAGCTGGCGACCGCTTCGCAGCTGCAGGCCGAGCTGCGCCGCAACCTGGAAGGCTACCCGGACCTGTATCATGCCGGCTACACCCAGGATGCGCTCAAGGAGTACGTTGAGGCGAGCATCGTGACCGCCATCCTGAGCGGCGAGCCTCTTCCCGCGCCGGATGACATCGGCATCGACAACGCTGCCTACCTGTGCGGGCTGGGCGAGGCCGCCGGCGAGCTCCGCCGCCGCGTCCTCGACATCCTGCGCCACGGCCAGACGTCCGAGGCCGAGCGCCTGATGACCGTGATGGACGATATCTACGGTCTGCTGGTGACCATGGACTTCCCGGATGCGCTGACGGGCAACCTGCGCCGCATCACCGACATGGTGCGCGGCGTCGTCGAGCGCACCCGCGGCGACCTGACGACTACGTCGCAGCAGGACGACCTCAAACGTGCCCTGCGCTCGCTGGAAGAGAAACTCCCCCGGCCGTGAACCGTCGCGTACGAGCATCTGAGATCAGCGCCTTCGCCTTCTGCGAGCGCGCCTGGGGCTATGCTGAGCGCGGCGAGCCCAGCCAGCGCCAGCCCGACCGAGATGCCGGCCTGATCCATCACATGCACCTCTTGCGCCGGGCCGCCTGGTCCGGCGCGCTCTACCGTCTGGGTCTCGCCTGCCTACTCCTGGCCGCGGTGGTCCTGCTCCTCGCCGTCCGCGCTTGAGGCCTTGCCTTCATGGAATGGCTCTTCTTCCTTCTCCTCATCCTGGGTGGCGGACTGGTCTGGCTCTCACGTCGCTGGTCGGCTGATGCCGGTGTGTCGGGGGGACGACTGGTGTCCGTCGACCTGGAACGCCACGGGCGCGCGGCTTCGGTGCTCGTCGATCCGGAGCTGAATCTAACCGGCAAGCCCGATCTGCTGATGGAAACGCGCCGGGGATGGGTTCCGGTGGAGATCAAGTCAGGCCCCGCTCCCGCCCAGCCGCACGCCTCGCATGTCCTGCAGTTGGCGGCCTACTGCCGATTGGTGCAAGCCGCCTATAGCCGCCGGCCGCCGCACGGCATCCTGCAGTATGCCGACCGGGGCTATCAACTGCCCTACACGCATCGGATGGAGGCCCGCCTGTGGCGGCTGATCAATCGTATCCGCGCCCAGGCACAGGTACTGCCGAACCGTTCACACAACGAGCCGGCGCGCTGCAAGGCGTGCGGGTATCGATCCGCCTGCGACCAAGGCCTGCGATGGGAGTAAGCCGAATCAGGGGTTGGCTATAATACCTGCGATGAACAGTCGATCGCCCATCCCACGCCGCGTGGCCGTGTGCTCCTACCAGCGCATCCCGGGCTCGGTTGAGCTGGCCGAAGCCATCGCCGCGCGCCTGGAGAGTTCCGGCGTTCACGCCGTGCAGGGGACGCTCGTCGACCCAGCCCTGCGCAGCGCCGTGCTCAACAGCGAGGTTGACTTGCTGATCGCGCTGGGAGGCGACGGCACGATGCTGCGTGCCGGGCAGCTGTGCGGGCCGCAGCGTGTCCCGGTGCTGGGCATCAACCTGGGCCACCTCGGGTTCCTGATCGAGGTGGAGCGCGACCGGTGGGAGCCGGCGCTCGAACGGGTGCTGGCCGGGGACTACTGGCTCGAGTTGCGCATGATGCTGCGGGTTACCTGGCTCCAGGCGGACCGGCGGCAGGGGGAGTGGGACGTGCTCAACGAGTGCGTCGTCGGCCGCGGCCGCAGCGTGCGCCTGGTCGAGTTGGTCACCGAGATCGACGGCACCTACCTGACGACCTACGCCGCCGACGCGTTGATCGTGGCGACGCCCACAGGCTCGACAGCCTACGCGCTGGCCGCCGGCGGACCGATCCTGCCGCCCGACCTGCGCAACATCCTGATCGTTCCGGTGGCGCCGCACTTTTCCGTCGATCGGGCGGTCGTGCTGCACGAGGGCTCAACGGTGCGCATCACCGTCCACACCGATCACCAGGCGACGCTGAGCATGGACGGACAGACGCCGGTTGACCTGCAGGACGGCGACCGCGTCGACGTCCGCGCCGGTGACCATGGCGTGCAGTTCGTCCGACTGCAGGATCCCGGCTACTTCTACCACGACCTGCGCAGCCGCATGCGCCGAAACGAGACCCACGGAGACGCGTGATGACCGACGCCGCCCTGCGCTGCGCCAACCACCCGGACCGCGAGACCACGCTGCGCTGCAACCGCTGCGAGAAACCGATCTGCATCAAGTGCGCCATCCTGACTCCGGTGGGCTACCGCTGCAAGGAGTGCGTGCGCGGGCAGCAGGCTATGTTCGAGACTGCCCAACCGCTGGATTTTGTGATCGCGGCCGTCCTCTCGGCCGTGGGCGCCGGCGTGGGCGTTGCCGTCTTAGCCTTCCTGGGGTTCTGGGGGTTCTTCGTCGCGCCCGTGGTCGGGGGCGGCCTGGCCGAGATCGTGCGCGTGGCCACGCGCCGCCGGCGCGGGCGAAGGCTGCCCCTGGTGGCAGTAGTATCCGGTGCGGTTGGCATCCTGCCGACGCTTGTCCCCGCGCTGGGGCTGGCCTTCGTGGCACTGACCGCCGGCGGCGGGCTCGAGCTGCTGGGGGGCATGCTCTTCCGCCTCGTCTACCTGGTGGTGACCGGAGGGCTGCTGCTCAGCACGTTGTACTATCGCCTGCGGGGCATCCGCCTCTGATGCTGACCGACCTGCGCATCCGCGATTTCGCCATTATCGATGACCTGGGCCTGGAGTTCGGCCCGGGTTTCATCGTCTTCACCGGCGAGACGGGTGCGGGCAAGTCGATCATCATCGACGCCGTTGAGCTCCTGCTGGGCGGCCGTGCGGACAGCTCGATGGTGCGCGCGGGTGCGCCCGCAGCGCTGATCGAGGGCGTATTCCGGCTGGACGAGACCGTCGCCGGCGATGTGCGCGCATTGCTGGAACGTGAAGGCTTGCTCGAAGACCCCACCTTCGTGACGCTGGGGCGCGAGGTACGCAGCGAGGGGCGCAGCATCTGCCGGGTGAACGGCCGGAGCGTGAGCCTGGGATTGCTGCGCGAGCTGGGCGAGTTCCTGGTGGACGTGCATGGGCAGTCGGAGCACCTGAGCCTGCTACGAGTCCGCGAACATCAGGCCTTGCTGGACCGCCACGCGCGCAACGAGGCGCTGCGCCAGGAGTTCGCCATGCTATACCGTACGTTGAGCGACGTGCGGGCCGAGCTGGAGACGCTACGCGTGAGCGAGGCGGAGACTGCCCGCCGGGCCGACATGCTGGCCTTTCAGATCAACGAGATCGAGGCGGCGGCGCCGCGCCCGGGGGAAGAAGCAACACTGGCCGAGGACCGCACGCGCCTGGCTAACGCCGAGCAGCTGGCGCGCCTGGCCGAGCAGTCCCTGGCGGCCCTCGACGAGTCGAGCGACGAGCGGCCGTCGGCCATCGACCTGCTGGGAGAGGCGGCCGAGGCGCTGGCGGCGTTAGCGCGTGTCGATGGGAGCCTGACCGGTTTGCAGGCCGAGGGGCAGGCATTGGAGGAGCAGGCGGCGGAGATCGCCCGCCGCCTCCGGCTGTACCGCGAGGCCATTGAGTTCAGCCCGCGGCGGCTGGACGAGGTTGAAGAGCGCCTGGCGGTGTTGCGGAATCTGCAGCGAAAATACGGGGCCTCGCTGGAGGCCGTGCTAGCCCATGCCGAGAAGGCGCGCCAGGAACTGGAAGCGATCGCGCACGCCGACGAACGCGTACAGGTACTTCAGGACAAGGAGGCGGAGCTTCTGACGGCGCTCGGCGCTGTGGGCGCACGGCTGAGCGAGGCGCGGCGCAAAGCAGGCGACCGGTTGGCCAAGGGCATCGAGACGGAAATGAACGATCTGCGCATGGCCGGAGCGCGTTTCGGCGTCGACCTGCGCTGGGACGACTCGCCGCAGGGCGCCGTGGTAGGCGATCGTCGGATTGCGTTCAGCGCGACGGGCCTCGACCGGATCGAATTCCTCATTGCCCCCAATCCCGGGGAAGGCTTGAAGCCGCTGGCCAAGATCGCCTCCGGGGGCGAGACCTCGCGGCTGATGCTGGGCTTGAAGGGTGTATTGGCCAAGGCCGACCGGACACCGACCTTGATCTTCGACGAGATTGACCAGGGGATCGGCGGGCGGGTGGGCGCGGTCGTGGGCTCGAAGCTGCGCGGGCTGGCGGGCGGGCACCAGGTGCTGTGCGTGACGCACCTGCCGCAGCTCGCCGCCTTCGGAGACCAGCACTTCCGGGTGGAGAAAGAGACCGGCCGCGGCCGCACGACCACCCATGTGCACGGGGTGACGGGCGACGAACGGGTAGCCGAGCTGGCGCTGATGCTCGGCGGCGACAGCGAGTCCAACAGGCGCAGCGCCGCCGAGTTGTTGGCGCAGGCGCGCGCCTGATCCACGAGGTCCCCGCAAGGGCCGAGAATAGCACGGGCGCCCAGAGGGCGCCCGTATGTCTATCGGATCGAGAAGCAGGCCTTATCCGCCGGTGATGGCGGGTTCTTGGGTCTTGGCAGGTTTGCGGCTGCTCGGGCGGCGGAAGGCCAGCCCGCCCTCCTCCGGATTAACATCGACGATCACCGTCTCGCCGCTCTGGTATTCGCCTTCCAGGATCTTGACCGACAGCGGACTCTCAACGTATTTCTGGATGGCACGCCGCAACGGCCTGGCGCCGAAGGCCGGGTCGTAGCCTTCCTTGGCCAGCCACTTGCGCGCCTCCTCGGTCAGCTCCACCTTGAGGTCGTGTTCGGCCAGCCGCTCGCGCACTTCCTTCAGCTGCAGGTCGACGATCTGCTCGACCTGCCCCACCGTCAGCGGCGAGAAGATGATGATCTCATCGATGCGGTTGAGGAATTCAGGGCGGAAGGTATCCTTGAGCGCCTTCTCGATCTTGTCCTCGGCATCCTGGGCCGCCCCTTCGCCGCCGCGTCGGAATCCGAGCGTGCCGGATCGGGTGACGAACTCGGTGCCCAGGTTGGAGGTCATGATCAGCACGGTGTTGCGGAAGTCAACGGCGCGCCCCTGCCCGTCGGTCAGGCGCCCGTCGTCGAGGATCTGCAGCAGCGCGTTCCAGACCTCGGGGTGGGCCTTCTCGATCTCGTCGAACAGGATGACGCGGTACGGCCGGCGCCGTACAGCCTCGGTCAGCTGGCCGCCCTCCTCGTAGCCGACGTAGCCCGGAGGGGCGCCGAACAGACGCGAGACCGTGTGCTGCTCGCGGTATTCGCTCATGTCGACGCGCACCAGGGCGTCCTGGTCATCAAACATGAACTCGGCCAGCGTCTTGGCCATCTCGGTCTTGCCGACGCCCGACGATCCGAGGAAGATGAACGAGCCGATGGGACGCCGGGGGTCTTTCAGCCCGGAGCGGGCACGGCGGATGGCATCGGCCAGGGCGTGGATCGCCTCCTCCTGGCCGACGATGCGTTCGTGCAGGCGTTCCTCCATGTGCAGGAGCTTGGCGGCCTCGGTCTCCATCATCTGGCTGACCGGGATGCCGGTCCATTGGGCGACGACCTCGGCGATATCGTTCTCGTCGACGACCTCGTCGAGCTGATGCTCGCCTTCCCAGGTGTCGCGCTTGCCGCGGAATTCGTGCTCCAGGCGCAGGCGCTGGGCCTTCTTCTCCGCCGCCCGCTCGTAGTCGCGTTCAACGCCCGCCTGCTCTTCCTCGGCCATCAGCCGATCGACCTCGCCCTTGAGCGTCTTGAGCTCGGGAGGCAGCGAGTACAGGGCGATGCGCAGTTTGGCGGCGGCCTCGTCGATCAGGTCGATGGCCTTGTCGGGCAGCGAGCGGTCGGTGACGTAGCGTTCGGAGAGCTTGGCCGCGGCCACCAGGGCCTGGTCAGAGAAGTGCACCTTGTGGTGCGCCTCGTAACGGTCGCGCAGCCCGCGCAGCATTTCGATCGTCGCCGCAATGGACGGTTCGTCGACGAACACCGGGGCGAAGCGCCGTTCAAGGGCGGCGTCCTTCTCGATGTGCTTGTGGTACTCATCCAGCGTGGTGGCGCCGATGCATTGCAGCTCGCCGCGGGCCAGGGCCGGCTTGAGCATGTTGGAGGCATCCATCGCCCCCTGCGCCGCGCCGGCGCCGACGACGGTGTGCAGTTCGTCGATCATCAGGATGATCTCGCCTTCCGAGCGCTGGATCTCCTCGATGGCGGCCTTCAGGCGTTCCTCGAACTCGCCCCGGAAACGCGAGCCGGCGATCATCGCACCCAGGTCGAGCGAAACCACGCGCTTGCCGCTCAGGATCTCGGGCACGTCGTTGGTGGCGATCTTCTGCGCCAGGCCTTCGACGATGGCCGTCTTGCCCACGCCAGCCTCGCCGATCAGCACCGGGTTGTTCTTGGTGCGCCGGGATAGGATCTGGATGACGCGCAGGATTTCCTTATCGCGGCCGATGACCGGATCGAGTTTGCCTTCCTTGGCCAGCTGGGTCAGGTCGCGCGAGTACTTCTCGAGCGTGCGGTAGCGCGACTCGGCCTTGCGGTCGGTCACCCGCTGTCCGCCACGCGTCTCCTTGATTGCCTCGTAGATCCGATCGCGGGTGATGCCTTCCTCGGCCAACAGCCGGGCAATGGCCGTGTTGCGCTCGGACAGGATGGCCAGGAAGAGGTGCTCGGTGGAGATGTACTCGTCGTTAAGGCGGTTGGCCTCCTCGTTGGCCATGTCGACGACGCGCTTGACCCGCGGCGTGATAAAGATCTGGCCGGCACCACCGCCGTAGATGTTGGCCTTGGGGCTGGCGCGCAACTGCTGATCGATGCGCTCGGTCAGGGCCTCGATGTTGACGTTCAGACGCTCGAGGAGCTGGGGGATCACACCCTGCGGCTGTTCGATGAGCGCCAGCAGGATGTGCTCGGTGTCGATCTGGTTGTGGCCGTAGCGCTGGATGATCTCGGCGGCGCGCTGGGCGGCATCCTGAGCGCGCTCCGTGAACCGGTCAAAACGCATCATGGTTGCCTTCCTTAACATGCCTGCCCAGGCATGTTTCGCCGGGATTATATCATCCGGGCTTTGCCGGGCCTCGCAGCAGAGCGTAAGAGTTGTGTAGGAATCCAGCCTGCCGTGCGGATCCTGGGCTGAATCGGACGCACTACCAGCGAAAGGACGCGTCGGAATCGGGGTTACTCGCTAGCGCGCGGCCGGCATCCTTGCCAGGGGGGCATCCCCCATTCGCCGGAGGGGGCGGGCCTAGGTCGGGTGGCTGGATGGTGCGTCGTCCGGGAGAGAAGGGCTCGGTCGGGTCGTACCACCAGGTGACTTGCAACGCCTTGGACCGGCGCGATGATGGGACAACATGGTCGGGGGCTGAGTGCCCCGGAACGCCGCGGGAGAGCTTGTGAATGAATCGCGTCAGACGGAGGGCATGCAGACGCGTCTGCGCCTAGGGGTAGCTGGCGGGCGCTGCACGCGTCGGCCAGATCAACGGGCTGAGCCGGCTTGGTACCTGGAGCGTGGGCGCCGCCGGGATCACTTATCCGTTCTAGCCGGTGGCGACAGTCGGCCGCGCCGCCCGTAAACCCACGGACCGCAAGAGATTATGGAGCAAGGCGAACCACAACAGCACGGCGCGCACCTTCTGTCGGCCGCGCACTTCAAACTGGTACAGCCCGCGCTGGCGCAAGCCGGCGTTGGCCCATTCCACCGTCTGCGCCCGCAGCTTGTAGATGGTCTTCGCGGCCTCGGTTTGCATCCGCTCCCGCCAGGCCC
>Ga0315293_10004398_pt1 | contig 13398 bp, 6 predicted proteins | sample YL17G13_20_MG_FD_203071 | JGI IMG/M metagenome (GOLD analysis project Ga0315293, IMG submission 203071) | Sediment microbial communities from Yellowstone Lake, YNP, Wyoming, USA - YL17G13_20 | ecosystem: Environmental > Aquatic > Freshwater > Lake > Sediment | place: USA: Wyoming | collected... | reverse complement strand
ATCGCCGCTACGAGGTGCCGGGTCAGACTTCGCTGCACGCTTCACAGACCAAGGGAATGCCGCTGATCGGGCCGGTGGAAGCCGTCGCGCAGCGCAGCTTCTTCTTCGACGGCTCATCGGGCGCTGAAGAAGTGCAGGTGCGTCTCCTCTTCGATAACAGCAAGGCATCGGGACTGGGAATCGCCCTGCCGGAAGGGAATCTGCTGCTGTATCAGACCGATTCAGACGGAAAGACTCAATTCCTGGGCGAAGATCAATTGCAGGCATCGGCGCCCGGAGATAAGATCGAGCTGGTCATGGGGAAGGCGTTCGACTTGCGCGTGGATCGCAAGCGCCTGGATCACCAGCGGATCGCGCGCAATCGCACCCGTGATACCGTGGAAATCGCGCTATCCAGTTCGCGCGATCAGGCGGCGCTGATCACCGTGCGCGAACGGCTTTACGGCTACTGGGAAATTATCGAAGCCACCTGGGGAGGCCGGCCGATTACCCCTCGCGTCGAAGATTCCAATCGCATCGAATTCGACGTGAATCTGGCTCCGGGGGCGAATCAGACTCTGCGCTACGTCGTCGAGTACGGATATTAGGCGCCCAATCACCAACCCCCGGGGAGCTCGCATGAACGAAACGCACGCGGATCAGCAGACGGGGAAGGGACGCGTATCGCGCGACTACCCCTCCTCCCTATTACTGGCGGCGGCGATGGCGGCCGTGCTGCTGTTGCTATGCTCTTGCCAACCGACCTCAGAGGAACCGCCCAGCCCCTTTCCGCCGGCGACCCAAATTGCAGCATACGGCGGCCTGCCGCGCTGGTCACCGGACGGCCAAAAACTGATTTTTGGCGCCGACGGCGCACAACAGGGCATCTGGCTCTACGACCGTTCCAATGGCAGTTTGACTCAGGTGACTGACGCGAATTATCCGCATCTTTATGATTATCGGGTCGCGAACGGCAATGATAAGATCGCCTTCGGCGGCGCCGGGGCTTCCATCGAAAACACCTCGGGCATCTGGGTGGTGGGGCTGGATGGATCGGATCCGGTGCGCTGGCACACGACCGGGCAGACGCCCTGCTGGATGCCGAACGACGAGGGCTTGGTTTTTGCCGAAAATGATCCGCAGAGCGGCACGTACGGCCTGTTCCAACTCCTTTTCGCCGATACCTCGCTGACCCGTCTCACCGATGGGGGCATAGACCCGCAATACAATTCGGCGGGATCGCAAATCGCTTATCGCGAGGCGCCCCCAGGCACGACACAGTATCAGCTCAAGGTGATTACGCCCGCAGGCGTTCCCTTGAATATTCTGGCGGAAGATTGCGCGCATTTCTGCTGGACTGACAATGACAATACCCTGGTATTTGATTATCAGAGCAGCAGCGGCGCCAAGATCGTCCGTGTTCCCGTGGCGGGCGGCGCGGTGACGGACGTTGTTCTGGGAGCGGTGGAACCATCGGCGGCATCGAATGGGCGCATTGCCTACCAGAGCGTCTACAGCGATCTTTCGCAGGGAATTCGCACAACCGACCTCACTGGCACGGACATTCAATTGATCAGCGAGGCGGGATTTCAGCCGAATTACTCACCGGATGGCGCAGCCGTCGTTTTTGCCTCCAATAGCGGGATTTGGATGGTCGGACTATGATGCAAAAATCCTTTTGGTCTCTCATGGGAATTGGGATCATCATGGCGAGCGCCTCTTGGGGCGCAGATCTCTCACCGGCCTACTGGATCTTCCTGCGCGACCGAGGGGCGATCACTTCCTCCGCTGAGCCGGTCTTCATAGACGAGCACGCCAAGGAACGCCGCCGAATGCGCGGCCAATTGGACAATACAAGCGAATACGATCTTCCGATTAACCGGTCTTATCAAGAAGTCATCCAAGGCATCGAGGGCGTTTCTTTACGAGGCGAGAGCCGCTGGCTGAACGCGGTGTCGGTCGAGGCGAACTCGAGAGCGCTTCAGGCTATTCGCCAATTGCCCTTTGTGCTGGGGACGCGCCCGGTGGCGAGACTCGAGAAAGCCGGCCGGCCTGATTGGCGCTCCCATGAAGAGTTTCCGCACCGCGATGTGATGGAACAATTGGCAGAATGGTCTGATGAAGGCGAAGCACGCTTCGCCCCTACAGTACCGGACCCGGCCGTTCCCGATCCGCTGTGGCGGATGGACAGAGCTTGGTACGGCCCGGCGCTGAACCAGGTGCGGATGGTGAGCGCCCTGGAGACGCATTATCGCGGCAACCACGGCGACGGCGTGCGCATTGTCGTTTTCGATGGAGGATTTCAGCTTAATCACGAAGCCTTCGGACATTTGGACGTCATCGCTCAATATGATTTCATCAACGATGATGATTATACGGGCTATGATCCCACCCAGGACAGCGGTGGCCAGGCGCATCACGGCACGGCCTGCATGTCCGTAATCGGGGGTTACAGCCCGGGGAATTTGGTGGGTTTGGCGCACGAGGCAAGCTTCATTCTGTGCAAGACGGAAGATGACGCCAGCGAGACGGCCGTCGAAGAGGATTACTGGGTGCGCGCGTTGGAATGGGCGGAGGCTTTGGGCGCGGACGTGTTGTCGGCCTCGCTGTCCTACAAGGATTGGTACACGGACGCCGACTACGACGGCATGACGGCGCCGACCAGCCGCGCCTGTCGAATAGCCTACGAGCTGGGGATGGTTTTATGCACCGCTGTCGGCAACGAGGGCCCGGAACGGCGCACCATCGGCGCTCCTTCGGACGCCGAAGGGTTGCTGGGTATCGGAGCCGTCCGCTGGGACGGCGATCTGGCGCGCTTTTCGTCGCGCGGGCCAACGGCAGACGGACGCATCAAGCCGGACGTGCTGGCTCAGGGCGTGCGCACCTGCTGCGTGTCGCCCGACACCTGGGATCGCTACGCCTTCTGGAACGGCACATCGCTCTCGACGCCGGTGGCCGCCGGTTGCATGGCGCTGATTTTGGCGGAACATCCCGATTGGGGGCCGGATCGGATCACGGAGGCCGTGCGGGAGACAGCCTCGCGAGCGGATCGTCCTGATCCGGATTGGGGTTGGGGGATTATCAATGTTGAAGAGGCCATCCATTATCCTTCCGTTTCCGGCTGGGTGCTGGACAAGGATGGGCGCGGCAAGGCCAATGTCGAAGTGAAGCTACTCGGCGAGGAGCAGGCCCTCTCCGCCTTGAGCGATGAGAACGGATTCTACCGCTTTTCGAATTTGGAATGGGGAGAAGTTCGCTTGCAGGCTATTTGGGGCGAGGGATCAGCATCGGAATTTGTTACGCTGGTGGTGCCGGGATCGGGAGAGGCGGATTTTAGGGAATAAATTGCAGAAATGAATGTAGGGGCACAGCGTGCTGTGCCCCTACATATTAGACGCGTAGTATATGAGCCACCGAGAGGATTCGAACCTCCGACAGGCTGATTACGAATCAGCTACTCTACCAGCTGAGTTACGGTGGCCTAAAAGCGTCAGCGTTTTTCACAAAACTTAAATCTAATCAAGCGGCCTTGCCAAGTCAAGGCCTTTTTTTTGACTTTGGGGTATCCGCCCAACCTTTATCTTGCCAGGATCCGCCGTATTGCTGCGTAGTATAATGACTCGGCGGTTCTCATGAAATACACGACATGTCTCTAAAAGACCCAACTATGGGCCAAAACGAAATCCAACTCGAGATTGGCGGAATGACCTGCGCTTCGTGCGTGTCGCGGGTGGAGAAGGCCCTCCAATCGGTCGAAGGCGTCCAGGGGGCGGCGGTCAACCTGGCTACGGCGCAGGCGAAGGTCTCGCTGTCGCGAGAGGTTTCGCCGGACGATCTGATCCACGCCGTGCAGCGAAGCGGGTATGAGGCTCGCCTGGCCGAAGCGATCCCGCAGACTTCGGAGGCGGAGGAACGATCTGAGAAAGATATCCGGACCGTCATGAGCCGCTTTGTGTTGGCCGCATTTTTGGCCGCTCCGGTATTTGTTTTGGCCATGGCGGGAATGTATCTTCCGCTTCTGCGCGAACTGCCGCACGGCGTCTCGGGCTGGATACAATTTCTATTGACGCTGCCGCTGATAGCCATCGCCGGCCGCGGCTTCTTCACCGGCGCCTGGAAGGCGCTGCGGCACAAGACCGCCGATATGAATACGCTGGTGGCCGTGGGGACGGGATCGGCGTTTCTTTACAGTTCTCTGCGGCTCTTCTTCCCCGCTCTATTCCATTCCGGCGATGCCGCCGAGGGATTCTATTTTGATACGGCCGCCATGATCATCGCGCTGATTCTGTTGGGGCGCTACTTCGAAGCCAGAGCCCGAGGCCGGGCCTCGCTGGCCATCCGCCAATTGATGAGTCTGGCGCCCGCCACGGCGCGCATCGTGCGACCCGAAGGCGAAAGCGACGTGCCCATCGCCAGCGTCAAAGCGGGCGATACGATCCGCGTGCGCCCCGGAGAGAGAATCCCCACCGATGGCAAAATACTGGAGGGCTATTCGAGCGTAGACGAATCCATGCTTTCCGGGGAACCGATTCCGGTGGAAAAAAGCGCCGGCGACGCCATCGCCGCCGGGACCATCAACCTGACTGGAGCTTTCGCCTATCGCGCCACGAAAGTCGGGAAAGAAACCATCCTGGCGCAAATTATCCGGCTGGTGGAACAGGCCCAGACCTCCAAGGCGCCGGTGCAAAAGCTGGCGGATCGCATCGCGGCGGTGTTTGTGCCTGTGGTGATAACTCTGGCCGCGATCACCTTTCTGATCTGGATGATTTGGGGACCGGAGCCCGAATTCTCGCACGCGCTGACCGCCTTTATCGCCGTGCTGATTATTGCCTGCCCCTGCGCGCTGGGCTTAGCCACGCCGACGGCGGTCATGGTCGGCACCGGACGAGGCGCGGAGCTCGGCATATTAATCCGCGGAGCCGAAAGCTTGGAAAAAATCCGCAAGACCGATACGGTCGTCCTGGATAAGACTGGAACGATAACCCAGGGCAAGCCTGAGATTACGGAGGTCATGGCGCTGGCGGGCTACCGAGAGGACGATATTGTTCGTCTGGCCGCCGGCCTTGAGAGTCAATCCGAGCACCCGCTGGCGGACGCCGTGCTGCGCCGAGCGCGCGAACGGCAGATCGAAATACCTGCGCCCCGCGATTTCCGTGTTCACCCGGGGCGCGGAGTTTCCGGCGGGGTGGATGGCCATGCGATTCGACTCGGAAAATTGGAATGGCTGAGAAGTGAAGGGATTGCGGCGGACGATTCGTCGGACGCGATTGAAGTCTTGCAGAGCCAGGGTAAAATGGTGCTCTATCTGGCCGTGGATCAGCAGCTGGCCGGAATCATGGCGGCCTCCGATTCTCCCAAAGCAGGATCGAAGGAGGCAGTGGCAAGCTTGAAGCAGATGGATCTGGATGTCATCATGCTGACCGGCGACAACGAGCGGAGCGCCGCAGCCGTAGCGAAGCAAGTGGGGATCGAAAAAGTCATCTCCAACGTCTTGCCGACGGATAAGGCGAACGCCGTAAGCAGACTGCAGGAAGAAGGACGCGTGGTCATCATGGTCGGTGATGGCCTGAACGACGCTCCGGCTCTGGCGCAGGCAGATCTAGGCATTGCCATGGGCGGCGGAACGGATATTGCCAAGGAAGCGGCCGATATCACGCTGGTTCGCGGCGACTTGTCCGGAGTGGTCAAGGCTATTAGCCTTTCCAGGCGCACGCTCAGGACGATTTATCAGAATTTCTTCTGGGCGTTCATCTACAATGTTGTCGGAATCCCCATTGCGGCGGGGATACTCTACCCCTTTACCGGGATGGTGCTTTCGCCGATGATCGCGGCGGGAGCGATGGCGTTCTCCTCTGTGTCCGTGGTCACCAATTCTCTGCGACTCCGAAGGTTCAGATGAGCCGGTGCGGAGTGCAAATTTATGAACTGCTTAATAAAGCTATACTTAAAAAAATCATTTAAGCAAGAAAAAGCTTGACTTTTAGCAAAAATGTCAGTATATTTAAAGGGCGAGAGTAAATGCTATCTTTAGATTCTCCAATCACAAAACCTAATTCAAACCAAAGTGCGGAGGAAAGTATGAAGAGATTGCTATCTGTACTGTTCTTGGCAACGGCACTTCTGTCTATGGGAGCGTTTGCATGGGCTGCTTTTGAGAAGGCAGAGCCGGCTGAGTTGACAACTGATGTAACACCGGAGATCGGCCCAACGGTGCCGTCCACTCCGGTGGACAACATGTGGGATCTCGATTTCGGCTTCAATGCAGGCTTGGCGGCGAACGACGTGCTCCTGCTGGGCGCCGCATGTGTCAACGGTAATTTTTACGTCACGGGTTCCGGCTTAAGTTCCACCGTCCCCTCGGACAACAAAATCTACAAATTCAGTTCAACAGGTACATTGCTGGCCACCTACAACCAGCCGGATGTCGCCTCCGGTTGGGGTTTCCGCGACCTGGCCTACGATGGGACCTACCTGTATGCGGGCTGCGAAGGGCCCTTTGCTTATGCCTTCGATCTTAATGGCAACATGGTTCCCGCCATGAACGTTCCCAAACCGGCCGGCTGCGCACTCATCCGTGCCCTCACCTATGATCCCGTCACAGATCACTTCTGGACCGGCAATTTTGGCTCTGCGATTTTCGAATTCGATCGCACCGGCGCAGTAGTCTGGACAGGCCCTGCCGGCTTGTCGGGTGTCTACGGTATGGCTTGGGACAACGTTGACCCCTTGGGTCCCTGGATCTGGATCTATGACCAGAGTGGCAGCCCCGTAACGACGATGAAGAAGTATAACCCGGCTACTCATACGATAGTCGGCTCAATTCAGTTGCCTGATCCTCCCGGTTTCACGGGATCCACGGCCGGCGGCTGCGAAATGACCAACTCCTATGATCCGTCCTGGTGGCAGATGGTCTGTTTGGATCAGGCTACGCCGAATGATCCCGTGCTGGTCTATGAGATGTACCTGGCGCTGGATCCTCTGGCTCCGGCCGCTCCGACGGGCTTCACCGTGGCCAACAACGGCCCTGCTTTAATGGCGTCCTTGGCCTGGACCAATCCGACGACTACCATTAACGGTAATCCGCTGCTCTCCATCAGCTCCATTATCGTCAAGCGGGGTGGAACCCAGATCGCCACGCTTTCCGGTACTCCCGGTCAGGCCATGACCTACAACGACAACGTCCCCTCCGTAGGCATGTACAATTATCAGGTCTATTGCACAAACTCCTACGGCGATGGCAATCCGGCCAGCGGTGGCGCCTGGATCGGCCTGGATACGCCGGGTCCAGTAACCGGCGCAACGGGTTCTGGTGTCGGAACGACTTTGGTTGCGGTTATCAACTGGGTCAATCCCACGGCAGGCGGTCATGGCGGCTATTGGCCGATCGGCAGCATCACAGGCTATACGATCAATCGGTACGGCCCCAGCACCGGAACCGCCAACCTCATGGGGCTCAACACCACGTTCACGGAACCCGTCCCCATGCAGGGCTGGTATCACTATGGCATCATCGCTTATAACGGCTCCGGCAACAGTCCGGAAGTGATGACCCCCAATTTCTACGTCGGCCCGCCGGAGATGCAGGCTATCCCCTTCAACTGGGTGGAGATCAACGCCGTTGGCACAAATACCGGCATCACTGGTGACGACCAGAATTTGGGTCCCTTCCCCATGGGATTCAATTTCAACCATTACGGCACGATGTTCAATAGCATTCGTGTCTGCTCCAATGGCTTCCTGTCATTCACCTCAACGGCGACATCGTTCACCAACTATGCCATTCCCACTGCCGCGGAACCGAACAATCTGATCGCTCCGTTCTGGGACGACATGTATCCCCCGGGACCGCCCGTCGGCATCATCTACTACTACTACGATGCCGCCAACTCCCGCTTCATCGTGGAATGGGACAACGTGTTGTCGTACACTTCACCGCGCACCCCGCAGAAGTTCGAAGCCATCTTCTATCCCAATGGCGATATCGACTTCATGTACCACACCATCCAGGCTCCGTGTGTGAACACCAGTACCGTGGGCAAAGAGAACGCCACCGGAACGGTGGGGGTGCAGGCCACTTTCAACGGTTCCGGTCCATTGGAACCCGCCAGCAGCACCGGTATCCGCATCTTTGGCCAACCGGCTGGTACGCCGAACGTGACCATCACCTTGACGCCGGTGGCTCCGCCAATTCAGATCCCGGGCAGCGGTGGAAGCTTCGATTTCAATGTGGAGATCCACAATGGCGAACTCAGTGCGATGACCTTCGATGCTTGGATCATGGTGCAGTTGCCGAACATGGCATGGTACGGTCCGGTTTTAGGTCCAATCAATCTGACGCTGGCCCCGAGCTTCACTCTGAGCCGCACGCGCACTCAGAATGTTCCGGCATCGGCACCGACAGGCAACTACCTGTATGAGGGGCGCGTTGGAACCTATCCGGGCGTCGTTTGGCATACCGGCAACTTCCCATTTGTGAAGCTCGCCGTCGGAGACGGGACACCCGTTCCGGAATGGGCAAATTACGGCGAGAGCTTTGAATTGGGTCAGGCCGCCCAGCAGCCGGCCGCCTTCGCTCTGCTCGGAGCTCGTCCCAATCCGTTCAATCCGACAACCACCATCGGCTTCGCTCTGCCGGAAGCCGCCAAGGTAACGCTGAGTGTTTACGATATCAGCGGCCGCCAGGTGGCCACGCTGGTGAACGGCTGGCGTAATGCCGGAAGCCATGAAGTCGTTTTCGATGGCTCGGCGCTGGCTTCAGGAATCTACATCTATCGCCTGTCAGCGGACAACCTGAGCGCCGTTGGCAAGATGGTGCTGATGAAGTAGCCCGTGAACAGTAAACAGTGAACAGTAAAATGAAAGGGGCGGCCAGACGGTCGCCCCTTCTTCATGGTCGGTGAATTTCGGAGGATTACTTTAGAAGCATTATCTTGGACACGCCGCTCTGCAGCTGGCGGCCATCATCATCTGCCAAGACTATTCTGGCGAAGTAAAGACCGGATGGGAACGCGGAGGCGTTCCAATGCAGGACCTGACTGCCGCCGTCCATTTCACCATCATAGAGCTTTTCGATGAGTTGCCCATGCAGATTATAGAGCTCGGCAGAAAGGCGGCCCTTCACCGGCAGCTCCAGGGGGATGTAGACTTGGGCATTGAAAGGATTCGGAAAAGGTTCGCCCAGGATGAAGGTCTGGGGGATTTCGACGGGCAGCGGCTCCGGCTCGACGGCCGTCTGAAGGCCGAACCAGCTAAGTACGCCGGCCAGCAGATTGCCCTGGCTGGTCGAACCGCCCAGACCGGAAATCGCTTCACAGCCGAAAGCGAAGGTGACAACCTTATAGGTGCCATTGTCATAGCGAACGGCCGCCGGACGGTGGAGAGAATCAGTTTGGTAGTGGTAGATCTCAAAGGCGCCGGGCAACGCCCCTATGGCGGCCGGCGAATTCTGGTTGGCCGCCGCCACCGCCCCTACAATGAGAAGCCAAGTTGAATCGCTGATGGGATCGCCGGCGACGCCATCGAGAGAATAGGCGTTCAAATCTCCAAGCAAAGGTTCGCATTTTAGGTAATCCGAGAAAAAGGCGGACTGGCCGATATCTTCCACCAGATTTTGCCCCGTGAGCAGCAGCTTGCCGCCGCCATCCAGATACTGCCCCAGGTTCGCCTGATCCTCATCCGTCAAAGTCGTTACGCTGTCATTGCCGGTCATCCAGACCAAAACTTCATAATCGTTCATCTGATCCAGGAATAACGGCCCCTGAGCCGCAACATGATAATCGGTGAAGACCTGCCCCCAGGTTCGAAGGGCATTATAGGGATACTGTTCGTAGGAAGCGCCATCATCATCATCCACTAAGAGGAAGTGCGGATGCCCCACGATGATTTCGACGGTATCGCTGGTCTGGTAGGAACCGCCATTGGCGCTGATATCGAAGATGATTTGAGCGTAACTCAAGGGCGCCTGGGGCGCGACCGTAATCAGCAGGCTGTCCGGCGCCTGGACAACCATCCCGGGCCCGACGTTGCCGAGCGAATAGACTTGCGGCTGCATGTCCAGGTAGGGGCTGTCGGATGAGGGGGTAACTGTGACATTTTGCGCCGAAGGCGGATAGAGATACCTGGTGTCGGTGACCGAGAAAGTCAGAGACAGAATTTCGCCCGGATCGTAGAAGCCGTCGCCGTTGCCCTGGGACCCCCCCTGGCCGTTCTCCAGCACTTCCGTGGGGGAAATGATTAAAATGGGCTCGAGGCCGGGCCCGATGCCGTGCAGGCCGAAAGACTCGTAGATTTCGGGATGATGCGGGCCGCCATTCGTCAGATCCCCGTCGTCATCGTCCGTCACCAGCACGTCCACGAAATAGTCTTCCCACATTTCGGCCAAAGCGTACTTGGCAAAGTGAATGACCGAATCCGCCGTTTCCGCGCCGACGCGCTCGCGCAAATCCCACAGCGCTCCGCCGAAGATGCGGCCGTCGGCGTGGACTTCACCGACCCAGTTATTAGGATAGCGCAGGGTATTGTCCAAATTGCGCATGACGCCGTTGGAGACCAGCAGCCCGCCTTCGCCGATCATCGGCTCATTCGTGATGGTACAGGCGAAATAATCCGACCAGCCTTCATTCATGGCGCCGGGCTGACCGATGTAGGGAAGCATCCCGGGGGGGTAGATCATGTCTGTGACGCCGTGACCGTATTCGTGGTAAATGACGTCGCAAAACAGGGCGAAATTGCGGTAGGACATGCCTCCCGTGCCGAAGAACATGCCGGAACCGTTCCAAAAGGCGTTCTCGTAATTTGTGCCGTAGCCCACGGTTGCCGGAAGAGGAAAATCCAAGCCGGTGAATCCCACGTCGAGGGATGTGAAGAAGTGATGCACCAGGTCGGTGTGATAATAGACGTTGATCTCATCCTGGCGGCCGAGGCTGTAGTCCCAGGTCCAATTCAGCGGCGAAGCAGTTGAGGCGGTATCCGAATAGGAGGCATCGGGGCCGTCGGCATTGTCCACGTCAACGTAGCGGCCATACAGCATGCCTTCGATCGGATAATTCCCGGCCTGCAGGCCGTTGAGAATGTAATTGCCGGAGCTATCGGTATAAACCGTGTCACCGCCGATCACGTTGACCCATTGGTTTTTCTGCGGCCAGGTCTGCGGCGGATCGTTCCAGTAAGCTGGAAGCACCAGGCCGGTGACGCTGCCCCACACGGCGTCGAAAGCCACGTCGTTGTAGCGCAGCAGGATTTCGCCGGTTTGAGCGTCCACGAAGCCGGCGGGGCGCTGATCTTGAAAAGCCGTCGTCGTCCGCAGGAAAAGCGCCGCCCGCAAGGAAATGGCATTCTCCTCAATCTTGGGAAATAAAAGGCGCTGCGAATATTCAATTGCCGCCGTCGGATCATCCGTCAACCTGCGCAATGCCGCGGCCTCCGAAAGAGAATATTGACTCGCCTGCACAGACGCCGGGAACAGTCGCACGGATAAGGCGCTTAGGCAGCCAGAGGCGGTCAGCTTTGCGTCCACGCGCGAACCGTAAATCGGAATGCCATTGACCGTCTGCTGAAGGCTGACAAACCAGACTCGCCGGAACTGATGCGCGCCTACCAAGGCCAAATCAAAATTTCCTAAGGCTCCCCAAGAGGACCGCCGCTCAAGAACATACGATTTCACCGCGGCTATCGCTTCGCTCGCATCGGAAATCCGACCGGCAATCTGAAATGGACGTCCGGCCGCGCTGAAGCTGATTTCCGGGCCGGCGGTACGACGGCCAGTCCATTGAACCGCGGCGCCGCCCAACCAGCTTTCCGGGGCGAGAAGCACTTCCCCCCGGTCGCGAAAAAGAGGCTGAGCATATCGGACCTCGACGGGAATTGCTTGCCCGGAGGGTTGAAATGCTGAGACCGCCTGAACCAGAGCCAGCAGTAGGATGAAGCACCAGAAGAGAGATGTTTTCCGAATCATTTGCTGATCCATCTGTTTTCCTTGCACGTATTTCTTGATCGTAGGGAAGATGGCGGATTTATTTCCCTGCCGCCATTTCTTCCAGGAATGCCTTGACAGAATTACCTAAAGCCTCAAGATGATAGCCTCCTTCCAGCGCCGCCACCCAACGCCCGCCGCAGTGCCTGATGGCCAATTCCTTCAGTATGGCGGCCACTTGACGATAGCCATCCTCGGTGACACGCAGGCCGGACAGAGGGTCGTTCCGATGCGCATCGAAGCCGGCCGATATCAGTAGAATTTCCGGCTTTTTCTCATCCGCCCAGGGGATGAGCAGTTCGCAGAAGGCGGCGAGGAATTCGTCGTCGCCGCTGCCGGAAGCCAGCGGTGCATTTAATGTCGCACCCGCGCCCTCTTCTTCACCGCATTCGAAACTGGCGCCACTGCCGGGGTAATGGGGAAACTGATGCACGCTGAAATAGCAGACCTGCCCGTTGTTATAGAAAAGATCCTGCGTGCCGTTCCCATGATGTACGTCGAAGTCCACGATTAAAATGGACCGCGCGCGTTGAATCTCCAGAAGATGGGCGGCGGCGATAGCCACATTGTTGAAGATACAGAATCCCATGGCGGAAGATCGCACGGCGTGATGACCGGGTGGCCGCACCAAGGCAAAAGCTCCCGCCCATTCACCTTCCCATACTCGGCGGCAGCCTTCAATTACTGCCCCGGCGGCTTTGAGCGCGGCCGCGTAGGAGGCGGGCGCCAGCATTCCTTCCAACGCCGGATAGAATAAGCCTCCGGCCCCGCAACTTTCTTCAACCCAGCTCACATATTTGGCATCGTGAACGCGAGTAATATCCTCGACGTCTGCATCCTGAGGCTCCACCCAAACAAAGCGGGAGTCGTTCCTGAATGCCCCTATAGCCTCCAATATGGCGCGCAGGCGATCCGGAGTTTCGGCATGGCCTTCGCCCAGATCGTGTTCCAGAAAGATCGAATGATAGAGCAAACCGATGGGCTTCATTCTTGATTGGCTCTCTCGGTCAAGGCCTGGATAGTCTTCCCATCGCTCTGCAGGATGACCGTTCCAACGCTGTCGGTCCTGAGCACCGTAAGGCAGAAGGCATGAAGACGCTTTATGGTTTGCGATGAAGGGTAACCCCATTTGCTGGGGCCGACTGTGACAACGATAATGTCCGGATCAACCATTCGCAGGAATTCTGCGCTGTTGCCGCTGGACGAGGCATGATGCGAAGCTTTTATGGCCTGGCTTCGCAGTTTCGGCCCATACCGCTGAATCAGCCAAGCTTCGCGATCTCGGTCAATATCAGCGGTCAGCAGCACCTTCACGCTGTCATGCTGGACCAGCAACACTAAAGAATTCGCATTGGGATCTACAAGGCGGCCAGCGGCTTCATCCTTCAGGGGGGACAACACTTCGATCTTCAAATCAGAATTCTGAACGGGGATATCGCCCGCCCCCA
>Ga0315293_10004395_pt1 | contig 13405 bp, 6 predicted proteins | sample YL17G13_20_MG_FD_203071 | JGI IMG/M metagenome (GOLD analysis project Ga0315293, IMG submission 203071) | Sediment microbial communities from Yellowstone Lake, YNP, Wyoming, USA - YL17G13_20 | ecosystem: Environmental > Aquatic > Freshwater > Lake > Sediment | place: USA: Wyoming | collected... | reverse complement strand
GGGCGTAGGCGTCGGTGTTGGGGTGGGCGTAGGCGTCGGTGTCGGTGTGGGCGTGGGCGTCGGTGTCGGGGTGGGCGTAGGCGTCGGTGTCGGTGTGGGCGTGGGCGTCGGTGTCGGGGTGGGCGTAGGCGTCGGCGTAGGGTTGGGTGTCGGGTTGGGTGTGGGTGTGGGTGTCGGCGTAGGCGTGGGTGGCGGCGTGGGCGTGGGCGTGGGTGTCGGTGTCGGGGTGGTGGTGACTGCAGCCGTGGGCGCAGGTGTAGGTATGGCTGTGACCGCAGGTGTAGGCGTGGCTGTGACCGCAGATGTAGGTGTGGCTGTGACCGTAGACGTAGGCGTGGCTGTGACCGTAGACGTAGGCGTGGCTGTGACCGCAAACGTAGGCGTGGCTGTAACCGCAGACGTGGCTGAGGGTGTGGGCGTGGGCGCTGGAGGGGGAGTCGCCGCGGGGCCCATAGGCGTGGCGACGGAGGTAGGCGTGGGCGTCGTCCTCGTTGCCTCGGGCCTTTGCATAGCCCCCAAGACGGCCATCTGGGGGATCAAAACGCGGCCACTCCCGATCGCCTCGAGCAGCGCCGCTGGGATTACCACGGTGGCCGGTTCCTCTTCCTCCGTCCTGGCGAAGGCGGTGAGATCGATGGCCACGAGGTGTCCGTTCTGCACGTCAACCCGCAGCTCTGCTTTCCATCTTTCATCCTTCGCGATGCGTCCTTGACGAGATTGGGCCAAGACGGTGGAGCTCTCCGTCATTCCTGCCACCGACAGATGGTATTCGCCTGACTCCTTGCCGGTGAGGTAGAGTTCATAGATCCCATTTCTCAGCGTCGTCAGAGAAACGAGTTGCGGTTCCGCCGTATAGTCGGTGGCGACGGTCAGGGGGATTTGGTTCACCGGGGCGCCCGGGGGAACGATGCCGGCGGCCAGACCCACGGGGTCGACCACGAGGAGCCAGGCAGCGGAGGCCAGCTGCAACTGGATCTCGGCCTTTGGGGTGGGGATGGGCTCCGGTCGCGGGAGCGGTTTCCCCGACTCTACCGTAATCTGGGTGCCAGCGGTTACGAGCACTTCCTGGCCGAGCGCTGACACAGCTACGCTGCCCAGCTTAGTCGTGACTGTGCTAGCGCCTGAGGGAGCCACGGAAACTGCAAAGAGGGTGTCCCGCACGCTGGCAACAGCTGTTGGCGTCTCGATTTCGAACCGCGAACCGGGAGTTGCGAATTGCAGGACGCTGTTCCAGGTAGTGCCAAGGCTTTGTCGGATGCGGATAGAGAAACGTCCTCTGTCGCCGAAGTCTAGCTTCTGAGTGGTCACGTTCGTATCTGGCTCTAGCTCTTGGGTGCTGCCCTCAAAGAAGGTGATCACTGCGCGCGAGTCGGCCTTGGTGATGACCCGGTCGCCCTCTTGTAGGCCCTCCCCATCCACCGCCGGTCGAGGGGTCGCCGCATCCGCGTCCTGAACCAGCACTTCCCCCGAGATGACGGACAAGATGGTGGTGGCAGCTTGCGCACCGGATGGGGGAAAGACCAGGTACCGGAGGGTTAGCGCCCCTACGACTAGCACCACCACAGCGAGACCCCCGACGATCGCTGGTCGCCGCCACTTGCTCATCTCAAGACCTCCTTGACTCACGCAAGGGCCTCAGTGGCCTCACGCTTCAGTCGGTAGACGATAACTGGCCCAGTCATACCTTTGAGGTACTGAGGTGGGAGCTCCTCGGCCTCGATGCGGCCTTGAACCAGTTTGTGGGTTCCCTCGCCGATCCAGATCTCGCCGCCGCCCGCCACTTGGGACAAACGAGCAGCCGTGTTTACTGGCTCCCCGATGACGGTGTACTCGAGGCGGCCGGCCGTCCCCACATTGCCAGCCAAGGCCGACCCCGTGTTGATGCCGAAGCCAAACTGGGCAGCAGGGCCGGACAGGGCCAGCACCTCTAGCTCCGCTTGGGCAGCTATCGCGGCGCGGCAGGCCATAAGGGCATGATCTAGCTGCTGCCCGGGCGCATTCCAGAACGCCACCACGGCATCACCCAAGAACTTGTTTACTATGCCGCCGTTTTTCCCGATGCTGGAAATGATGACCTCGAACAAGCGGTTCAGCAGCCCGACCAACTGGCTGGGTGGCATCGTTTGCGAGAGAGTCGTGAATCCCCGGATGTCCGCGAACAGCGCCGTGACCTCCCGCAACTCCCCACCGAGCTGTAGCTCTCCCCGGTCGGATCTCTGCATCAATTCTTGGGCTATCTCTGGCGACACATAGCGGCCGAAGAGCTCTGCCACCTCTTGCTGGGCCGCTCGCTCGGTGAGCACCCGGTACACAAGGGCGGCGATCATTGCCACAGCCAGGGCTGCTGGCGGATCCACGAAGTCCACGATATGGCCCTGCCGGAACGCGAAGGTGCCGAATACCACGTAGCCGATAACCATGGCCGAGTAGGCGGTGAGCGGGATCACCACGAAGGCAACGGCGTGCATCAACCGCCACCTGGGGAGGGCGAACCCGGCGGCCACGACAAATAGCAGGGCCGTCACCAGGGTCACCGTGTCGTTAACAGGCTCCAGAAACCGGGCCCTGAGAAGGGTATCGAGGCTGTTGGCGTGGATCTCTACCCCGTCAGCCCCTCCAATCAAGGGAGTGGAATGGATATCGGCGCCAGTGGCGGTCAGGCCCACAAAGACCGCCTTGCCCCTGACCAGAGATTCGTCGAAGTTACCGGCAACTACGTCATTGAAGGGGATATGGTCGAAGCTTCCCTGGGCGCCTACGTAATTAATGCGCATGGTCTGAAAGTCCTCCAAGGGGACGTTTCGACCAAGAAGGGGCAGGGTATCGCCTCTCGTCTCCAGCACGGGCGGTGGCCGGCGCCCGAATTGGAGATAAAAGGCAGCCAGGGGCAGCGCCGGATATTGTTCGCCGCCGGCTCCTCCGACAGCCAGCGGGATGCGACGGACACGGCCGTCGCCGTCGGTCACCAGATTGGCATGCCCGAGAGATGCCGCAGCCCTTCGCAGGATATCTACCGGCAGCGCAAAGGTTTCGTAGAGATAGATGGAAGCGCCTTGGGTAGGTGTGGAGGCGGTGCCTGCCACTGGCAGGACAACGTCGTCGGCCGCCAACATAGCCTGAGCCAGCGCCTCATCTCCTTCGCCCTCGTCGGCGAACAAGACGTCGTAAACGATCACGCGGGCCCCTGCCTCATGAAGGTTCTGGATCGCGGTGGCGTGGAGGGAACGAGGCCATTCTCCCAGGCGACCATATCGCTCGAGGGAGTCGTCATCGATGGCGACGATGGCGATGTTGTTGGACCCCGGACCTTCGACGAAAAGAGCATCGGCGATAACGTTCTGAAGGGACTGCAGAGGATCGAAGAAGATAGCCCAAGCCATGAACAACAGGCCGGCGCCGATTGCCAGCAGGCTGGCCCTGCGCAGCCGGCTCTCTCGCCTACTCCTTCGCGTCGCCCAGCGCATCTTGCGATCCACCTACCGAGCCTGCTTAGTGCTCGCCATGTCTCGAAAACGTCTGCCACGGATGACCCTGAGGTATCTCCCCTTAGCAGCCCTACCCGAATGCCGAGCGGACTCCCGCATTCGCGTTAGGGACCCTCGCTTGTCTAGCTCGAGTACTCAGTGTCGCGCCCGCATCGAAGCCCTCGTGCCGATGTAGTCTTAGCTGCACACGCCCAGCTCGGGCCGCAGGCCCACCACGTACTGCAGAACGAAAAGGGCGTCGACGGCGTCCACATCGTTGTCGCAGTTCACGTCAGCGGCTGGCAGGTAGAGGGCTCCGGGCGGCGGTGGGCACTGGTCGCCCGCCTGCTTCAGCCCCACCACGTACTGCAGTATGAACAGGGCGTCGACAGCGTCCACATCGCCGTCACAGTTGACGTTGCCGTGGAGACCGACGGTAATGGCCCCGTCCTTGGTGTCAGCTCCTATGGCCTGACCATCGACGTTCGCGAGCGTCACCACAGCCACCGCTAGCGGCGACTGTGAGCCCAGGACGGCCCCAGCATCTACCTCGAAGGTGAGGTCTGCCAGCGCCAGGTCGCCCACAGCGCCCGCGCCTGCACGGACTCCTGTGCAGCGGACGGTGTCGGAGGTGTGGGCGGGGTTGCAGACGAGGGAGTCGAAGCCGGGGCCTGGTGCGAACGCGGTGGGTTCAATAATGCTGGGGTCGTAGGAGACGTCGATTGTGAAGGCGCCCAGGCCGGGATCGGGGATGTTAAGGGTCTCCAGGGTCAGCGTCACCGAGCCCCCTGGGGCCGCGTACCCCGATTCCATCCGCACAATGACCGGCACCATGGGATCGGAGAACTCGGAGGTGTTGCCTTCGCCGTCGGTCACGGTGGCCGTGATGTAGGGGCCTGAGGGCGTGCCGGGGTAGACGAATGTGCCGTCCGCGGCGACCATGGTGGACCCTTCGTAGACTGCTCCCTCATCCGCCTGGTCGGAGAAGACGTCAATCCAACAGTAGGGGCAGGAGAGGCCGGTCACCGAGCCGCCACCGGTGAGCACCGGCGGCGGCAGCTCGTTGTTGCCGCCGGTGATGTTCGCGATGCCCTTGCCGCCGTTGGAGTGGATGGAGTTGCCACGGATGGAGTTGCCGGTGGCCGCGTCGATGTACACGCCGTCGTCAGCGTTCGAGTGGATGGAGTTGCTTCCGATGTAGTTCCCGTTGGACCTGTCGACGTGCACGCCGTCGGCGTTAAAGGCGATGGTATTGTCGTAGACGAAGCTGCCCTGGGAGGCAGGCCGGATGTCCACCCCGTGCCCGTCGTTGGGCATGGGCGCGTCGCCAGCCGGGCTGGTACCGATCTGGTTGTTCTGGATCCAGGTCCCCTCCGTAATCCAGCCTTCGCCGGGGAAGTCCAGGACTAAGGTCGTGCTCCAGAAGGCGCCGCCGCAGCCCGCCGCGCCGTCGGTGAGCTTGATGGCCTCCCAGCTCCCAACGTGGTACAGCCACGCCGGACCGATGCTGCCACAGCCGTTGTCGGTGTCGGAAGCGCGAACCTCGACGGTGTCGCCGGGGACGGCGCCGAAGCCTGGCGGCCAAATCTGACCCCCGTCCGCATCCCCCACGAAGACCGTTTCGCCGTTGACCAGTATCTCCAGTCGGTCGTCGAGGTCGATAGCCATGGGCCCTTTCCCCATGCCGCCGCCCAGGCTATACTCCAGCCCGCCCACGCTGACCGCCGAGCCGGGGTTGTCGCTGATCACGTTCTGATATACGCCGTTGTTAGAGGCGCCGTTGATGATGCTGACGCCGCTGCCGGGCAGCCCCGGCATGCCCGCGGCGTCCAGGCCGATGTAGTTGTTCTGGATCCAGTTGGAATCGGCACCGGCGATGCGGACGCCCCAGCCCTGGTTGCCGGTGATCACGTTCCGCTCCCACTCCTCGGAGCCGCCGATACTGTTCCCTGATGCTCCCCAGGCGATGGTGACGCCGTTGCCCTGGTTGGGGATGGCGGCGCTGCCGTCCGCATCCAGGCCGATCTTGTTGCCCACGATGCGGTTACCGCTGGTGCCCTCGTCCTCCAGTTGGACGCCGTCACCCTCGTTGCCAGCGATCACGTTGCCAGCAGCGGTGTTATTGCGGGCGCCCTGGTGCAGGTGGACGCCGGCCCCGTGGTTGGGCAGGGCGACGCTACCATTGAGGTCCGTGCCTATGTGGTTGGCCCCGATGTGGTTGTCCCAGCTCCCCCAGATGCGAACGCCCTCGCCGTTGTTGCCGCTGATCAGGTTGGGGCTACCCCAGCCTTCTCTCTGGAGCACGCCCACCACGGTGCCGGCGGAGCCCCGGCCCAGCTCAACCCCGGGGCCGTTGTTGGGCATGGGCGCGTCGCCGGCGGGATTGGTGCCGATGCGGTTGCCCTCGATGACGTTGTTCCAGGCAATCCAGTCGCCTTCGGGGATGTCAATGGCGTAGGTGGTGCTCCAGAACAGCCCGTCTGGCCCGCAGCCGGACTGACCGGCGGTGAGTTCCACCGAATTCTCCTCCGTGCCTAGGTGGGTCAACCACACGGGGCCGATGCTGCCGCAGTCGTCGTCGGTGCTGGAGGCGCGCACCTCTAGCGTGTCGCCTCTCATGGCGCTGAAATGGGGTGCCTTCACCGAGCCGGTCGTCGTGCTCTCGAAGAAGATGGTCTGGCCGTTTAGCAATACCTCCAGTTGGTCGTCGATGGCGACGGGCTCATATTCCGTTGGGCTGCTGCTGAGGCGGTACGGCATTCCGCCCAGGGACACACCCGGCCCGCCGTTGTCGCTGATGACATTGCCCCGCAGGGTGTTGTTGTCAGCGCCGTTGTAGATGTACACCCCGCTGTACTGGTCGCCTAGGGGGGCACCGGCGGCGTTGAGGCCGATGTAGTTGCCCTCGACCAGGTTGTTGTTGGTCCCCTCGAACCAGATCTCTACCCCGAAGCCGTTGTTGCCGCTGATGATGTTGCGCTCTTCCGGCGTCGGCCCACCGATCTGGTTGTTGTTGGGACCGTTTATCAGGACGACGCCGTTGACCTGGTTGGGAAGGGCGGCTATGCCGCTGGCGTCGGTGCCGATGTAGTTGCCGCTGACCACGTTGTTATTGGTGCCGCCGCCGTCGATGTTTACGCCTCGGCCGCCGTTGCCGGAGATGACGTTGCCCTCACCGGGCCCGCTGCCGCCGATGGTGTTCTCGTAGGCGCCGCAGCAGATGTTCATGCCATTGTTGTTGGGCAGGGCGATAGTGCCGCTCACATCCGTCCCGATGTAGTTGCCCTGTACATGGTTGCGGCCGCCGCTGATGGACACGCCGTCCCCGATGTTGCCGGAGATGATGTTGCGTTCTTCCGGCGTGCTGCCGCCAATGGTGTTCTCCTCGGCGCCGCAGCAGAGGTTTACGCCGGTCTCGTTGGGCAGGGCCGCCGTTCCGCTGGGGTCGGTGCCAACGCGGTTGCCCTGCACTATGTTGCCGCCGGTGCCCCCGCCGCCAATGAAGATGCCGTCACCATCGTTGCCTGCAATAAGGTTCGCCTCGCCGGGCCCAGGGCCACCCACGATGTTATCGCGCGCACCATCATTGATGCTTACCCCGTTGTTGTTGGCAATGGCGTAAGAGCCGCTGACGTCGGTGCCGATGTAGTTGCCCTTGACCACGTTCCCGTTGGTGTCCCAGTGGCCGATCCAGACGCCGCTCCCCCAGTTGCCAGAGATAACATTGCGCTCGCCGGTGGTTGTGCCGCCGACGGTGTTGTTCTGAGCGCCGCTGTCAATGTTCACGCCGCCGCCGTTGGGCAGGGCGGCGGTGCCGCCGGCATTGGTGCCGATGTAGTTGCCCTTCACGGTGTTGTTGTTGGTGCCCCCGTCGCCGATCCAAACGCCTCTCCCGTTGTTGCCGGAGATCACATTGCGTTCGGCGGCGGTGCTGCCACCGACGGTGTTGTTCTGGGCGCCGCAGCAGATGTTCACGCCGCCGCCGTTGGGCAGGGCGGCCGTGCCGCCGGCGTTGGTGCCGACGTAGTTGCCCTTGACCACGTTGTTGTTGGTGCCGCCGTCGTTGATCCAGACGCCGCCCCCGTCGTTGCCGGAGATCACATTGCGGTCGCCGGCGGTGCTGCCACCGACGGTGTTGTTCTGAGCGCCGCAGCAGATGCCGACGCCACCGCCGTTGTTGGCCAGCCCGCCCGTGCCGCCGGCATTGGTGCCGATGTAGTTGCCCTTGACCACGTTGTTGTTGGTGCCGCCGTTGCCGATCCAGACGCCGCTCCCGTTGTTGCCGGAGATCACATTGCGGTCGCCGGCGGTGCTGCCACCGACGGTGTTGTTCTGGGCACCGTTGTCGATCCAGACGCCGCCGCCACCATTAGGCAGGGCGGCCGTGCCGCTGGCGTCGGTGCCGATGTAGTTGCCCTTGACGGTGTTACCGTTGGCGCCCTCGCCGCCGATAGAAACACCGGCCGCATCTTGACTGCCCGATATGACGTTGCGCTCGGTGGCGGTGCTGCCGCCGACGGTGTTGTAGCGGGCGCCCCAGTAGATGTTCACGCCGCCGCGGTTGGGCAGGGCGGCGGTGCCGCTGGCATCAGTGCCGATGTAGTTGCCCTTGACCACGTTGTTGTTGGTGCCGTCGTCTCCAATGGAAACGCCCGGCCCATTTTGACTGCCCGATATGATGTTGCGCTCGCCAGCGGTGCTGCCGCCGATGGTGTTGTTCTGAGCCCCGCCGTTGATCGACACGCCCCCCTGGTTGTTGCCCAGCGCTAGGCCGCCGCTGGCGTCGGTGCCGACGTAGTTGCCCTTGACAGCGTTGTTGTTGGCGCCCCAGCCCCAGATCAGCACGCCCTCCGAGTTGTTACTGGAGATGACGTTGCGCTCGCCGGGCGTGCTCCCGCCGATGACGTTATTCTGGGCAGCGTTGCCGATCCACACACCGCGGTCGTTGCCCATCGAGGCGGTACCGCTGGCGTCGGTGCCGATGTAGTTCCCGATGACCACATTGCTTTTAGTACCCGCGTCCCCGATGCTAATACCGTCCGCGTGGTTGGCCGAGATGACGTTGCCCTCGCCGGCGGTGCTACCACCGACGGTGTTGTTCTGGGCGCCGTTGCCAATGTTCACGCCCCCGCCGTTGTTGCCCAGCCAGGCCATGCCGCTGGCATCGGTGCCAATGTAGTTGCCCTTGACGGCGTTGCCGTTGGTGCCATTGTCGCCGATCCAGACGGCGCTCCAGTTGTTGCCGGAGATCACGTTGCGCTCGCCGGCGGTGGCGCCGCCGATGGTGTTGTTCTGAGCGCCGCAGCAGATGTTCACGCCGCCGCCGTTGGGCAGGGCGGCCGTGCCGCCGGCATCGGTGCCAATGTAGTTGCCCTTGACGGCGTTGCCGTTGGTGCCATTGTCGCCGATCCAGACGGCGCTCCCGTTGTTGCTGGAGATCACATTGCGCTCGCCGGTGGTGGCGCCGCCGATGGTGTTGTTCTGAGCGCCGCAGCAGATGTTCACGCCCCCGCCGTTGTTGCCCAGGCCGCCAGTGCCGTTGGCGTCGGTGCCAATGTAGTTGCCCTTCACATTGTTGCCGCTGGTGCCATTGTTGCCGATCCAGACGGCGCTCCAGTTGTTGCCGGAGATCACGTTGCGCTCGCCGGCGGTGCTGCCGCCGACCACGTTGCCCTGGGCGCCCTGGGAGATGGCCACACCCTGCCCGTTCGGGATGGGGTGCCCATCGGGCTGCACGGCGCTGGCGTCGGTACCGATGTAGTTTCCCTTGACCACGTTGCCGTCGGTGTCGCCCTGGCTTATATCGACACCGCTCCAATTGTTGCCGGAGATAAGGTTTCGCTCGTCGGAGCTGCTGCCGCCGATGGTGTTGTTGTGGGCGCCACCCCAGATTGCCACGCCCTGCCCGTTCCCGATGGCGTACGAGCCGCTGGGGTCGGTGCCGATGTAGTTCCCTTTCACGACGTTGCCCGAAGTGCCGGGGTCGTGGATGCAGACGCCGCTGTTGCTGCCAGTGAGGACGTTGCGGGCCGCCGCCGTGGTGCCACCCACGGTGTTGTTCTGGGCGCCATCCCAGATGCGCACGCCGCAGTCGCAGTCGTGTATCTGCAGGCCACGGACGCTGTTGCCGTTGGAGGTTATCTGCAGGCAATCGAACCAGCGGTACAGGCCGTCCAGCACCACGCCTGCCGATGAGCCGTCCACGACGTCGTTGCCTCTGTACAAGGGCGGCAGGGTCGAGTCCAGGTGAATGCCGGCGGGACCCATGGGTGGGGGTGGGAAGACCGCGGGATCAAAGGTGATGGTATCGGCCGACCCTGGGCCGGGAGTACCGGTCACGTTGTCCTTCTCGCTTGAGTCGAGACTACCTAGGGCCAGGTCTCCCGTGGCCAGAAGGATGGCCTCTCGCAACGTGATGACGCCGTCGCGGCCCTCCGTGTCGGCGTTGCTGTCGACGGTGATGGCCGGGTCAGGCGAGGCTTCGGCAGCGAGCCTGGCCAGCAGGCCAATGGAACCGAGGATGCCGGCCAGGAGAAGTGGCACAACCACCAACCATTTCATCATTTTTCATCCCTCCTGGCGCCGCCATCAGGATGCCGGCGCCACCTGACCCAGGAAGCCCAGCGCTACGGCCAGCCCACCGTCGTCAGCGGCTTTTCGCAGACCCTGCGTCCCCCTTGGGACGTCGGCGTGGCGCTTATCCCAGGCGAAAATGGGGCAAGGGATGCCCACAGTAGACACTTCAGAAGAAAAGGGGATGTTGCGGAAGCATACGGTGGCGGGCGCGACGCTACACAGCGCATCCGTCCCCTAGGCCGGGGCAGCGGTTGCTGTGCCGGGGCGTGCCCGCTAGAATAGAGACGCACAGAAGAACCCACCTTGTGCACCGGCCCCGGCGGTGCACACCATCGTTCGGGGCCTCTTTCTTTTGTTCACCCTTCCCGCGAGTCGAGCCGTCTCAGAAACGCAAATCGGCAGCAAGCCGCTGCCGATCCCTCCTCCACTTCAGCTGTCGGTGCTTCGCCGCCGGCAAGTCCAGCTACCACCGCCTATCCCAGCGGCCTGGCGCTCTAAGCGCTCGTTACATACTGAACCTATACACTACTATGGCATAATTTGTCAAGGCCTTTTCATGGAAAGAACAAGCCTCAGAAGCAGCATCTGATGAGAATAATCCCTTCGGTTTGGCTGTGGGGTGCCAATACCCCATCCGTCTCTTTGCAGGTCAAGCTGGAACAGTGGTCGCCTTCCTGATGTCGTTGCGGTGGGCTTCGGGCGCTCCGCGGCCCAGGCGGCCAGTCTGTTGGCGCAAGTCCCAGCGTGAGATCCGATGTGCGCGTTTGTCTCCAACGGTGGCCTTTGGGCGGAACCACCAACCCGTGATGGTGTAAGGATTGACGCTCTCAGGAGTGTAAATAGTGGGCAAGGCCACATGCCACTGCAAGCTGGCTCCGGGGTTATTCACCAGCAGTTAGGAGGGCCAAATGAGGAAGCATCGGATTCTGAACCTGTGCGTGGTGGCTCTGGTGGTGGGGACTGTGGTGATCGCTGCTGCCTGTGGCGGGCAAAATGGAGGCAAACCCACTGCAGAAGTGCCAAGTCAAAATCAGCCTGAAGTGGGAGTGCCCACCGATGACCAGCGGCAGACGGCGGCACCAGTGGAGAGCGAGCGCACTGGCAATCCACAAGTGCTTGCAGACATACCTGTGGGTAGCCAACCGGTTGGCATTGCGCTAAACCCAGTTACGAACCGCGTCTACGTGGCCAACTCGAAGAGCGCCAGCGTCTCGGTGATCGATGTGAGGACTGACCTGCCCCCCGAAAACGAGTCCAGGTCCAATGTTACTCTTCAGCGAGAGAATAGAGGATACTGGACCGAAGAAAGGGGGCATCTCAATTGGGCAGGAGGAAGCACGCGGCTGAGGAGATCATCGGCAAGCTGAGACAGGCTGAGGTCGCTCTGGCGCAGGGCATTGCCGTGCCCGATGTCTGCCGGCGGCTGGGGGTGACGGAGCAGACCTACTACCGCTGGCGCAAGGAGTACGGCGGCCTCGGCAGGGACCAGGCGCGGCGGCTTAAGGACCTGGAGCGGGAGAACTCCCGGCTGAAGAAGCTGGTGGCCGACCTCTCCCTGGACAACGCCATTCTGCGTGAGGCGGCCCAGGGAAACTTCTGAGCCCGGCCAAGAGGGGTCTTGCGGTCGAGCACGTGAGGGACGCGCTCGGCCGGGAGGCGGTATCTGAGCGCCGGGCCTATCAGGTGCTAGGGCGAGTACGCTCGACCCAGAGGAGGGGACGTCCGCCGCCATCCGACGAGCCCAGGCTGGTGCGGCGAATGGTAGAGCTGGCGGCGGAGTACGGCAGGTACGATTATCGCAGGGTGACGGCGATGCTGAACAGTGAGGGCTGGCAAGTGAACCACAAGCGGGTGGAGAGGCTATGGCGGCGGGAGGGTCTGAAGGTGCCCGGGAGACAGCCTAAGAGGCGACGTCTCTGGCTTACCGACGGCTCCTGCGTGAGGCTGCGGCCCGCCTTCAAGGGCCACGTCTGGAGCTACGACTTTGTGGCGGCGAGGACGAGGGACGGGCGCGCCTTCAGGCTCCTGGTCATCATCGACGAGTTCAGCAGGGAGTGCCTGGCCATATACGTGGCGAGGAGGATCACCAGCGATGACGTTCTGGGGGTGCTCGCTCAGCTCTTTGTGGGGAAGGGCGCTCCCTGCCACCTGCGCTCCGACAACGGCACGGAGTTCACGGCGAAGGCGGTCAGGGAGTGGCTGAGCAGGGTAGGAGTAAAGACCCTGTACATCGAGCCTGGCAGCCCCTGGGAGAACGGCTACGTCGAGTCGTTCAATGGCAAGCTCAGGGACGAACTGTTGAACCTGGAGATCTTCGATACGCTCTTAGAGGCACAGGTGCTTGTCGAGCGCTGGCGGCGGCACTACAATGCGGTGCGACCCCATAGCTCTCTGGGGTACCGGCCACCGGCGCCGGAGACGGTGCTGCCGTGGGCAAGAAGCATGTCTCTGCCACACCAGATGCTACCTGTACAAGTAACATAGGGGGTGGACTCGTTTTCGGGGGCAGGCCACCGCAGAGGATCGTGCAGCCGTACACGGCGGAGGAGATAGGGAGGCTGCTGGCCTGCTGCGACACCCGTTTCTACTGGGGCAGTCGGAACCGGGCGATGATACTGGTCCTTCTGGACACGGGCGTGCGGCGGACGGAGCTGGTGAGCCTGGACCTGGCCGACCTGGACCTGCAGGGGCAGCGGCTGAGGGTGCTGCACGGGAAGGGGAACAAACAGCGGGTGGTGCGCTTTGGAGCGAGGGCCAAGGAGGCGGTGGAGGACTACCTGGAGCGGCACAGGGGCAGGCAACCTGGTCCACTGTTCCTGTCCAGGCATGGTACGAGGATGAGCTCTCATTCGGTGCTGATCTTTCTGAGGCGGCTGGGGAAGCGGGCGGGGGTGGAGAAGGTGAAGGTGCACCGCTTTCGGCATACGTTTGCGACCTGGGCCATAGAGAACGAGGCCAGGGAGCTGGACGTGCAGTACCTTTTGGGGCACAGCACGCCGGCGATGGTGCGGCGGTACTCGGCGACCTATGATGCGGAGAAGGCGGCGCGGGCCCATGAGCGGTTCAGCCCAGCCGACCGGATGGGCGAGCGGCTGCGATGAAGGAAGGCGGAGGCCGGACGCGGGCTGGCGCTACCGACGACGCGAACGTCATCGACGGCCTCTGACTGGTGGCTCGATGGTATAATCGGACGTGAGAAGATGATGGTTTCTCCAGAGCGATGGTGGGAGTACGCCGAGCGGGATCTAGAGACGGCGGGGGTTCTGCTCAGGGCGCAGCGGTGGGACGCTGCTTCGTTTCATGCGCAGCAGGCCGTGGAGAAGGCATTCAAAGCCATCCTCGTTCGGAAGGGTGAGGAGTCGCCG
>Ga0315293_10004394_pt1 | contig 13409 bp, 12 predicted proteins | sample YL17G13_20_MG_FD_203071 | JGI IMG/M metagenome (GOLD analysis project Ga0315293, IMG submission 203071) | Sediment microbial communities from Yellowstone Lake, YNP, Wyoming, USA - YL17G13_20 | ecosystem: Environmental > Aquatic > Freshwater > Lake > Sediment | place: USA: Wyoming | collected... | reverse complement strand
GATCGTCAGCCTGTTCATGCCGCTGAACGAGATGTTCTGGGGCGGGGTCAAGGATCCCGCCAAGGAGTCGCCGACGTCCATGCTGGACCCGCAGCACGAGGCCGGGCTGAAGTCGATCAAGGTCCGGGGAATGCTGAACGACCTCATGTCCAACGATGAGGTCATCTCCCAGTATCCCCGGGAGCAGGTGTTGGACGGCTACAACAAGATCATCGAAGTCGCGCCGGAGGCCGGTTCCCGCTCGCTGGTCATGCGGGGCCTGCTGCGCCGCCACCTGCAGCAGGGCGGCGTGATGGAGCCGCACGAAGTCAAGGCCCTGGCCGAGACCGAGCAGAAGATCGTGGCGCCCTATTCCTTCAGCGGCGGCGACAACGTCGGCAAGAAAGGCGATTAGCATGACGGTTGCGGAAGCGATTGCCGGCCGTTTGGCGGGGACCTACGCTGCCGCCCTGGAAAAGAAGGCGGCGGACGGCGCCCAGGGGCTGACTTCGCCCCAGCTGCGCGACCAGTTCTATACCCTGATGAAGCGGGAACAGGCCAATCGCGCCCAGGCCCAGGAGTTGCGGCAACAGAGCGCGACCGCGCCCGGAAGCCTGTTCACTTCTCCGTTGGCCAGCGTGCCCGGCAGCTCCATTCCGAAATGGAACTGGGGCATGGGCGACGTCTTTACCAGCCTGCCGGCGGTGGGGATGGGTGTGGCGGGCGGTGCGTACGGCACGAGGATGCCGGCCAACCGCGCCTCCCTGCAGGCCAACCTGATGCGCGGCGGCATGCCGAACAAAGAGCTGCTCAACATCATGCAGGCCTACAACATCCCGGCGGAAGAGGCGGCAAAGTATGTCCGAGGAATACAGGCCCATATTTCTCAGCCCGTGGCCGGTTTGTCGCCCCGCGCGTATGAGCCGGTCCTGAAGGACGTACAAAAAGCCATGGACGCCGGCAAAGCTCCGGGTTTGAGTTTAGCCGGCGGCACTAACGTGGTGCGCAAAGCTCAAGGCAATGTTCCGGGCTTGGTGCGGGCCCTTGGTCCGGCGTCAAGTCTGCCGGCGGCGGCGGCTTCCCAGGCGCCGGAGGGCATGAGCCTTTTGCGCACGCAGCTGGCCAACTTGGCCGCCAAGGGCAAGGCGACAGGGCTGCACAAGATCGTCGGCGGCGGTTTAGGCACCATGGCCGGCTTGGCGGGCGCCCTGGCGGTTTCCCAAGGTCTGGGCCTGACCCCCTTCCATCCGCGCAAGTTGGCGCCGCGCTGGCAGGCCGGGGCTTTGGAAGGCCAGACCGGCGAGCTATACAAACAGCGTGAAGAGATCCTGAACGAGCTGCAGCGGAGGAAAGGCGCATGATCAAGATCATCGACCCCGCGTCCTTCGCCTTCCATGAGCCGGTGGCCATGCTCGTTGAGCTGCACTCCCGCGGCCCGGACAAGGACTGGATGACCAAGCGCGCGGCCCTCTTCACCAAGGAGATCGCCGCCCTGCGTCCGGAGCCGGGCCATTCCTTCATCCATCTGACCAGTTTGGGGGCCGGCGAGACATACTCCTGTTTCCCTGGGAATACGGAAGTCCGGATGGCTGACGGCTCCCTGCGGAAAATCATGGACATTAAGGTTGGGGAAAAAGTGGTCAACCGTTGGGGGAAGCCGGACGAAGTGCTTTCTTGCTTTGTTCGACCCTATAAGGGCAGCTTTGTTTCCTTGGCTGTGGCCGGCATGCTTGATGCGGTCCAAACGACGCCGAACCATAAGTTCTTTGTCATTCCCAAAGAACAGGTGGAATGTCATATCGACAAAGCTGATCACTGCAAACCGGGGACGTTCCGAAACAACGGCGTCTGCAGCCGACGCACGTGTCCGCGGACTCATTTACGCTTTGCGCCGGAGATGCGCTCGGCGGAGAATCTCCGTGCGGAAGATTATGTTTTGCAAGTCATTCCCGATTGCGGCATCGGCGCTCGGACGTGGGAATGGTCCGTGCCAATGGCTCGTTTGCTCGGTTACTTTTTGGCCGAAGGCAGTTTCATCAAGACCAAGACCGGAGAAGCCCAACGGTATTGTTCTGGAATGAGTTTTGCTTTTGGGGAGACGGAAGCCGCTACCCTCGTTGCCGACTTAAAAATGTGTGCGGAACAACTGCGGACGCACTATGGCAAGGTTTCCGTGAGCGGGCCGTATTTTCATAAGGGAGCCGCCGTCGTTCAGGTTCGCAGCCTCAGCTTGACGACTCGCGTCCGGCAAGCCGTTGGCGAGTATTCCTACGGTAAACAGCTTAATGGGGAGGTTTATTGGCAATCCCCGGAAAATCTGAAGCATCTGGTCGCCTGCTGGTTCGACGGTGACGGAACCCATCCTCAATATCTTCGTCCCAACGGCTACGAGGAAAATCGTTATACGGGAGGAACCGTTAGCCGCCGTTTGGCGTTGGATCTGCAGTGGCTGTTGGGACGGTTGAATGCGCCTGCCGCTGTTTGCTTGGCGACCGAGGCCGGAGAACGAATCATCACGGGGACTATTCCATCCAAAACCCGTGATTTATACCACATCTCCTTCTCCAACGCCGTGGGGGAGTTTATGGCTGGAATTTCCACCAAGCACCGAAGTGTGCCGCCCCTTCAAGAAAAAGCGCACAGCTTCATTTGGAACGGTTTCGTTTGTCGCCCAATTCGTTCCATCGAGCACATGGATGTGAACGAAACCGTTTACAACTTGGAAGTGGCGGACGATCACACTTACACGGTGGGCAACGGCTTAGTGGTCAGTAATTGCAACCGCAACGGCGATTATTTCAACGAGGCTCCCACCAAGTTTCCGCTGCCCTTCCCGAAGGACGCCTCCGTACGGGAGCTGGACCTGGTGGCGGGACTGGTCAACACCCACCCCACGTTCCTGCAGGGGCACGTCTTCAAGCATCACCGCAACGACAATCCCGCCGGGGCCATCGGCAAGATCGCCGCCCAAGCCTACAACCACGACATGCACCGCGGCGAGCTGATCATCAAGGTGCCGCACGGCCGGGAATGGGACGCCGACCTGCAGAAGATCGCCTCGGGCGGCCAGGTGCCGTTCAGCATGGCCACGCGGGTGCCCTACGACTATTGCAGCGGCTGCGGCAACCGGGCCCGCTCCCGGGCGGAATACTGCGAGCATCTGCGCGACCACCTCACCGACATCATCAAGACCGGTCACCAGATCTTCGCCGTCAACGACGAAGGCTCGTTCTTCGACATCAGCAAGGTCTTCAAGCCGGCCGACCGCATCGCCTGGTCCTTCCGCAAAGTGGCCTCCATCCTGGCGCAGGGCGGAGCCGCCTTAGCCGAAGAATACGGCCTGCGGGACGATCCGACGCTGCCGGCGGTCCGCTCCCGCCGGCAGCATCAGAAGATGGCCCTGGCCCGCAAGCTGGGGGCGATCGAGAAGCACATCGAGGCCATGAGCGTGCCGGACGAGCGGCTGCAGCACCTTTCCGCCGCCGTGCCGTCCCACGGCCTGGGTGACGGTGAACTGCGCGATCTGCGCCAAGGGGATCTGAGCGGAGTACTGCGGGAGCTGGGCGACAGCAAGATCGCCCTGTCCCTGCCGGACTTCGTGAAGCTGGTGCGGGGCCCGGACGCCTCCCAGGCGGAAGTCCCGGAAGCCTCCGAACTGGTGCCGCACCTGCTCTCCAAACTGTCCGAGTCCCGAGGCTCGGAAGATCTGGCCGGGGACGGCTCCTACGATGCGGGCGACGAACTGGTGCCGCCGTGCGTGGGACAGGCCGTTCAGCGCCTGGCGGAGGACATGTCCCTGGCACACGGTCCGGCCGTCCGGCGCGTCAGCCTGACGATCATCCGGGGCGGGCCGCTGGAAAAAAGTTCCCAGGCGCCTGGGAAAACGCTCAAGACGGCCGCAGAGGATCCGCGGGCGGGCCTGTTGGCCAACGAGTACGTGAAGTATCTGCTGTCGTTTCGGGACCGGGCCGGCGAAGACCCCCAGGGGAACTTGGACTGGTTGACAGTTCTGAGTTCTCGTTCTACAATTTAGGTGGATGGTCGGAATTCGCCGACAATGCCGCGGAACCGCAGCGGATCGGGATAGTTGTGAACCAGGGGACCGCGTGCTGTAGCGCGCGCACTTTGAGGAGTCAAGACAGATGAACGGAACCAACACCAGCGTGCTCACGGAAATCGACCGCTTCCTCCAAGAGACCAAACTGGAGAAGACGGCGGCCGAGCGCGGTGAGACCGCCCATCCGGAGGCCAAGGCCGAGGACAACACCACGCAGACCGTGGAAGGCGCCCGCGCCAAGGAAAACACCTCCGACATCCGCAAGGCTTTGGGCAACCAAGGCATCGCGGGGCAAGAGGACGCCGACAGCACTCCGACCAACGCCGTGGACGCCATCGGCACCAAGAAGATGGAAGCGGACGAGGTCGCCGGCAACGTGGGCAAGCCCAAGAGCGCCCCGGAGAAGCCGGAGAAGAAGAGCGAGGGGACGCTCGAATCCCCCAGCCACCCCACGAACCAGACCTTCGCCGAGAAGTATTCCTCGCTGTCCAAGGCGGGCAACGAGATTCTCGCGGACATCGCACTTTTCAGCGAGGGGAAGCAGGCTGAAGAGGCTCCTGCCGCTCCCGCGGTTCCGCCTCTGAAGGGCAAGAAGAAGACCGAGAAGAAGGAAGAGGGAGAGACCGAGGTCAAGGTCGAGGTTGAGCCGGCAGTCAAGGAAGCCGAGGCCCAATTGGCCGCCGACGCCCAAGCGGGCTATGACGCCGCCGCGGCCGTCGACAACCTGGTCAAGCAGGCCGCCGGGGAGCAACAGCAGGCCGCCGCGCAGGTCATCACCCACGTGGCGAAGAACGCGGAAAGCCTCGCCCACACGTACTGCGACTTCCTGGACGGTTTGGCCCAAGGCACGCAGAACCTCCAGAAGAACGCCGCGGACTTCAATCAGGGTCTGCAGACCGGTGCGGCAAACGCCATTCACGACGTGGCCGCCAAGCTGCTTGCCAAACAGGCGGACGGCGAAGGATTACCCCCGGAAGCGTTGGCTGCGGCCGGCGCTCCCGGCGAAGGCGCTCCGGAAATGGCCGGCGCCGAAGGCGGAGATCCGAACGAGGAGCAGGCCGCCGAGGCGATCGCCGAAGCCCTGAACCAGGCCGGCGTTTCCCCGGACGAATTCCTCCAACTGGTGAAACAACTGCAGGAGCAGCAAGGCGGCGGTGAAGGCGGCGTCGAAGGCGGTGGCGAAGCCCCCGCGGAAGGCCTGGGCAACACCGGCGCCGCGGCCCACGAAGCCGGAGAAGCACCCGCCGAAGAGCAGATGGAAGAAGAAGCCGGGACTCCAGAGAAACAGGAAAACAAGGCCGCCGCTCTCCGCGAGCGGGCCAAGAGACTGTCGCAGGCCCGTTAAACTCAGGGCCCTGATCAGATCGAGGAGACGGACCATGCCGAAGGGAACGGTCGAGATTTTGGATAAGGTGGTCACCTTCATCGAAGGATCGAGCAACCTTCTGAAGGAAGCCTCCGACAAGAACGAGAAGTTCGTCCAGCAAGTGCCGGCCACGGTCGACAGGCTGATCAAGGCCGGGCATCTGCGGGAAGAGGAACGGGATGCCGCCGTCCGCAACATGTCCGCGGATCCGGCGCGCGCCCTGCTGGCCCTGCAGGGGCTGGCCGACATCGCACCGAACACGCCGCCGGCGATGGGCAAGGTGGCCTCCGCTCCGGCCGATGCGGGCGCCAAACCCCGCAGCGCCGCGGATGCGGCCTGGCTCGGCAACCTGGGATTTTGAGGAACTTGAGCGCCCGCGATCCGTGGACGGACCGCGGTCGGCTAACCGCTTGAAACACGCACCGGAAAAGGAGAGCTACAGATGGCTGGCAATCTCACCCCGAACCAGATGTTCACGCATGAGTTCAATGCGGTCAAGGGCTACGTCGACCAACATGCCGTCGACAAGACCGCCGCCCCGGCCGACCAAGTCACGTTCAACCGCGGCGTGACCCTGCACCTGAACACCGACGGAGACTGGGAACTCGGCGTCACCGGCACCCAGATGGGCTGCTGGGCGATGCAGGGCTCCGACGAGTACGACGCCAACTCCGACGTCGGCAACATGTCCGGCGGGCGCGTCTCGGCCTTGGTGGCCGCGGGCGCCTACGAGCTGGAAACCTCCGCGTTCGACGAGCAGGAAGGCGGCTACGATCCGAACACGCCGCTGCGCGCGGGCGTGGACGGCCTCCTGGAAGAGGGCACCGTGTACGAGGACGCCATCGTCGGCGTCACCTCCGACGGCGTCATCACCAACGAATACGGCGTCGACGTGCTGCGCTTCTGGCCCGTCTACCTGCCGCAGGACGGCCGCTAAACCCGGCTGATGCACGACTGATGCCGGACAGCCGCCAGTGAGCGCGGGTCCGGGAGAACTTGAACCCCGAACAAGGAGACACACCCGTGGAAGAACCCTCGGTCAAACTCGTGAACGAGACCTTCATCAACCGCGTGTCGTCCAACGACCCGGTGATGAAGAAGCAGGCCGCGGACGCCATCAACGACTACACGCGCATCAAGATGCGTGAAGACGGCTTCTGGCGCCGCATTCTACCCCCGATCCAAATCACGCCGAACGAATTGGATCGCCAGGTCGACACCGACAAGCCCGTCAAGGTGCTCGACATGGAACCCGAAAGCCCCGCGGCCGTCAGCGTGCCGTTCGGCGCCCTGCCGAACAACCGCTGGATTCGTGGCCGGCGCTACCGGGTGATGTTCGACCGCATCCTCACCCCGCGCTTCACCAAGGACGTGGCGGAACTCCTGACCTACGATTTGGACATCCGCCAAATCCTGTCGGACAACAGCATCAAGGATCTGTTGGCCGAGGAAGACGGCAAGATCATCGGCGTCATCAACAGCATTCTGGGCGGCATCCCCGACCAGATCGTCGCCGAGACGAACACCATCCAGTGGCGGACCCTCGACGGCGGCGTCACCCGCGACACGATGGCCGAAGCGCTGAGCATCCTGCCCCAGACCTCCAGGCACCTGAACTGCGCGACCGTCCTCATCAACAACATCACGATCTGGCAGATCGTGAAGTTTACCCGCGATGAGATCGGCGGCGACGTTTCGCAGGACCTGTTCCTCCGCGGCTTCACCGAGCGGGAGATCATGGGCGTCCGCTGGATCGTGACGATCAAGTTCGGGCTGGTCCCGACCAACACCATCTTCATGTTCGCCGAGCCCAAATTCTTGGGCAAGTTTTTCGTTCTCGACGACGTGACGATGTACGTCGACCGCAAGGCGTACCTGCTCGAATACTTCGCCTACGAGACGATCGGCAGCTCCATCGCCAACGTCGCGGGCGTCGCTCGGGCGGACTTCAACGCCGCCGTGGCGTAAGCCTTACCGGGAGCGCGGGGACGGGCCGGCGTATCCGGCCCGTCCCCTGCGGGCCCAGGGCCACCGCATTGAGGAGAATTCCGCACCATGACCCCGAAACAGGAAGAAGTCCTCTGGCACAACGTCTTCCGCCCCGCCTTCATCAAGACCTGCGCGGACCGCGGTTGGCCGATCACGACCGAGGAAGGCCTGCAGGCCGCCTTCCAGTCCGTGGATTCGATCCAGAAGGAAACCGCCAGACAGTCCGAAGACCTCCACAAGACGGCCGGTGCGGCACTGCAGGGCGCGTTGGGCATTCCGCCCGCCGCCGTTCCGCAGGCCTCCATGGCCGCCCAGCTGGCTTTCGACGCGAACATTCAAGCCGCCCTCTTGGGGTAACCAACCATGTCCGGCAGCAGGCAGGAATACCGCGGCTCGTATGTCACGCAGCGGGTGCTCTACCGCGAGACGCTGGAGGTCGATGAGGATCCCGCCGACGGCGGGATTCCCGTGCTCAACACGGGCGCTTCCGTGGACGGCAAGGACTCCCGCATCTTCATTTACGCCCTGCTGTTGGGCGACGTGTCCAGCGCCACCATCGACGTGTACCAAAAAGCCGAGGAGGAAGGCACCTCGCCTTACTGCCCCGGCCCTTCGTCGTCCTCGGCCACGCCCGATGAACTTTGGGCGCTGGTGACGACGGCGGTCCTTTCGGTGTCGGGCCTGATTCCTGTCCTGAACGTGCCGCCGGGCAAGTTCAAAGTGGTCGTCCGGGAGAAGACCGGCAACGGCGCCGTCCGCATTTTGGAGCAGCACGCGGCGTAGGCCGCCCTGAAAAGAGAGAGAGAGCCATGAACAAGGAAGCTTTCCTTTACGGCGTGGAGACCTTCTGCCGGCAGGATCCGGCGCGGGGGCTCAAGATGGCCCAAGCCCTGAACGTCCACCCGGTGCAGCTGTGCGAGGCGTTGTGGCTTCGGAAGCAGGCCTTGACCGGCGAGGAGGAGGTGACCGATCCCCGAGAGCAGATGGTGCAAGCAAAAGACGAATACGATGCCGCCAACGCTGTGGGGCCGGCCATCACCGAGTATGATCCGGCCGATCGGGCTGCCGCCAATTACAGCCAGGATCATCCTTTCTTGTCGGCGCTCAAAAACCCCGTGACTCAAGGCATTGGCGCCGGCATTGGTACGGCCGGCCTGATCTACACCGTTCACCGCCTGTTGGCCAAGAAAGGTACTCGGAAGCGGGCGGACTTCGCCGGGGAAGTGACCGACCGTCTCGATCCGGATGAAGCGGAACGGCTGCTCCAGCAAATGTCACACGGCGGCGGCACCGGCCGGGATCCCTTGGACGTGAAGACGGAAAACATCGACAAAATGCGTCGACAGACCTTCTCATCCGACATCCAAGGCGGCCTTGGTTCCTACGATCGGAACAAGGCCAATCCGGCCTCTCCGACCGTGGAAGGTCCGCCGATGCCGGGCTGGCTGGAAAACCCCATGGCCAATCTACGGCAATTCCATGCGCAGAATCCGTACGCCGCGCCGGTGGCCGCCGGCATTGGCACGGCCGGTCTGATCTACGCCATCACTCGTTTGTTGGCCAAGAAGCAGGGCAAGTCCAAGAAACAAGTCGCCGCCTAGTGCGGCTGCGAACTCAAGGAGAAACACATGCGCACGGTTGTCACCAACACCAGCGGGAACCCCCGGTTCCTGGGTTACGTTCCTCCGCACGGTGCCACCCTGGCCAACGGGGCGGCGGCGGTGGTCGACGGCGATCTGCGGACGGTTTTGGCCGGCCGCCGGCAACGCCGGTCCATTGCGGCGCTCGACCGGGCCGTCCAGGCCGGAGCGATCACCGTGGTGAGCGAGGAAGATCCCAGCTCTTCCGGAGTCGGCGATTAAGTTCGCGCGGTTCCAATTTGAACTGCAGAAGCGCCGCGCGGTCGGTTGATCGGGCGGCGCTTTGCTAAGAGGGGACCTGAATGCCGTTTGCCGCCGACTGCATCGAGATGCCGCGCACCTGCCTGAACCAAGTGCAGACGTGGAGCGTCGATCAGGACACGACCGGCGAGTCGGAGTTCACGGTCCTGGACAAGGCCACCGGCCTGCCGGTGGACCTGACGCCCTACTCCGGGAGCTCCTCCTCTTCGGAGTCCTCTTCCGACACCGCCGACAAGCAGGGCGTGGAGCTGATCGTCAAGGAGCTCCCCTCCTCTTCCACCACCTACCTGAAGAAGATGCTGGAAATCACCGACGCGGTGGGCGGCAAGGTCAAGACCACGTTCACGGTCCACGAGTTGCGCCAGGGCGGAGCCTACGTCGGCGCGCTGGCCCTTTGGGCGCACGGCGACCGCAAGCGGAACATTCCGATCTTCTTCGACATCGAATACACCATGGAGGACGTGCAGCGGAAGGGCCCCCTGTCCGTGGCCGAAGTCCGCTTCGCCATCCGGGACCTGTGCCCTCAGGCCAACTTCCTGCTGGACGAGCAGGAGTTCACGACCAGCGAAGTGGTCTGGGCCATCCGGCGGCCGATCGAGCAGTGGAACGAAACCCCGCCGCCGGTCCGCCGCTTCACTCCGGCCAACTTTCCCTACCGCTACCATTGGCTGGAAGGCGTGATCGCCGAGCTGCTGATGATCGCCGTCTCGCTGGCCCAGCGCAACGACCTGGGCTACGCCGCCGGCGGCACCTCCATCGACGACCAGCGCCGGCGCTGGCAGAACTACCTGCCCATGGCCCAGGCCCGCCGGGCCCGTTGGGAGGAGTGGATGAAGGCCAAGAAGATCGAGATCAACGTCAGGGGCGGCTTCAGCCAGTTGGACAGCGGCGTCTACGGCTGGGAATACTGGTGGGTCTAAGCCATGATCGGTGAACCGTTGTGGCGCTGCTTTCGCAACGAGATCCCCATCGGACCCTGTGATTGTCCGACCGCCAAAGATCAGGTGACCACTCGTCTTTACCTGGGAGTGGACTACTGGGAGATCAAGCGGCCGCTCCATGACGCATTGACGCACCATCTACGGGGCCTGTATACTCATGGTTGAGTTGAGCTTGAAGCTGCTGCCCACCATCTCCCTGTGGAAGTGGCGGGCGCCAAAGTCGAAGGATGCGCCGAATGGCGGAATGCCCAACCCCGCCGATGCAGGCGGGCACGGAGCTGGTGAGCAGCCTGTGCACCACTGGCCATCGAGCAAATCTTTTGACCGGCGTGATCCTCAACCTCCTCCGGGACCACTTTTCCCGGGAAAGCAATTTGGAGTTCAACGGCCAAGGTGACGCCTCGGGCGACAAGTTGGCCGGGTACGTTTGGAACAAGGACGCGAAACAGACGCACATTCAGATCCAACCGGTCTGGATGTGGAACGTCCAGGACGTGCAGCGGCTGCCGGCCATTTACGTCCGCCGGGACGCCCTGCGCTCCGGCCGGGTGATTCTCGGCGACAAGGCCGCGGCCGGAGCGGCCCGCAACGCCGACGGCGGCATCAAGGAAGTGAAGGGTGACTACTGCCTGCGGGAGATTTCCGGTTCCCACGCGATCTTTTGCGTGGGCAAGACCGGCGCGGAAGTGGAACTGCTCGGTCAGGAGACCTTCAACCACCTGACCGGCTTCGCCCCGGTGCTCCGCAGGGAGTTCAAGCTGCACCGGTTCGAGCTGACGGATTGGGGAGCGATCGGCAAGCTGGAGGAGTCGAGCGAGCATTTCGTCGTTCCTCTGTCCTGCCGCTGGGTTTACGAGGATTCGTGGAGGATCGACAAGCTGGGGCCGCAGCTTAAATCCGTCTACGTGGGCGCCAAAGCCGATTGAGGAGATGACCAATGTCTTACGTTCTTCCGCAGGTGCTCGTCCATCAGGAGTTCGCCGCCGCACCGGCGACGGCCTCCCAACCCCAGCGGGCCTGCGTCGTGGGCCCCAACTACGACCTGCACCGCTACGCGAACGCTTCCGAGAAGAGCGGGATCAAGGTCACGTCGCACTACGACCCGACCAGCGAAGAATGCTTCGGGTGGCCGGGCCGCCGGGCGGGGGCCGTGGTCGACCTGGCGTACGTCAAGGCCTTCGTGGAAAAGGCCCTGCTGCGCTACTTCCACGACGCCATCGGCGCCGGCTCGGACATCGTGCCGGTCTCCCGCAACCGGATCCGCTCCGACAGCGTGATCTGGAAGACGGCCAACGGCTACGCCCGCAACGCCGCCCTGTACGACCGCGACGTGCGGGCGGGCGACGGCGTGCGGCTGATGTCCAACGCCTGCGGCACCCCGGAGACCTTCGAGACTTCGGTCATCGGCTTCGCGGCCGACAAAGATCCGGCGGTCATCGACCCGGCGACCATCGACACCCACAACCAGGCGGACCAGGGCGCGTCCGCGACCGGCGACCAGACGGCCGGCCCATACAACATGGTGTTGTTGGGCGCCGTCGACGGCAGCGCCTATGACGGCACGCCCGACGGCAACGTCACCGAGGTCTACACCGTTGAAGTCATCGGCGCCTCGGTGGGCGGCGACGCCACGACCGGCGTCCTCAAGGTCACCAGCGCCAGCGGCAACGACGACGTGGCCGCGGTCACGCCGGCGGCCTTCGGCGCCCCGACCAACATCGGCACCCGGGGCCTGACGGCGGTCTTCGACAACTCCTCCAGTTCCAGCTCCATGTCCCCGGACGTCGACGTCAACGACTTCGTGCTCGGCCAGACCTGGCGGATTGAAGTGCACCAGGCCTGGTCCCATGCTTTGCCGACGGCCGGCGGCCTGTTTGTCGGCGCCTTCGACACGACTTACGTCGTGGAAGTCACCCGGGGCGGGCTCTACACCAGCCCGACCAAGCCCCAGATCAGCGTCTCCACCACCACCGGCGTGGACATCTCCGGTCCGACCGACGTCACGGCCGTCACGGACGCCGTGATCGGCACGCGCGGCGTGCTGGCGCAGTTCTCCAATCCGGGCGCGGGCGCGGGCCTCTGCAAGGGCGACCGGTATTACGTCACGGTCACGGCGGAGAAGGACGGGGCGGTCAAGACCCTGATCTTGGCCAACAGCATGCCCGAGTCCTTCCTGGGCGAGTGCATCAGCTCCGGCGTCAGTTCCTCTTCGGGCGGCACGGCCTTGGACCTGGACGTGCAGCTCTTCATCGTCAAGAGCGCCGAGATCCCCAAGGATCGGACGGGCTTCGCCCCGCTGGTCAACTGGATCGCTTCGGCCACCGAGATCTGCCTGCAGGACGGCGTCGTGCTTTACGACTCCACCTGGACCGATCTGGCCGGCGTGGAGCTGCCCCTGCCGCTCCTGGACGGCGAAATCTACGTCCAGCACCGCGATCTGCTCACCGTCGGCTGCGACATCGTGGGCACGGTCGAAGAGACCTCCGCGGTGGAAGCGGCCCTGGGTCCGGTCGATCCGGACAATCCGCTGGCCTTCGGCGTCTACAAGGCCCTGCTCAACTCCGGCGGCGTCTCGGTCAAGTACGTGGCGCTCTGCGGCGTCGAGTTGGAAGACTGGCTCGCCGCCCTCGACAAGCTGGTCGGGCGCGCGGACGTCTACGGCCTCGTGCCGCTGACCTACGACAAGGACGTCCAGGACGCCTTCAAGGCGCACTGCGACGGGGAATCCCAGCCGGAAACCGGCCGCTGGCGGAACTGCTGGCTGTGCCTGCAGGCCGTGGAGATCAAACCGATCTACACGGAACAGCCCGACACCGGTCCGGTCCTGGCCACAATCACCGATGATCCCGACACCTCGGGCACGCAGTACACCCTGGTCACGGTCACCGACGGCCTGCTGCTCACCAAGGGCGTGCGGGCGGGCGACACCGTCCGGGCCCTGTACGTGGGCGACGGCTTCGGCAACTACACCTACTCGGAGTTTGAGGTCGACTCCGTGGAGAGCGAAGACGTGCTGAAGCTGGTCAGCGGTCCGTCCGCGCCGGTCAACATGCCGTCCAAGATCGAAATCCACCGCACCCTGACGGTCGACGAGCTGTCCACCGACCTGGCGCAGAACCCGGGGCTCTTCTCAGACCGCCGCGCCAAGCTGGTTTGGCCGGACGTCCTGGGCAACG
>Ga0315293_10004391_pt1 | contig 13418 bp, 16 predicted proteins | sample YL17G13_20_MG_FD_203071 | JGI IMG/M metagenome (GOLD analysis project Ga0315293, IMG submission 203071) | Sediment microbial communities from Yellowstone Lake, YNP, Wyoming, USA - YL17G13_20 | ecosystem: Environmental > Aquatic > Freshwater > Lake > Sediment | place: USA: Wyoming | collected... | reverse complement strand
TTTTCTCTCCATCTTAGGAGCAGCAGAGATTGAAATACCAATAGTTTTTTTAGCCGGAGCTTTACTAGCAGTTTTACTTACTGTTTTCTTAATTGCCATTGTAATAAGTTTTTGTTAAATGAAGTACGCGGGATGTAACTACAGAGCCCGCATGTTTCATATTATCCTTTTTTTCTTCCTAGTGCTCTCTCAGGGATATTAGATCCTTGATTAATACTTTTGTTAGGAGTAGCTGATTTAGCAGCATACACTGGAGCGTTAGTACCACCAACTCTCCCTGTAGCAACTTTAGATGCTTTAACCGGTGCGTTTTTCATAATACTTATTTTTTCTTAGTTACACCTTTTTTAACAGTACCACCTTTTTTCATAGTGCTTCCGCCATACATTTTCTTTGTGCCACCATTTTTCATTTTACCTTTTCCATCTGCGGCAAAAGCTGGAATACTTTTTCCATCTTTCATTACCATTTTCATTTGAGCTGCCATAATTAATATATTTAGATTATAATATAATATACATTATTCATTCCAATAAACCTCTACTGAATTCAACATTTCTACTAAAATTGTTTCATTCAATGGATTCCTTAAGTATTCAACAACCTCTGATGCATTACGTCCTAACATTGTAGAAGTGACCATATGATAAATCATACCGTCTGCTTTTGGAGCAATGAACTTAAAGAAACTTGCATCTTTTACTAATGACTTCAGTTTCAATGTTTCCATATCCATTTCTACAGCTTTTAGGAATGATTCAGCAGCACGCAATTCATTCTTCTCTATTCCTTTACCATTGATGTACTCATCCATGTTCTCATATAAGACATCATTAGGAGTAGACTTCTTGTATTGTGTACTGTATGCATCCACAACTTTACATACATAAAGTAGTTTGCTAACATTTTTATTATAAAGAAGATCAAGTTGAGACAATGCCTTATTTCTAAGTTTCTTAGCTTGAGTTCTTGTTGCCACTGTTTCAACTGTTTTATCTAAATAAAACTTTGGAGGTCTTGCCATGTTTACAGCATCTTCCCAGCTTTTTGCTACTAGAGAAAATCCCCCAGCTTCAATGGCCTTAACTTTAATTAAGTCAAAAGGATCCTGTTTTGGATTCAAGAATACTGGTTCATTACCACAACGTAGTGAAATCTTTTCCCAGAATTCATCATTATTTGGTTTGAGCAATAAAACTTTACTCCAAAAATCCTCATCTGCAGGATCAATAATGTTTGAAGCAAGCTCTCTTTCAAGTTCCGATACTGTCTCACGGATACCTTTTATAATAGCTGCTTTTTGTTCAGGATCTTTAATATTCTTTACTTCAGGAGCAAATTCATTAAGACCTGTAATATATCTTTTAACCCCATTGTTCTCTAAGCATGCCAGTTGTTCTTCATGAAACGCTCCTGGGAAAAGTGCAAGATTATAATTTTGTAGACCCATGTTTTCATTTTCAATATTGATCATTGGTCTTACTGTAATGGGACCTGACATAGTAGGACCATTGGATACAATTGTTAAGCTCATTTTTTGTTGGTTTTTGTTAGTAAATAAAAAGGGAGAGAGCATTTACTCTCCCCCTTGTAGTTTTTATGAATTAGAATGATCCACCAGTAATTGGGTTTCTCATAACTATTTTCAAGACTTTAGTTGGATCTTTAACCCAAATAGCCGGCATTGTTTGTGACATGTATACACGGTATCCGTTGAATTGTCCAGAAGACTGGAATCCTTGATTACGTCCCATGTAGTCCATTGTACCATTTTGATACCACCATTTCAATTGGTTATCCCATTGTAATTTCAACAAGAAGATATTGTCATTTGTATTATCAGTGATATCAAAGATAACAAATGAATAAGAAGAAAGCGGATTACCATCAATGATTGGGTTTTCAATATCATTTGTGTGGATGTTGTCAAACGCTGGGTTTAATACAAATCTCACGTTAGCCAAGAATGGAATAACATAACTAGTGTATGCAAATCCAAATCCTAGATCCATACCTGTGTTTGTGATTGCACCGATATCAGCAGCTTGAATTAATAAACCTGAAGCTATTGCCTCTCTCTTGATAGCCTCATTAACCAATCGCATCCCACCCATTCCTGTTTGAATAATCAATTGACGTTTTGGATCTGGACCTTGAAACTCCACACGACCAGCGTAGAAGTTGTAAAGCTCAGAACGGAACAACTCAAGATTGAAACTTGATTTGTTATAAACTCTTTTGAATGAGCTATCCAATTGTTTCCAAAGACCAACTGATAAACGGATATCATCTGGACCATCTTGCTTAACACGTCCACCATGACCCCACATAAGGTAAGTCTCAATATCCGTTGCAATTTTAGTCAAGTGAGCTGCTTCTAATGAAGTCAAGAATGTACGGCTCAAATCACCATTGCCAATTGCGCGCTTAACATAATCTTTACCCATTGTTGCAACCATATCCTCAATCTTAGAGATTGATGGATCCATTTGCTTGTCAAAGTTTCTCCAGATTTCAGTTACAGGAACTGTTCCATCTGCATTCATTCCACCTTTAATCTGCATGTCTGCACGAGAAGAGATAGAGTAGTGTACGTGTGCTTCAGATCCACCAACAAAATTGTAGAATTCACGGAATCCTGCTCTTGTATTGATATCAGAGAAACGCTCACCGTATTCACCACGTGCTGATGACTTACGGAATACCTTAGTACCGTTAGCCAAATAGCGGTTATCCAAGAAACGGTAGTTGTCATTGTTTACCAATGAAACTGTGTAGATGAAACCATCTCCGATAGGAAGAATATCATCTTCTGCAGAAACAATCATCTCCGCCCCGTTGTACTTATCATAAGTGATAATATCACCATGCCCGAATTCACGCTTGTTCAACTTCAATTTGAAGCTAGTTCCGTCAATTCCCTTAGCAACATTTGAAGGCTCAATGTCTTCAATGATGTAAGGTAAGTCCTGTGAAATAGGAGTTTGCCATTTGTACTCACCGCGGATGTTATCCACCATGATTACGTTTTTACCACCAAAGGATGACATTTGGTAAAGGGGCATTTCAACCTTTTGAGTCATAGCCCAAATGTCTACAGGACCCATATCCATAGGTTCTGCATCCTTCAGCATGTTTGCTAAGTGGTATGAATCCACGTGAGAAGACGCATTATATTGCGTATCACGGAGGAATATACCATTGTTTAAAACTGGAGTTGCCATTTGTTATTTGTTTATTTGATTAATTAATTTATTTTTATCTTCCAAAGAAGCCTTTTGTCGGTCTTGTAATTTTTCTTCCTTGAGCTTGATCTCTTGATGGCGGCTCACGTTCTTCTTGTACAGTAGAAGGCGTTCTACTTGCCTGCTCTGTCTTTAACATTCTTACTGTTTTTTCTACAGCTTCATTAGAAGCTTTAGATCTAACCTGTGCTTCATATCCTTCCTCATCTGCAAGTAACCAAAGTGCTTTAGCTATCTTAGCATGATTAGGTTCTACCCACTGATACTTTTCAAGTAAGTGACCCAACATTGTTGTTGGTTTACCTGATATAGATGGATAGTTTGGTTGAACTAATCCGGAAAACAACATGTTCTGTGTTCTTCCATCTAACTTAAGTCCATTCAAATCACCAGGAGCTAATGTTTGATAAACACTTTCTTGGTACATGCGACTTTGGTCTTCTTGTTTTTGTTTAGCAGCTGCTTGAGTTGCTATTTTTTGTTGAAGAATTTTGTCTTGCATATCATCCAAACGCGGTTTGAATCTATCAGCTTTGGTTCTTAATTCATCTCTATCTTTTAGAGATTCAATTTCTTCTTCAATTTCTTCTGCAGTACCGTACTGAGTTGTTTGAAGATATGTTCTGATAATTTGTTCTTGACCATCCTCTGTAGTAGGATCAAGTTCAAATACTTCCTGGCTTGATGCCAATGCTTTAAACATGTTCTTAATATCAGTACCACCGTTTGCTACATACTCATATGCTTTTTGCAACTCGTAAGGTAAGCTATTATGAAACTCTTGAGGTACTTTTTCCTTTACAGTTTCTTCTTTCTCACGGATGTTAGCTTCAAGTAACTCTTCCCAATCTGCTTGGGAATAATCATCTAGTTTTTTACCATCATCAAATGGAAACAGTAAACCTTTTTCTATAAGTTTATTAGCTGTTTCAATCATGACATCTTTAGTCAATGAGGGTCTTCCACCTAGATTCTTGGTACCTTCTTCGCCTGCTTGATCAAGGAGCTCACTTAAATCTTCAAGTGTTATTTCATCTTTCGCAGCAGGAGTTGCTGCTGGTGTTGAATCTACTTTGCCTGCATTAGGCTTGTCAAGGAACGTTGTATCAGGGGTTGTGTCTGAAAAAACATTTGGTTTCTTCTGTGAATCCGCATTGTCTCCCGTTGGAACCATTATGCTTTCACTCCCTACTCCTAATAACTCATCCAGGTTGTCAAATTCTACTTCCTGAACGGATGTGTTTACTTGTGTTGTATCACTCATGTTGTTGGTTTTTTGTGATTATCTAATAATAATATAGTCAAAAATACGGTATTTAAACATTTTAAATTTGGTTATCTGACTAGTGTGTTCTAAAATTTTGCCATTACATGGCTATACTTATTTTTTCTTTTCATTTTTAGGTTTTTCTATTTTAATATCAAACCTATTTTTGTTCTCTTGAGCTACCTGAAGTTGTTTATCTGCAATTTCTTTTTGTACTTGAAGCTTTTCTCTTTCAATAGAAGCCTTTTGTTGGAACTGTGAAGAACGGTTTACTTCTTTTTCTCTTTGAAGACTCATCGTATCTTGGTACTGTTCTGTTTTCTGAATTGAATCAAGAGCATCTATGTAATCTGATTGAGCATTTTGGTTCATATCCTGCATAGCTCCATACCCTGCAGATTTGATTTCTGCAACAAGAATATCTTTTCTTCTGCCTTTCTCTGCCTCTTGAGCCTTGAAGTCTCTTTCCATTTGTTTTTCTTGTTGCATAGCCTCAATATCCATTTGTTTCATCTTCTCATCATGTGCCATTTGAGCTTCACCTTCTTGTTTGTGTTTAACTTCAATTGACTTGAGAACATTATTTAATGTACCCATGGATTCTGATTGGATTATGTTACCAAGATCATATATAGATGCCCCGGCTGTATTGTTACTTACAGCAAGTTGTTTCATTTGTTCTATGATTGATCTATGATTAGCATTGGTATTACAGTATACATGTACATCTCTCATAAGAAGATCTGTACCATTGATCTCAAAGTTTACGCGTTCCTCTGGTGTAGTAGAAACTTGCATACGGATTGAAGGTTTTGTAGAAGCATAATACTGAGCTAAGTCAGTACGCATTTGATGTACCCTCGGCATTAAGTGATCAGAATGTTGTACAAAGTACATTTCTGTTTGTGCATATGATCCGGCTACTGCTTGTTCTATTCCTGTAGCTGTATCTGTTTGTCCAATTTGCATACCCATTCTTTGTGGGTTCACACCAATTACTTCATATGCTTGTTGCTTAAAGAAGTTAGCCAACTGGATACGTGAAAGCATACGCTGTGTTTGCTCAAGATTTAATACTTGGAAGTGGTTAAAATTAAGGGCATTCTCCGTATTAGCTATTGAAGTATCTAATGGAAGCATACCAAAGTTTTTCATGGCCACGTATGCTTTAGCTAAATTTCCTTTACCCCAGTCTTCTCCTAATGAGTGTTGTGGTAAAGTATTCTGATCTAACATAATCACCGTACCTATTTCATCTACTAAGATGTCGGCAATTTGATTATTCACAAGATTGTATGCTACCTGAAATGGTTTCATTAAATCAACTAGGGAAACAGAGCGCGTGTTGCGGTCAGTAAATACTCTTCCTTCTACAGGAAGTTTACAACCATACATTGTATTATCACCTTTGAATTGAAACTTCATCGGTTTAATATGGTTCTGCATGATCCCCATATAGATTGGATTAATACCGCCAGGGTTATTCATACCCCAGAATGATGGCATATTTGGTCCAATTTTAACACCACCCCAAACTTGATTAATCCAAATCCAGTCAATGTGTTCACCAAAGACTAAATTCTCTTTGGATTTGTTTCTCATAAAAGTGGTATTATAAATAGGTTTGTCTGTTACTGTGTAAGTTTCATCAATAATCTCATTTATTACTTCACCAGTCTCACTAATTTTTGTAAGATGCCCTAACTTGCGCTGAGATTTCCAATAACAAGTTGTTACACGTAATAAGTTTGCGCTACCTATATCAAAGTAATCTTCTGATTCACCAAGTATCCAGTTGATAATATCTCCTCCATTAGAAACAAAGTTAGTATACATGGATGTAAATTGACGGTATTCTAATGATGGTCTATTAGTATTCCAGTCATGAGACTTAGTAGCATCATAATATGTACCATCATTTTGATAACCTTGTATAGGATAACCGGCAGATCTTACAGGGTAAATTGCTTCAAGAGATTCTAATTGGTCTTGACTCATTACCCAACCGTACTTATCAATTACATCTGCAACTGACATCATCTCAATTTTACCAACCCAATTCCCCTGGGATATGTATCTTACATCTGGAGATTTATGGTAGAAGGTAAGAACTGGATTCCATAATTCAATGTTATAGTCATCCTCAAGCATTTGGAAATGCCAAAACTCACGGTCTGTGATGAGCATTTCTTTAAATGCGCGTTCTTCAAGCTCATCCATTTTGAATCTTTCTTCATCAATAATATGCTGTTTAGAAGCCCACTGCTCACATAATGTACTATAACTCTTATTGTAAAAATCTTGTATCTCTGGTAGAGATCTAACACTTTCAGGACTTGTTTGTTGTTTAAACTCTTCACTGTTTGGGTCAGCACCCATTTCAATCATCTTTGAGATAAGTTTTTGTTCTGCTTGTTTTACAAGAACATCTTCAATATCTGCAAGCTTACTAGTTAGAATCTCATTATAGGTGTATTCATCTACAGCTCGGAATGTTACTTTCTTGTTTCTTTTGGCAAACTCTGCTGTAAGTACTTTAACTACATTTGGAATAATTGGATAAAACTTAAGTTCTAATGCCTCATTATCTCCAGCGGCTAATGTTTCCACAATATCTCGGTACTCATTATCAGCTTCAGCAACATAATCTGTTCTGTCAATTAAACCTTCAGCAAGTTTATAGTTTTTCATCAACCTACGCGCATTTCTACGTATCTGTTTGAGTCCATTCCACTCTAACCAATCTAAGTTCCATGCTGCCCATTCAGTATTTTTTTCTTTCTCAGGTAAAAACTGAAGAGGTTGAGTGATACTAGCAAGACGATTATATTCGGCCTTCTTACCACTCTTAAGCTGCATTGCGTTATATACTTCCATTATCTTATATTTCTAAATGGGTTTTTAGTAAACCTTTTTTGATCTTTATGGGAAGCATTAGTTCCTATATGTCTAAAAGGGCTATTCTTTAATTTATACAAATTTTCTGACTTTTCCAAGTTATTGGAGGCTTTATCCACTCGTTTAGAGTAACCAACATTGGCTTGTTGTACCTTTACAAATCCTATTAGGGCAGCAAGGGCTACTAATCTATCCACGTTGACACCAGCTTGATAGCTTTGCATTTCTATTAAAGCCATGTAATCAGGTAGTCTTTCAATACCAAACTTTTTATTTATAATTGTTCCGTCCTCTTGAGTACCGTGATCAATCACTTCTTTTAACCACTCAATCAAATAACTTAGTAAGTGATTTTTAAATAGTGTTCCTGTATTCTTCCAACCGTAATCTGAGTATACAGTTTTGTTAGACCCGGCTTCTTTAAGAAATACAATTTGATTCTTTGGTATTAGGTACTTTTGTTTGTTCTTTTCAATCATGTGGCGGATAAACAAAGAGATGTTATTCTCTACTAATGTCCATGCATTGTAAAACTCAATGAGCATTTCTAATCTTTCATGGGTTTCATTGATATCATCAAAACGTCCACACCAAGAAGCTACTACGCCTTCTGCTTCTAAGAAGTTTTCTATTCTACCATCCTCATGTACTTTAGTAACCTCTACTGCATTTTTGTAAATGTAAATAGAACATAGGGAGTCTGATGTTGTTGTCTTACCTTCACTGACTGGATCGACTGATCCAATATAGGTGGCCCAACGTGCTGAAGGATCTGGTCTTTCATAAAGAACAACTACACCTGATTTGTCTAGTCTCTTTTTGTCTACAGGAAATTCAGTTATAGGTATTTTTCTAGATTTTTCTGCAAAGACTTTTCCATTGACATCTCTCTTTAGATCAACATACTCTACTGCATATTCTTTGTCTTCAATTCTTTTTTTCTGAGCTCCTACAAGCACAAGTGGAAACTTAGAGTCTTCACGGAAATCAAATGCTTCTTTGATATTAATTGGATGCTGTGATATACGCAGCTTATATTTTTCTGGAGTAAGATCTCTTTCCCATTCTATACGGATCTGATAAATCATCTCTAATGCTTTTTCTACTTCTGAATTACCATACTTATCTATACATGGAGGCATCATCCATTGTTCTGGTATAAATAATCCTGTTCTTCCAAATGACCAGTTCTCATCCATTAGATTATGTTCTACAGCATAAATACCACTGGAATCTGGATGTAAAGTAAAATCTTTCAGTGGATCACATTGTGATAAATCACCAACAGATCCTGCAGCAATAAACATACCTGTAGTAATTAAACCTGACTGCATGGCTGGACGGATGTACTCAAAGGTAATATCCATCTTTGGAGCAATGCCTGCTTCCTCATAGAAAAAGTATGTACATGGCCCCCCTACACCTTTTGTATCAGATTGCTCAAAAGACATACCTTGTAACATGCCTTTAAGACCTCTTTCCATCTTACGACCATTGTCTACAACCTCAATCTTTTGCTGCCAAGTTAAAACTTTACCTGGATTCATTGGACGGTACCATGCTGTCTTAGAGTTTAGGAATGCTTTATACTCATCAAGGAATTTCCAGGATCCTTCTAGGCCAATATAATCTTTAAGTGATGCACCAAGCTTTAAGATAACTCCTGGTTCAAACCAAATTTGATTGATGAACTTACCCATATGGTAATATGATGAAGCCATTTGACGTTTCTTAAGTAGACTAGAATGTTTATAATGTAATTCAGCTAGTATCTCATATAGAGCCATATGATACTGCCCATCGCGCACATCTGGGAAATCAAATCTCTTTTTCTGCTTATCATAGATTGGAAGAAAGTTTAACCACATATAGTAATCACGTGGTAAATACCATGTCTTACCGTTGTTTATAAAGATGCAACCTACTCTGCATTTATTCTTTTGATCATCCCAGTATTTTCTAAAGTCTTTGCTTTTAAATGGATGCATGCAATATACCTCTCCATTCTTTTTAAAGAGTCTTGCTTGCTCATTAAAAACAAAAGCAGTTTCATCAAACTCATACTGACCAGGTTCTTTGAACAAGGGTAATAAAAAGTCAATAAACTCTTCTCGGGTAGTAAATGATCTTTCCTCCCACACCCCTTCATTCCATACAGGAATGACTTCTATGTCATTTTCTTCTGTAAACATTATTGGTCATATGCTAAGTCCGTACCACCTCGTGCTCTACCTTTTTTTTGCTCTTCTTCAAGATCTTTCTGAACTCCTTTAAATGATTCACGGATTCCATGTAAGTTCTTAGCTACTTGCACTAAAGCTGATATGTTACCATCTCTACCGTGTTCAATGGTTGTATTCCCCATATAGTCTGATAGATTGTCCAACATCTTTGAGATACCTTTGTATGTTCTTAGTGTAGGTGTTTCATACATTTTTTCAGCATTCTTGATAGCTAGTGTTACATGAGCATTGTCCATACTAAAATCAACCTCTAAATCTAGTAAGATAAGTTCTTCTTTCTCATGATCCGCAATGTTAAAGTACGGATTCATTTCCGGATTAGGACAGGTCATATAAAAAATGTAGGCATAAACTTTAGAATAAACCTCTGGTTCAGGAAATTCACTCATTATAATCTTTAACCAACTTATATTGTAACAATGCTCCGATGGTCTTACAACGCTATCTTCTACATCAAATAGTTTTATTGTCATTTCTTTACTTGATTTAAAATTTCCGGATTCTCTTGTATGTACTTGATCATACTCTGAACTTCCTTTTTAAGATAAGGTAAGTTATATTGAATTACTTCAAGTACTACAGGGTCTCCGTTGGGATCAAATTTATAAACAGGATTCCCAAACTCATCCTGTCCCTCTATACCAAACTTTACATGTTCAAGCACAATCTTACCTGGTTTTAGATTGGGATTATGCTTTAACATAATATACATATAAATTGACAATTGTAAGGCATAATGATTATAATTACAGTCATCTAAATGACAACATATATACTTCATTTTACTTACAATTCCATTCCAGCTTTTAAATCCGGAAGTCTTTATTTCTTTGTTGGTTTTGTAGTCATATAAGTCAATTACATCAGCAATTACTTCTACTCTATCAGCCTGTCCACAGATACCTGCAGATCTTAAGAACATCATATGCTCAGGGTATATTCCTTCTGAGAGGGATTGACTTGGTGCAAGTTTCTTATCACCATCTAGTATAGGAGCTATGATACTTAAATCTCTACCAGATCTTTGTATAGTATCACATATGATAAGATCTTCTTCTCGTTGGTTATGGTACCAACTTCCAAGATTGACTGCAACCTTATTGGCCTTGTCCCACTTCTCTATGATCTCGTCTTTTGAAAGACCATACCATCTAGAGTTTTTATTCTTAGATGATTTGAGAGCCTGACCTTCTTTATCAAATGGTAATTTGAATAACCCAATTAAGGTAGTTACACTAATCCATTTTAAGTTATCTGCAGTATCAATGCTTTTATAGCTGTGATCCTCTGCGTTGAAAATTATACTCATATTGTATCAAGTTTATCTTCTTCTTCTTCACTTAATAAGGCAAACCATTTATCATCAGGACAACCTGATGATAAAGACCTTGTCTTAAATTTCAAGGAACAACCACATAAACTACAACAGGGGTGTGTACCTGGAGCCATACACTTTTTGCCTTTTACATCCTGATGTTCACAGGTGCTGCATATTTCAGATCTATGCAAGGCAACATCTTCTACAAATTCATCTCTGATAACGGAATTCTTAATTCCCTCCAGGATCTCTTTCCGGTTTTTCCAAATTGTCATTAGCTTTGAACTCATACTTTGATCTTTTGATTTGTATTTTGCGCTTTGATTCTTCATTGATTATCTTATACAAACCTGCAACCTTTTGAAACTTTTCCTCTACATCTTTCTTGATTTTCATCTGAGAAAAAGTTTCAGGGTTTTCTAGTATGCTAAGATGGTTTTGATACTTCTTGTAAAGCCTATCAAGTTCATTCTTTTTAGCTTTAAATGTACCAAAGTTATGGACATGCACATTTTTGTGTTTCATATCCACCAAACTCTTTCTTACACGTGAGTAGAAAAAGTCAATACAATCTTCTACAACTGATTTCTTTATATCAAGTTCATCAGCTGTGATTGGGATAAATTCCTTATAGCTCTTGGGATTCAATGTAGAATATTTTGTAATCTAAAACTATTGTTCCTTTTGTCTGAATTTTAAGGTCATCATTAAGCTTTATCTTCTTTCTTGATTTACCTTCTTTCTCAATTAACTGCAGCTTTTCAGCTTTGGTTAGAAAGTTTCTTACTGTTTGAGATACTTTAAAAATATTCTCATCTACAGTAAGGTTACAAAACTCAGCAAGATCACATTCACCATATACTCCCAATAATGTAAGGCAATCCAATTCTGCATCACTGTGGGGAATTGAATTAGTAAAACAGTGAGAAACAAGTTGATACTTAACTATGTCTCTCCTACTCATACGGATCTTCTTCTCCACTACGTTAGCTTTTGCCATTATAGTTGGTTTTTGAGATTAATCTTTCTTAAGTGTTCTTGGTTTGCTTTCTTCAGCATGGGCACTTGCTTCATCTGCCGCATTTGCCCTCATTTCTTCTTCAAATGCAGTTTGCTTTGCAATATCTTCTTCTGATGGAGCTGTAGTAAGCTGTGCTCTTCGAATGATTGCAGTTACTTGTCTTAACTGTGACTCTGAGATTTGTGCAAGAAGATCTTCATGTTCTGCTTGAAGAGTTAAGACACTGATTTTATCTTTGTAAAACTTTACAGTGTCTTTGCGCATTCTTTCAATTTCCTCTGGTGTGTAATCACGTTCCACAGCTTCTTGATTTTCTGAATTCATATTTGTTGGTTTTAATTAAACATATAACAAATATAATATAAAATGTTTAACTATAACATATTTAAAAAAAATAGGCCCTATTAAGGCCTACTTTATTTGACATATGGAATTTGGGTATTATTTACTTTTCTTAGTCCCAGTCTTCTTTCCAGAAGGAGGGTTGCCTAGCATTGCCATAGATGCTGTTTGATATACAGGAATTTGAGTAGCATCTATTTGACCACCCATTTCGTATAATCTCTTGCCTGTTTTCTTAGTTGACTTTTTCATGTTATCTGTTTTTAAGACTTAAATTTAATATAGTTATCATGTAGAAGCTTCTTGAGATGTCTATTTCAATTGTTATAACATCAATAACACCTAACCTCAGTCTTAACTGAAACTTATCCCATTGTTTGTTTTTAGCTCCCCAATTATTTCTTATTTTCATTATGCTTCATTTTGACTGATTGCACCTTTAGATGTAAGGATTACTTTACGGACATTTGCTGGTTGAGCAATCTTCCAAGCTGTTCTTCTTGCATCATACAATCTTGATTTAAGTATTCTTGTTACTGATACTGCATTTCCTTGGTTTCCACCAAGCACATGATAACAGTCTTTATCTTCTCCTACATAGATTCCTACATGTCCACCACCATCTCTTTTGAAGGTAAGTATATCACCTAACATAGGTTCAGTAACTTTAGTTCCCCATTTTGCCCAAGACAAAGCCCATAAAGGTTTGTCTATTACTTCTAATCCTGCTTTATGACAAGCATACGCAATAAATAATCCACACCAAGGAATCTCATCTGCTGTATAAATCTTTTGTAAGTCAAGGTCTTTAGCCCAAGCCATAATAACTGGATTATGAACTTTTCCTACAACCTCTTTCACCCCTATAAGCTTAACTGCTTGAACAAGAATCTTTGGTGATTTTTCTGTATTTAAAAAACTATAACTCATTTAGGTTCTTTTTTATGTTCTTAGCTTTCATTACTAAATCAATAATCTTCTTAAGAAAAGAATATCCTTTTACAGCAGTAAAATTTTCATCTATACTTTTTACTTCAATAGAAAGAAGTACAAGCGCAATTACTTTTGTAAATAAGAAGTCTAT
>Ga0315293_10004390_pt1 | contig 13418 bp, 18 predicted proteins | sample YL17G13_20_MG_FD_203071 | JGI IMG/M metagenome (GOLD analysis project Ga0315293, IMG submission 203071) | Sediment microbial communities from Yellowstone Lake, YNP, Wyoming, USA - YL17G13_20 | ecosystem: Environmental > Aquatic > Freshwater > Lake > Sediment | place: USA: Wyoming | collected... | reverse complement strand
GGAGGTCTGAATATGCGCGGCTTTTTCCATGCGTGCGTCTCTAGAGGCGGATTCGGAATAATTGGTTAATTCCAACACCTGCATATCCCGGGGGAAGCGGTGCATGACTTCCATGCCCATGGGCATGAGAAAATGTAGCCCGGTTTCATATATTGTTTTCTGGATCCCTCTATTAAAACCGATGTTGACCTGCTTGACGCCGAACTCGTTCGGCTTGACGTAAACAAAACAACCGTAGATTAAAAGCAGAATGACGATTATCGGTAATAATGGCAGGAGCACGACCTTGAAGAAATTTTTTAATTCTCTAGAAAAGCTTGAGGCAAAATCTTCCTGGCCGTCGTGTTCGGATCTTTCATTTTCAAGATACATACATTCCCTCCTTTTTACTGATGGTAAGCGCAGATTATATGATAACTAATTATATACCCGGCGATATATTATGCAACAAATTTTTCGCCGAAAGGCAAAATGAGAAATTCCGGGTGGAAATTCCGGGCGGGAATTCCCGCGGAATTACGGAATTACGGAATTACGGAATTACGAGGAAATAGCTTAAATGCACCGCGCCTTTAATCTATTTGTTATTTCTTTTAATGAGAAGACGCGCTATTCTTTCTTCCACCTTTGGATGCAAGAGAACGATTAAAAGACCCCCAATAATGTTGCCGATAGTTACCGGTATTAGATTGTTAAATATTGCAAGGGAGCCGGATGAAAATTCACCTTTTGCCATAAGCCCTGCAGGTAAGAAATACATGTTGGCTACGGAATGCTCATAACCCGATGCCACAAAGGCCATAATTGGAAAGTAGATTCCCAATATCTTACCCCCGATGGTTCTAGAGGCAATACACATAATTACCGCCAGGCACACAAGCATATTACACAAGATCCCTCGACATAATGCCTCTGTAAAACTTAACTGCAATTTTGTCTCAACAATCTTGACTGCGACAGTTCCTATCGGAGTCAGACTGCCGAGATGAACAAGCAGTCCTGAATTAAATACTAGCCAGGCGATAAACAACGAGCCTAATAGATTTCCGAAATACACAATCAACCAATTGCGCAAGACCCTGCCAAGGGAATATTTTTGATAGATAAGCCCTATTGTCATAAGAATATTGCCGGTAAATAGCTCTGAACCAAGAATAAGCACCAATATAAGGCCGACACTAAAGACGCTCCCTGCGAGAAACTTTGTCAAACCCGGATCCAGCGTCCCCCCGCTTGATACAGCAGTTGCGACAGCTGCACCAAAGGCAATATATATCCCCGCCAAGACCCCAAAGATAAATAACTCAAATATAGTTTCATTTACTTTCTTTTCGCCGATATCGCTTATCGCCTTTGACATCTCAAAAGGACTTAGAAAAAGATTTTCCATTTTTCTCCTTTCTTAGATTTAAATAAATCTGCAGTCGCATCATGCCCCGCTTTCTATGGGGTTTTTTGTTGGTTTACAAAAAACTACAATTTAAAAGATTGAGGTCTCTCTCGTATCAGCCGAGGAGGAACCTCTCTGTTTATATTTAGGTATCTATTATAGCCAAATTACCGGCATAAACAAGTAAATTCTCGCCATTAGAGAGGCATTTCCTCGCGCACTTTGTCCAATTTGTCCGGTATTTTATGGCCAAGAATTCTCTAACTCTTTTGAAGATAAAGAGATAGCTAATGTCCTATATAAGAACCCGGACATTGGTTAATTAATCATTATTGATCTGCCTTCACTTTGCTTACCAGGGAAGGTAAGATAACTATTTCTACTCTTCTATTCTTCTGTTTATTCTCTGATGAATCATTAGGCGCTACTGACCGAAACTCGCCATAACCATTAGCCGATAATCGCTGTGGCCGTACTTTGCACTCATCAACAAGATAATGTAAAACTGCTAATGACCTGGCTGAAGATAGCTCCCAGTTAGACGCCCAAGCAGAATACTTTATCTGGTCATTGTCAGTATGTCCTTCTATTGCTACATTAGAATTTGGGACATCTCTGTTCAAAACTTCAGCTACTTTCTGAAGCGAAAGCTTACCATCTTCTTTTACATTATCTTTCCCGGAATCAAAGAAAACTTCGGATAGAAATGTTATAACAAGGCCCCGTTCAGTCATCTTAAGCTTTGCTTTATATTCCCCTATTTCTTTTTTCAGAGACTTTTCAAGTTCCAGCTTCGCCTTTTCTAATTCTGAAAGCTCTTTATTTTTCTCTTCAGCTACTTGCTCAACTGCCTTAACCTTTTCTTTTTTCAATTGAGCTATTTTATATCTTAGATTGGCATTTTCAAGTTCCAACTCATCGGCCCTGCGAGCTTTCTGAATATAAGAACATCCGGATAAGAGAAAAATTCCTAATAAAACAAAGGTAATTAATCTGCTTCTCATTACAGTCCTCCCTTCTTATCCTTATTTTTTTCTTCTCTCTCTTGTCTTCTGCTGGTAATCATAACATATATAATAAATATAGAAACCCCTCCCAGAAGCAGTCCGACTATCAAATTCATTCTCCAGGTGTCACCCATAATAAATACCTCCTCGTGGTTTATTATTACTTTAAATCTTCTCTTCTTCCTCTTTATTTAACTCGTTTTTTGCTTTTCTGTTATTTTGATACATAAACAATATAGAGAATAAAATTGCAAGCATGAGCACTTCCAATAGCTGCAGAATATTATTTAGCATCAGTACCTGCTCTTTTTAAATATCCTGCTGAAGCAATATATCCCAAGGCTCAAAATCATTGTCCATGAGAATATTATAAATATCCAACCGCTAAGTTTCATAAATATCACCCCTTTTATAAATAAACCACATCTTCTTTATGATATAGCGATAGGAACAACAACATATATTCTTTAATATGGCGCGTGATTAAAAAATTATTCCTTATATGCTCCCTGCCATTTTGTCCCAATTTCTTAGCATATTCTGGATTAGCCAGAAACTGCTTAATAGCAAAACTAGCGCCGTCTATGGAATGGCACAATAAACCAGAATATTTATGTTTTATTTGTAGCGGGATCCCTCCTACATTAGAAGCTACAACTGGCTTTGACTTCCATAGAGCTTCAGCAACAGTTAAGCCAAAGCCCTCTTTTAAAGATTTTTGCACAATCACATTTGAGGCTCTCTGCAAAGCATTAACTACTATGTCATCCTGGGGCAGTAATAAAATATGTATATCTTTATCATGTTCCGATTTCGCTTTAACTTCTTCTAAAACCTCTACGCTTTCAGGGTCATCAGTCGCGCTCCCTCCTGCTAAAATAAGCTGGCAATCAATATATTTCTTTACCTGCTTATACGCCTCGATAACACCTACAGGATCTTTTAAACGGTCAAAACGGGAAATTTGCGTAATAATAGGCTTATCCTTTTTAATGTTATATTTTCTCAATACTGAATCTATTATTTCCTGGGGCAATTCTCTATTTTTATCGCTTAAAGGATCAATGGAGGGGGAAATCAAAAACTGCCTTATAGACAGTCTTTGCGAAAAACCGGGCGCGGAAAATACCGCGCTATCATAATCGGCTATAAAATTCTCCAGGAAGCCCCATACTCTCTGGTTAGGATTAGACACATCAATATGGCAGCGCCAAATCCATTTATTGCCTGAGCGCTTTTTTATCAAAGCTATGGGCTGAGGGTCATGCACAAATACAATATCTCCGTGAATATCCAATGCCTCTATATTTTTCCGGCTGGTTTCCATGAATATGTCAAAATCACGCTGTGTTATCTCTTCCGGCTTTCCATGCAAAGCATTATGAAATTTTTTCGTTACTTCAAAAAATTGCTCGCCGCCCCTTATAACATCCCATCTGGTATCTACCTCTAACTCTTTCAATAGAGGGACCATGCGGTTAAGTATCTCAGCAACTCCGCCGCCTACCGCTGTGGAATTAATATGCTGGATAACCCTGCCCTTGAGTTTTTCAGCCAATAGCTTTAGATCATCTATGATAGGCTGTCCTACTATTGGTATATATTCTTCTATATTGGCCATTATTAATCCTATAATCCCTGCTCTACTGTTCTAATGATTACTTTCCTTAGGTCTTCCAGAGTATAAGTATAAGGGTCAAGCCTTGAAATCCTATCTGACAATTCTTTATCTCCGATAGACGTTTCTATCCAGTTTGAAAAATCATTTGTCTTTTTTTCCAGCCTTAACCGCGACTCAAAGATATGAAAATATATGGAGTCTATGGTTATATTTTTAACTACATCGGCAAACTCTCTCAAATCATAAGCGATATAATTTGTCTGCAATACAAAGCTAACTGACTTTATAAAATGAAATTCCTCTCCTTCTCCTGTAAACTTCAGCTTAGCTGACATATTATTTTTCAGATAATCTTCAATAGTCGCAATAATTTTATCCCTGAGGCTGCGAATAGTGGAAAACTGGATTGTATCAATACTGGCTAGTTTCTCTCCTAGCTCATCCTCTCCCAGCACTTTACTTACCCAATAGGCAAAATCATTAGGCGGTTCAGGAGATAAATACTGGTGTTGCTGCAAGAATCTATGTGTATGGTGGTAAATACATGCCCCAGGCACCTGTTTTATTACGCTCAATAACTGGCTTAAATTTGATGCCCTAAAGCCAGTCAATTCTGATAGATGTAGCCTTGTATAGAACCTAAATGGCTCTATGGCTTTGATTAATCCTGACACATATCCTCATCTGTTTTAATTTTTAAAATCTGCTCCAGGAACTCGGTTACCTCTTGAGTATTTTTTAGATAATACTTAGCATGAGAACTTCCTGGATCGCCTACAAACACAGTCAAGCCTACATTCTTTAATGCCTTGAAGGCATCTTCATCAGTTATATCATCTCCGATATAGATAGGAACACATGGTTCTCCGTTTAAAATAAATTTTCGCCTTGCCAAAAGCCATAAAACAATCTTGCCTTTATCCCATTCTAGAAGCGGCCTTATCTCCAGCACCTTCTTGCCTGGTCTAATTTTTATTTTATTGCTTACGATATAACAGATAAGCGTTTCATGAAAAATTGTTTTTACAAGAGCTTTGCCTTTAGAATTAACAAGGCGATAATGAACGCTCAAGCTTAAACCCTTATCTTCTATAAACACACCTTTAATCTTTGACAGCTTCTTCCTTAAATCTATTTTAATTTTTTTAAGTATTGCTTTATATCTTAGAGATACTGGAGCTCTAAATTTAATCTTTGGGCCATCTATTTCCAGACCATGATTGCCAGCATAAATTATTCCTTCTAAGCCTATTTTATTTTTTATATCTTTCAAAGCCCTGCCGCTTATAATAGCAATTTTACAATGCTGATTTTTTGATAGTTTCCTAAGAATCTCTGCTGTTTCCTTGGAAATAACAGCATTATCCGGGTTCTGTACTATGGGTGTTAATGTGCCATCATAATCTAAAAAAAGAAATATAAATTTGCCCTTCAAGGAGTCTTTTAACTTATTCAATTGAAAAAATAAATGTTCCATAATGCCCCTGTGAAAGGCTTACGCCTTTTTTAAGGATGTTAGTTCTGTAATGATATTTCCTGCCCAGCGGTAAACATTATTTTCTGTGATTATCTTGCGCATACTCTCCATTCGTTTTATTTTTTCTTCCAGAGGCATTCCTAATGAAAACTTTATCGCATCCGCAAATTCTTCGATCGCATAGGGATTAAACTGAACCGCGCCCGTTAATTCCCTGGCAGCGCCTGTAAATTGACTCAAGATAAGCGATCCAGACAAATCTTTCTTTGCAGCTACATATTCTTTGGCCACGAGATTCATCCCGTCGTGTAAAGAACTCACTATGCAAAAATCCGCCATTTTGTAAAAAGGCGCGATCTCATCTTGGGAGAAATGCTTTTTAAGATAAATAATCGGTTTCCAGTTTCCATCCATATGTTTCCAGTTTTTCTTTTCCACCAATTCATCGATTTCAGACATAAGATCATGGTAGCGTTTTATATGGACGCGGCTGGGAGCGGCCAGCTGCATAAATACTACCTTTTTCCTATATTGGGGATATTTCTCGAAAAATCTATCAATTGCAAGAACCCTTTCAATGATACCTTTGGTGTAATCAATTCTGTCAACTCCTACGCCGATAATCTTATCTTCCAAGTCAAATTCCTTTTTGATATTTTCTATTTGCCTGGTTAGGTCGCTTTCCTTAACATCGCTGGTTATATGTCCGTCAACACTGATAGGAAAGGCTCTGACAAAAGTTTCTTTATCCAACCGGACAACACTGAATTTCTCAGTGTCTACCCTTGATTCAATAAGGCGGTTTGCCGTATCCAGGAAATTATTACAATGGTTCTGGACATGGAAACCGATTAAGTCACAGCCAAGCATACCGTCTAAAATTTCCTTCCGATAAGGGCATATCGAAAACGATTCAGGCGTAGGCCAGGGTATATGCCAGAATAAAGCAATGGTGGCATCTGGACGTTTTTCTTTTATCATCCTGCCTAATAGCGTGAAATGATAGTCATGGATAAACACAAATGGATTTTTTGCGGGTAATTCTTTCAGCACGCTATCAGCAAATTTTTGATTTACCTTTTTATATATTTCCCAATCCATCTCTCTAAAAACAGGCCTGGTATGCGTATTATGGCAAAGAGGCCATAGTCCTTCATTTGCAAAACCATAATAATAGCCGTCTTCCTCATCTTTGTTAAGCCATATTCTTTTTAAGATATATCGGTTGTCTTCCGGCGGCACACCAAGTTTATCTTTTGAGTTTACAAACTTTCTGTCAGCATTGCCTGCGCCATGAGCTATCCACATCCCTCCGCAAGCGCACAAGATTGGGTGCATGGCTGTTACAACGCCGCTTGCCGGTCTTATGCATTTAGTTACGCCTATAGTATCGTCTACAACATGCATATACGGCTCTCTGTTTGAAACCACAAATAACGCGTTTTCCCCCAGCTTAGCGCGGACAAGATCCTTTAACCTCGCTTCTGTCCACGCATCTTCTTTCTGAAGCCTTACGGATGCCTCATCGGAAATTGTCCTGCGCGCAATCCTAAGGTTCAATGCAACTTGTTCCACTTCGCTGGCAAGTTTGCCAAGCTCTCCTCTTTCTTTAATAGGATATAATTCGTCTATTTCTCCTTTTTGGAAATGATGAAACCATTCGGTAAGCCTGAGAACCGGCAAAATAAAGATCTTCCTTTGAATCAGAAGCATAATAAACACGATTACGACTAATAAAATTATTAACGTAATGCTGAGTCTTTTCCATAGCGTAGTTAATGTGGTAAAAACATAGGCTGTATCGTAAATAACCTCGATCATCCCCAAAATATTATTTTCATCATCTATAACAGGTAAAATATAGCTGTATACAGAAGAATCTCTAAATTGCTCTAAGGCGCCCCGCGGGGTTTTATTGGCAAGCACTTCCGCAAGATAGGGCTTTTCCTTATCTCTCCAGTCAGAAATTCTTTCAGTAATAGCTAAGATTTTGCCCTCTTTGTCATAAATAACACACCCCTGCAGCCTTTCTCTTTTTTGAAAGCTTTCGACTAAACCATTGGCAGATTTTAACTCGTTATTAATAAGAATTGCTTTGGCAGAAAATTCCAGGGTTTCATTAATGGCCTTGGCCTTTCTTTGAAGGCCGTCCATTAATTTATCCTGGGTAAAACGGATTTGCATAATGCCGAATACCGTAAACCCAATGGCAACGATAAGCAAAATCGGCAGAATAAATAAAAGTATTCTTTTCATTGTTTTTTCCTCTTTTTAATATTTGGGAATAAGTCTTTTAATACAAAAAATGTTCCTATAAGAAATATCAACAAAAATTTGAAAAACACCCCCATGCTTAAAATAGTCGCTGGCAAAACATCTATAAAAAATAACAGGTTGATTGTTATCCTTAATATAAATTTTAAAAACAATACTGCAGCAAAAAACAATAAACCAGAGGCTAATATTCTAATAAAAAACATAACCACCTCTATATTTAATTACAAACCGCCAATTATGTGACCCTGAAAAATTGCGAACAAAAGACACGCCATACCAAAAAGCATCAAAAGTGAAAAAATAATAAAAAGCATTCGCGCATCTTTCTCTTCTTTTAGAATCTTTAATAAACTCATTTTGCTCCTTTCTGTAAATAAAAACCACCATCCTGCTTTAACGCAAGATGGCGGCCCGACCATCTAAAAATCCTCCAGGAATACTTACTTATTCCCAGACCACTTATACTAAATTCTCAGATGTAATATACCACAATCAAAGAAAAATTCAACAAATTAATAAGTTGACTCCGCTAAGGACGGCAGTAATATTACAAAGGGGAGACCTCTCTGCAAACAGCTCTTGCGTAATTTCGGCGATATTGGTATTAAATAGGATCGAATTAGATAGGAATTGCGCTATTTTGGCTATTATTTAGGAGATAGGTTTTTAGAGGATTTGGCTTGGGATAAATAGCAAGGATGAGCTAAAAAGTAATGCCCTAACTCTTTGAAACATCGAGAGATACAAAAGCCCTAATTTTAAGTTAAAATTAGGGCTGAGAATCTATGTGAATCTATAAATCAGATAGTTTACTGGGGTTACTGGAGGGGCACAGATTAGTAACGAAAGTACCCTCTCACCGTTCCCTTAAGAGATTCGAACTAATCTACTATAACTATTGAAATTTATTACTAAACGACGCCCATTTTATCATCAAACCTTACAGGAATTTGTCTTGGACTTTTTAATTTCTTCTTTAAGTGCTTTGAATAAACTACCTATAAGCATCTTTAATTTCTTATCAGGGACATATTTCCAAATATCGTTATTATATTTATCTAGAAACGTATATTTTCTTCCTGCTCCTAATTCTTTGAGCCATTCACTTTGCGCAGAATGAACAAACCTTTCGGCCTGTTTTTTATTACCTAAAGCAGAATACCAGCCCGCCCAAGCGGCCTGCCGCATTGAACTCGAAGTAAATAAAAAGACTGGCTCCTTATATGCTTTATTGGTTTTTACCTTCAATTCCCCGCCTCCTGAATGGGATTAAAATATTTCCCGTTAATTTCTTATAGATAATCAGAACTTAAAGTGTCTCTGGGGACTCTCCTTTTTAATCTCTTCCTTGATAATATCAATAAATTCACGAGCTGATTTTAACGCGCTTTTCGCGTCACTCATGGAAATATTGACCTTCCATGGTTCATAAATAAAGCTATTGCGGTTTTTTCTCATATAGTCGAATTTTTCAGTTAGAGCTTTATATTTATCTCCCAGAAAGTGTGCCGTAAAACTAACAACTGTTTTATGCTGAAAATTTGTTGATGGCCTGAAACCTTTAACAAATACAAACGCCCTGCCGGCATGAAGCATTGCTGTATAGGCTACTTCATAAGCATGACCTTCGTCTATTGATAACAGTTTCTCCGAAACTCTGAGATTTTTCTCGGCGCTTTTGATAACCTTCTCTATCTGATCAAACCCTATCTTTTCTGCTTTAATCAGCTTCTTTTCTATGTATTCTTTTAAGAAACCGTTAGAGGTCATTTTTTTCTCCTTTGATAAATATTTTTTTGTCTTTTATTACTTCCGAGATAAAAGAATTATTTTTTTTCTTTTCTTTTTTATATTCGCTTTCTGTATAACGCGTATAATTGATCTCCTTAAACATCTTCTTTTCTATATTGCTTATAACGCGTATCAGTTCGTCCTCATCAATATTGTCCCCTATCAAAAATATATCGACATCGCTATCCTGTCTTTCATCTCCTTTTGCGAAAGACCCATATATGAAAGCGACTTTAATACCTTTTATCCCTGGCATAGCATCTTTTATGAATTTTAACACACCTTCGGTTTTATAGATAATATTTTTAATCTCTTCATAAATCGGATTTTGTTTATTCAGAGAAAATAGTTTTATATTGCCGATTTTACGCGCATTGAGTATCCCCGAAGAATTGAGTTTCGTTAACTCTCTATGAAGCGTTCCTACAGAGAGATGATGTAGGCTGGCTAGTTGTCGGGTATAGTATTCGATATCTGGCGATTCAACGAATGCCTTAAGTATGATTCGGCGGGTTTTTGAGCCTATTATATTTTTTAGCATATTGTTCTAATTCTGAGAACGATTGTACTCATTTTGAGAACGGATGTCAAGAAAATAATACGGGCATGTTACAGGATTCAAACGAAGGCGCAGGAGATGAGGACTGCTCCTCTCCAATTTATGCCAATATCACACTTGATATCCTTCAATATTTTTACCAATATAGCATTAAATAGCCGATATTAAATACGAGAGGATTTGCGCTATTTTTTCAAAATTCTCTCTAAAAATTACACTCTTCCCCGACGGAGATCTTGTTTTAAAATATCGCGGAATTCTTCTACGGAAATAACGCCCTAAGTCCTAGGAACATCGATGGATAAAAAATCCCCGACAGGTTGGCCTGTCGGGGATTTGTCCTAACTCATTGTGCTACATAGAGATAGGAGATGTTGGGGTCCCTCTCGTATGAGCCGAGTAGGAACCTCTCGCTATATATTAGGTATCTATTATAGCGAGATTACTGGTAGAAACAAGCAAATTCCTGACTTTAGAGAGGCCTATTCCTCGCTAATTTGTCCGTTTTGTCCGGTGATTTCTGGCTTGAAACTGCGTAACTATTTGATGGGTTGAAAGATAAGGATGTCCACCTCTCTTTGTCCGGACATTTCAGAATGTTACGACTTTATCGCTCTCCTTGATGATCTCATACATATCCTTCATCGTGTTGATCGGACACATTTCAGTACCTTCCTGATTTCGAGACTTAATACATGTTCCGCAGGCAAGAATCTTACCACCTGACTTTAATAGCTTATCCGCCTGTTCGACCGTATTAAACTTTTCAGTGCTTATGTTCTGATACTCAACACCTTTACCCGTAAGAAACACCTTCACTTCGTCTTTCTGACCAATGGCAAAATTAGCGTACCGCAATGCATTCCAACACGTCTCAGAGTCATTACTGGAGATTATAACACCAATCTTCATTTTAAAGCTCCTTTCGTAAGAACGATCCCATAATGATACGGTTTCAAATCATATTGAACAGTATTGCTAAATCCGGCGCTCTCAGCCCATTTGATACATTGTTCCGGCTTTGGCCGGATATCCATTGAAGGGCCACGAGGCGTCTTGGAGTCATAATTCCAATGGATAATCCCAAGCTTTCCTCCTGCTTTCAAGATACGTCTTGCTTCATTAATAAGAACCATGGGTTTTTCAAGGTGAAGAATATTAAAAAGCATTACATAGTCCACGCTTTCATCGGGCAGACTAGAACCCTCGGTCATAAAATCACGCATCACAGTTTGCACATTGCTCAAACCGTGCTTTTTAGCTTCTTCATCGGTAACGCGGATCATGTCCGGCTCGATATCCAGCGCATAGACTTTCCCTTTAATAACTTTAGCAGTTGGAATCGTAAATGTACCGTATCCGCAACCGAACTCCGCCACATCACCTGTTTGACTGTTTATGCCAAACGTAGCTATAATCTCTGCGGGATTAAAAAAATTCTCCCACATTTCACGCTCCGGCATACCGCTTTCCCGAATCTTCATATTAGGTGCCTCTACTAATTAATTATACCGCTTCCCGTATTTTTTAAAACTAAAACCTCAGGCTCATCGAAGTAACTAACACATTGGCATAATTCCAATCATTAGCTTTTTTCTTGGCGTCCAATAGATACGCTACGCTAACATTTAAATATTTGTTTAGGACCAAAGATATGCCGGCACTTGCCCAATTTTCATTAAACTGGTCCTGTTTTGTATCATAAAAGGTTTCATTTTCTATGAAGGGCGATAATTCAAATTTACCTATCTTAAAAGCTTTGGTTAACCTTGTAGAATTTCGCCAGACTGTAAGTGCTTTATCGAAATTATATTGATAACGCAGCCGGTCAATAATCTTAAGATTAAATATCTTCTCTAAGGGCACTTTGGCTGTCCCATCTAAATAAACCAAATCGGACCTATCCACGTTTCCGATGGACTTCGTTTCTTGATAAACATAGTAAGGCGCAACCTCGAAATATTTACCTATCTTAAAGTTGATGGCTTGTTCAAGTTTAAAGAGATAACGATATGACATATCATTCTTCATCCGCCATTCAGGTTTTATAAGATAGCTTATTGTTTTGGTAATAGGTGCCTCGAAAGAATACCTCGACCAATACTCCCAGTCTCTTTCGGCGAAGGCAGAACCGCTTATCTCTAATATTAGCAGTATAAAGGTAAGAATAAAAAATATCTTTTTCATGCTTTGCCTCAATCTAAATTCAATGCCCTCACGGGACATGCCGATACGCAGAGCTTGCATTTTAGGCAATCCTGGTCTTTTACGGTTTGAAGGCCTTCTTTTTTAAACTTAAACGGTGCCACTTGAATGGGGCAGATCTTATAGCAAAGCTCACATTCAGTGCATAATTTAGAATCGATCCTTAACGCATATCTCCATCTCCCGGCCCAGTTGGCCATTGAGCCTATAGGACAAAAACAGCACCAAGTGCGCTGGTGAAAAATCAAAGCCAGAATTACGCCTAAAATAGTAGTAACTGTTAAAAGCATCACAAAGAACATTCCTATTTTATAGGGATTTGGCCAGCGCTTGATAATCTGGAGAGTCATCATCAGCATAAGAAAAGAAAGCATACCAATTCTAAAGGGCAAACCTTTAAAAAACCTTGGGATTTCCTTCTTGGGGCTAATGGGTTTTATCAGAACATCAAAGAAGCTACCTCTGGGACAAAGCCAATCGCACCATTTCCTGCCCTTGAAAACTCCGATGCCTATCCCTAGAAGCATACAGAGGGGGATAAAATAACCTAAGAGAGGGTAACGCCATCCTCCAATAATAACCACCAGAAATAGGCCTGCCATAAAAAACTGCTTGGCCCTTCTCTTCTTTTCCAAACCCTTATATTCTGTCATATTGAATATATTACTTTATTAGAATAGACTGATATATTGAAGAAAAAAAATAATAGACTACCTTTTCCCCGCTATGCGTATGTCCTGAGATAGTTTCTCTGTCTGAGCTAATCTTTCAAGGAGCATTTCTCTTATAATGTCAAATGCTTTACTAATCTTAGGGTTAGCTAAGGAGTAATAAATCGTCGTGCCTTCTCTTCTTGTCTTAACAATACCTCTTTCTCTTAAGATACTTAAATGTTGGGAAAGATTTGCCTGCCGCATCTTGGCAAGCTTTACCAATTTCCCCACAGACAGTTCTTTATCTTTTAAGAGGCTTAGTATCTCTAGCCTTTTAGGTGAGGTAAAAACTTGACACATCTGGGCGTGAAGTTCATAAAGTTTTTGTTCCATCAAGTCTCCAATATTTAGTATATGCGAATATTAACATATATGGCG
>Ga0315293_10004389_pt1 | contig 13419 bp, 21 predicted proteins | sample YL17G13_20_MG_FD_203071 | JGI IMG/M metagenome (GOLD analysis project Ga0315293, IMG submission 203071) | Sediment microbial communities from Yellowstone Lake, YNP, Wyoming, USA - YL17G13_20 | ecosystem: Environmental > Aquatic > Freshwater > Lake > Sediment | place: USA: Wyoming | collected... | reverse complement strand
TAAGAAAAAGGTTAATGGAGATATGGGCTACGAGTGCCATGAAATAGAATCAGATGGTAATAATCTCCGCTTAATATACTGTGATGGTGTAGAGATAACTGTTCCAACTAAATTAGTAGAGTGGATAAAACCAGAACATAGAATTAGTGAGATATTAAATCATTATAAAGACTGAGGTGATGATATGTTGAATGTGATTTATGCCCCGAATAAAGTGGATTATAAACCCGGTCAGAAATATATTTTTCTCGCCGGCTCAATAGAGATGGGTACAGCAGAACGATGGCAGGATACGGTTCTTGGACTGCTCGAGATGTGGCACACCAAGAACGTAACTTTGTTGAACCCGAGACGCTCAGATTGGGACGATACTTGGAAACAAAGTATAACGAATCCTAAGTTCTACGAGCAGGTAATATGGGAACTCGACGCACTCAAAAATTGCGACAAGATACTAATGTATTTTGACCCCGAAACTAAATCACCGATATCGTTACTTGAATTGGGACTTCATGCTCGAGATAACAAATTGGTGGTAGTTTGTCCTAACGGATTTTGGCGAAAAGGTAACGTCGATATAGTATGTGAGTATTACGGGATTCCACAAGTTAGCACATTAGCAGAAGCAGTGAGGATGGTGATACATTAATGACAGATAAACAGTATTTGGCTAATATTAGGAAAATTAAAGACCCGATTAGAATGCTGGAAGAAATAATAAAACTCTATGGTGATTTCGGACTCGATAACTATTATAAAGACCTATATGATGAAGTCATATCTCATGCTTGTGTTGTCTTAGTGGAGGCGAAAAAATGTGGAAAACTGAAGAAGAGTTCCTGAAAGCTATAAAACCCAAATCGAATGCCAATAATTGCTTTGAATGTGAGAGTTGCGAAAGTTGTGGTGGTTGTTATGCCTCGGAAACAAAAAATTGAAATAATCTATTATGCCCACTCTAAACGAATATACGGAACCGATGTCGAGAAACGAGAACTCGAGATTATACGTAAAGCTTATCACACTGCTATAATACTCAATCCATCTAATCTCGGATGGAAATCCGAACCCGATTGGTATCACTGGATGCAGAATGAGTTCCCAAAGACCGACCTCGTGATATTCTCGGACTGGAACGAATTTATCGGGAAAGGAGTTTATTTCGAGATAGAAGAAGCGAAGAGGTTAAGTATTCCGATTAAGTATTTAGGTCCTGACGGGAAGATAACAAAATACTTTAGGCTCGGAAAAATACGTGAACGTGACTGGGTCCTGCACTCAAAAGTTATGAAGGTGAAGCAATGCCAAGTGATTACGAAATCTTAGATGAGAAAACCTACTTAGAGTCGGAAAAACAACTCTGTGACTGGCTCACAAGACTTTGTGATGTTAAGATATGCTTAGGCTACGGTCCTGCGTCTTGGTGTGATGGGGATAAACGCATAGTCATTGACAAAAAAGTTGCTTCATCTGCACTTAATCATGCAAGTATTGGAAGATTCGACCTGAGCTTTTCTGATTTATGTGAAAATCTAAGTCATCTTGTTGCTCATCTAAGGAAAGGGGAAGAGCACAATATTGACTTTTATAAGGAACAGGCAGCTGCTCTCTGTCAGATGTTCACTAATTTCACTAATACAATCCGGTACACTGTTAAACACCCAAGCGTCAGATATAAGAAGAAAATTAAGATTTTGGAAAAGACATTACTGGTTAAAAGTTCCAATCTCATGGACCGGGTCATTAAATCTCTAACTGAAGTGATAAGTGGTGTACAGAAAGTTAACAATGAGGAAATAGAAATTGTTGAGAGAAATATACATTGGAGCGATTACATAAAGCTAATGAGAGTGTTAAAACAGTGGGAGAGTAGTTTTCCTGATAAGATTATTGTACGTCGTGGAAAGAGACATACAAAAAATTAATTATGATAATTTTCTCTAAACATTCTCCAAAACATTTATATATCCCCCTGCCCATATAGATTATCCCTAAGAGGGGAAATAGAGGGAATATTATTCAATACAAAAGTTCTAATAATTCAACTCGAATTAAAATAGTATTCAATCGGGGAAGTTAACATGGATGTTTCCCTAGTTAGAAACTTTCGTATAGCATTGAGACCCTCCATGTTTGACGAACGGATACCAAAGTCGATTGGGGAAGTACCTGGTCGAATGTGGCATCGTGAGAAACGAGTCTGGACTGTTCCGATATCATCCATAGATAAGTTAGCAGAGAAGTTATTACATGACAAAGTCTGGAATGAGGACGACGTCAGAACAGTTCGTGGTCTTGTTAATCAACTTATAGACCACACCAAAACCGACATATCACTTGTGAAACAAAATGCACTTATACCTCTTCGTGAATATCAGGAAGATACCCTTAAATTCTTTATAAACCGGGGTTCAGCTTTAGGTGCTCTCGACATGGCTACAGGTAAGACTTTTACTTCGTTAGCTTATTACTTTTATTTGATGAGAACCAGAAAGATAGAAAAATGCCTTATGGTAGTTCCTGTATCTGCCATGTTCCACTGGTATCGTGAATCTAAAAAATTCTTCGGGAAGGAGTTAAATAACTGTATAGTTGGTTATGAGTTTGATGCTAAAGGTAATCCTAAAATAATTAGTCGTGAAGACAGACTAAATCAACTTAAGTCAACCGAGTATAATGGTTTCATAATAAACTACGAGAAGGTCAAAGATATTGTTGACCATCCAGATGTGCTTAACTCGTGGAGTTCACCACATAATTACCTAACCATAGCAGATGAGGTCACCAGAGTTAAAACTTGGAGCGCTCAAAGAACCAAGGCATTAAAAGCTCTCCCGTCAACTTATCGTGTCGGGTTATCGGGTAGACCCATCGAGAATAACATAATGGAGTATTTCACTATACTCGACTGGATATGGCCTAAATGTTTGGGTAGTTGGGGACAGTTCAAAGACAAGTTCACAGTTACAGACCATTGGGGTAAAGCTGTTGGATATCGTGATTTAGAGGTAATCCGTAGCATATCCTCATATATAGCAATACAATATAAGTTGAATGATGTTCAACCCGACCTTCCACCTGTTATGAAGAATCAATATGATGTCAACTTAAGCTCCGAGGAAGAAAAAGAATATGAGAAGATATCAAACGCCATTGATGGAGCAATAGAAGTTATGAAAGGCGGTGAGAATAACCAAGGCATGATGAATGTGTTAAGCTTGTTCCAGATGAGCTTAATGTTTTGTGACCATCCAACTCTGGTTAGAAATTCAGACTCTATGACAGCTAAACAACTTGGGATAGTAATTAATAAATCATCTAAGCTGGAAGAGTTCAGAATTATACTCGATGAGATTTTAGCCAGAAAAGGTAAGGTAGTTGTTTTCAGTCATTTCAAGAAAATGTTGGATTTACTTGAAATAGATATTAAGAGGATATATCCATTAATTAATGTATATAAATATGCAGGTGGTTCGACCCCATTTAAGAGACAACAATTAATAGATGCTTTTACATCAAACCAGAATCCATCAGTGTTCCTTTCAACTGACGCAGGAACGTATGCCATAGAGTTGCAATGTGCCTCTTACATAATTAATTATGACTTGGCGTGGAATCCGGCAGTCATCGACCAAAGGATAGCTCGTCTTCATAGACCTGGTCAGAAAAATCCTGTAATGGCGATTAACATGGTAGTAAAAGGACCCGATAAAGTGGAGGAACGGGTTCTTGAAATACTACAAAAGAAGGAGCTGTTGTATGATGAAGTATTGGGCGATAGTATGGAAAGACCTGAAACTGAGAATGAAATTACGTTTGGGACTGTTAAAAATCAAGCATGAGCCAGGCTATGCTATTATAATACATATTCACGTTCTCCCTAATGGTGAAGCAAGAATCCAGTATGATGGTGATTTAATGCTCGCACCAACAGTTCTTGGTAAAGCAAGGAAAATACTCGAGGATGAGATTGGCAATAGAAATAACGTCATAGTCAAGTCTAAGGGTAGATTCGTTGGAATGGGAGAAAAAGAAAGTGGAGTTTTAGCTAAAACAACGATAATGGAGGAGTGAAAATGGACAAATCGGAACTTGAGAATTGGGCGCAGAAATTGGGAAAGCCGGTAGAGGAACTCGAGGATGAGCTTAATAAGCTTAAACAATCGAACATAATTATGAACATGCCTGATGTTCAGCAGAGGGAACAAGAGGCGATGCGAGTTCTAAAGAATAGGTACGCCAGAAGCCTTCTTCTGGGCGGAGTAGAAAATGAGTGTCAGGTTATGATTATCTCAAGAGGTTCAAAGCGACAGATTCAGGTGGATAGCAAGAACAATCCGGGTCAGAAAGAATCCCGTGATGTTTTAAATATCTTAGGGGTTGGTAAGAAGGCAGGTGCAACAGAGTACATTCCAATGGTAATGACTGCATGGGGACAGGACATAGATAAGGTTCCAAGTCTCGAGCAGTTCACTGTTTATAAGACCAATCTCAGGGAAAAGCAGGCCAGTGGAAGAACAGTGTTCAATATAACTCAGAACACCCAGTTCACCAAGGAAAAGGTAGTTACAAAAGAACAGGCAGTAGGTTTGCTTGAAAAGGTGTTCGAGAAAGTAAAATTCACTGAGTACGGAACAGTAGCTGGAAATGGAAAGACCTATATAGTCAAGGGCTCAGTCATTCGACATATGAGTTCTGAAAGAGATGGCAGAAAGTTCGCTGTGTATGGTATTCGACCTGATGATATGGAAGATATTGAAGACCTGATAACAACTCAGGGCCTGACCATATGGATAGACCCAGTGAATATGAAATGGGGTTCAGACTCATTGCTGATATTTGTGGGACAGTTCAGGAAAGGCAAGAATGAGGTTGTTGCGATGAATGCTGATGGAGTAATTCCGATGGTGGAATATCCATTAACAGAAGCCTCGTCTCCACAAGAACCCGTTGATGCTTTCGATGCCCCTACCCCTACCCCTGCGCCTGCGGCTAAGTCAGCCCCAGCAAAGCCTGCAACCAAAGCAGAATCCAGAAAGAAGAACGTCGAAGTATTCGACAATGTGAAATTGGTCAGTAGTGGAGACGAGTCCGACCCATTCGGAAACTGAGTTGATTAAATGGTCGAACTAAAAATAATACCAATGAAGAAGTCGCCGGCATATTGGTATCTAAAAGTATTGAGATGTCATATGCCAGTGACAAGGATATTAAAGGATAGTAGAGTTCAATCTATACATCCAACCAAGAAAAATTTAAGAAACTTGGAGGAAATATCACATAAACCACACGATGAAGAAATGCTGTGGCGAATCTTCGGTAAGATGGGGTGATAATATGGGGAGTGAAAATGTAAAAAGTGTTGAACCAGAATTTGATTTATCGCCAATGGAGGGTAAAACAAAAATAACAATAACCGTAGCCGGAGAAAAGGGTGAAAGTAAAACAACTTTTGCCCTTTCGGTTCCAGGTACAATAGGAGGTATATCTCTTGACCTTAAGACCGACCTGATAAGAGAATGGCTTGAATCCATTGGTAAACGAAAACCCGGTGAAATAAAAGTATGGGATGGGGTTAAATATTACACTGCAGATTCTGGTGATGATAAATCAATAGTTAAAGCGGGTGAAAAGAACTACAGATATCTTAATTCACTTCTTGATAGTATAGAAGGACAGTATGACTGGATATTACTCGATGGTCTTGAAATCTTACATAACATCTGCGAACTTGTGATGAGACATAATCACAAGATTGGGGCGACAGAAGGCTTCAAGGAATTTGCCTGGTGGAAGGAGCGAAGAATGTTCCTTCGTACAATACACATGAAAGCCCTCAAGGCAGCGAGAAAGGGTGTTATCTATACCACATACATGGAGTTCGTGGCAGAGTTAGTTGAGAATGAGAGAACTGTCACAGGTAAGAAGCATCCGAAGTGGGTTGATGTAATAATGTACGAGACTGATGTGACAGTTCACTGCTATCATAGAGAGGACTCAGTCGGGAAGAAACGCTATTATGTCAAGGTGATGAATAGCAAGCGTCCGACATTTATAAAAGATGGAATAACAGTTGAGGTGAGTGGACCAGATTACTCCAAGTTGTTTGGAGCTAATCCAGTGGCGGTTGAACAACCTGAACCTAAAAAGCCTAAGTTACCAAGTCCGATAGTAGCAGCGAATGTTGATAATACTAAAACTCAACAGCAGAAGGAAGAAGGAGAAATACCGTTTTAGAATGGAGGAAATAATATGGTAATAAAGATAGTAGCTACAAAAGACCAATGGCAGAAATTTGTCGAGCGAAGCTCGGCAGGGAAATGTGAGCTCTTCGAGGTTGTCACCATGAAAGTTGATGACAAAGCGAAGAAAATTGAAGTGAAAGAAACCTCGAAATGTGGAACTTCTAGGATTGAAGTTGCCTGGGTTCCTCAGTCTATAAAGGGAGCAGGTAAGATAACAATATCAACTGGAAGATTCGCCAAGGCTCTTGGAGCAATTGGTGATGCCACCCCTATTACAGCAACATTCGACGAATGTCATGTTATTCTGGAAGGAACCGGAAGATGGATTAAGTTCGGTCTCCCAGAAGTATCAACTGAGGATGCCCCAGCATTCCCAGCCCTGAAAGACCACATAATAGATATAGAAGCCGATGCCGACATTCTGGTTAAAGGAATGACCAGTTCAGTATCAGCAATAGAGTGTGACCCAGTCATGTATACCCTTATGTATAAAAGTGGAGTAGTTAGCATGAAAGTGGGTGACTTCGAGAAAACTGGTGGGGAAGTAATAATTCCAGTGGCATCATCTCTCGCCAAGAAAACCGATGTTGAGACCTTTGAGTCATGTCATAATCATTTCCTAAGAGACATGCTGGGCATGGGTGGAAAGGTCAGGTTGTCAATCGGTGATAAATATCCACTAAAGATAGTTGTGGATGATAAGATACTCGGTTCAACCTATTATATAGCCCCAACCGCTGGAATAATAGAGTAAATAGAGGTAGTATAAATGATTTGTTAGTAAGTAAGTAAGGAGTGTGGTGGTATGAAGTCCGAGCAATATTTTGCTTTGCTTAATGAACTAAAAATGGATGGAATGGCAAGATATGTTGCTTCGCCTAAGCAATTCATGACCACCACACAAAATTCGTTTATGCTCAATGTTGTTATGCTCGACCATAAACCTCAATCAGTATGGATGAGTCAAAATCGTGAAGTCGGAGGAAAACTCTTGATGGAGAAAATATTTATAGAGTTTGAGGGCAAAGGCCCAATGTACTCCGAGCGAGAGCAAAGTCACGCTGACATGCTAAAATGGATTGAGTGGTGTGAAAAGAACAACGTAAGAGCAATAGTAATAGGTTCAGGTCACAAGAGCCTTCATGGATTTATGTTAATCAAAGACCAGATAGCCAATAATGGAGTTGATGGTCGTAAGTATGGGCTAATTGGAAAAGGCTTAGTTGGCAAACTCGGACTTAAGACAGTCGACTCTCTTTGTTGTGAGCCTAAAAGACTTCATAGGATTCCACTCACTAAACGTTCAGACCAAAATACCTGCATACCTATTCCTATTGATATGTTATCAGATTTACAGGACATAAGAGATTTGGAAGCAAATCCTAAAGTGTATAAAGGTAGATATCGTACGAAAGGTGAAGAGAAACCAATAGATGAAGTATTTAAGATGACGGGGGCTGGTGATTATTCTACGCTTTCCCAAGCAGAGACCCCCATTTACCAGCCCCTTAACCTTCCAACTGGTGACCTACCAAAATACCTCGACAACATACTTCAGCAGAAATGTGTAGTGAAAGAAATGCTTACAAATGCCCCAATACATGACGCAAGAGTAGCATATGTAGCTTGGCTCAACTTCTTGGGATTCTCCGAAAAGGAAGCCTTAGACCTAACAGATAAACTCGCGGAGTTCGCAAATTGGGAAGATAAGAATAATACCTATAATAGGCATTATTATGTCCAGCATGGAATCGGCAGGAAGTATGTTCCATACACCTGTCAGCGATTACAGTTCAAAGGGGTTAAGTGTGTGGGCAAAGAGTGTCCGATGTATGGTAAGTGAAATGGAGGAATTAGAATGGTAGAAAATGTAAGTGAAAAAGTGGTAAATATGCTTAGGTCTGGTTGGTATAGTCTGGATGAAATAGCTAAGGAAACCAAACTCTCGTATGAAGAAGTTTATAGAATATTAAGTGATTTAAAAGGAGACTCCAAGATGTTACGAAAATCTGATAAAAGTGATAAGAAGAAATTTTATTATCGCATAGCTAATTAGAAATGGAGGTACACTAAATGAAAGAAATTGTAGATACAGATAGAGTACGTGCAGTGTTGTTGTCTGACGGAAATTGGTATAATGTTTTTGGTAAATCTTTTAATATAGATGCAATTTTAACTGATGAAAATAAAAAGGGAACAATGGGTGTAGTGTTTATATCTGAACATGATAATATATACTGTCCAATGGATTCAATAATAGCAGTTAAGTATAGAACTAAACTTAAATAAATTAAGTAAATAATTGAATAATGAATGGAGGGAATAGTATGAAAACTGAAGTGGAGATACTTAAATCAGAACCTAAAGTGTGGGGAAGTATTAAGGAATACAAAGTTGTAATAGTGAATGTTAGCATAAATATAAACACAAAGTAGGTGATTAAATTGGGATGGGAAGTTGATATTCGTGAGCCACAAGAGCTCATAGACGTATTCGTTAAGAAAGGAGCTCAAACCGTGAAGCTCGAAGTCGGGGATTATGTGTACGATGAGATAGTTGGGTTCGAACGCAAGTCATATGATTTCCTCGACTTCGAGCGAATGCTTTCTCAAATCGACGAACTTGTCGATAATTATACTTTCCCTTATCTCGTGGTTGATGTTTCATTGCCTGACCTGATTAAACATGCTAACAATACTTTCCACCGAAATATGCTACCTAATATAATCGGTGTGACAGCAAGCTTATCTGTTCGTGGATGTCCACCTATATTTTGTGGTGGCCAAGCATTCATGGTTATGGTCATGGATAAAATAGTTGAGAAAGCACTTGATGGTAAAGACCGTTCAATAAAGCGTATGCTCCGAACCCGACACTTAGACCATGAAGACGTAGCAGTTAATGTCCTGAGAGCACTCGGGGTTGGTATTGGAAGAGCCGAAGATATCTCAGCACGATATAATGGGGAAGTTAGAAAAGTTATTGAGACTGCACTCACAAGTCCGGGTGAATTTACAGCTGTGGCTGGTGTGGGTGGGGGAACAGTTGATAAAATTAAGAAATCATTAGAAAGTAAGACAGAGGTGAAGAAGGATGGAGAACAAACCGCTGACGGAAAAGTATCGACCAACGACCCTTTCTGAGGTCATAGGTCAACAGCATAATATTAATGTACTTAAAGGTTGGGTAGAGCAATTCAAAGCTGGGAAAACCAACTTCCCTAATATGCTCTTCTATGGCCCACCTGGTACGGGTAAGACCTCAGCCGCGAAAGCATTCGCCCGAGAAATTCTGGGTGATTCATATCCAATGGGTCTTATGGAATTAAATGCCTCGGAAGAGCGTACGCTTGGAACTGTTCGTGGAAAAATAAAAGACTTCGCTCAATCTTCACCATTTGGTAAAATAAATCTATTAATCTACGACGAAGCTGACCATACCGCGCGAGACACTCAACCAGCCTTACGTCGAATAATGGAACAATATAATTCAACCACCAGATTTATCTTAATTGCCAATGACTTGGAAGGAATAATTAATCCGCTACGTTCAAGATGCGCTCCTTTCAATTTTGGCTCAGTTGACGATGAAGAATTAGTTCCGTACGCTCGGAAAATCTGTACAGCTGAGGAAATTCCAATCGAGGATGCTCTCATTCCAAAAGTTGTAGAACTTGCTGATGGCAAACCTCGCAATGTGTTACAAATCCTCTCAATCTTGAGTACACAAACTATAGTTACAAAGGAAGTAATAGATAAGCTAATTAAAAATCAAACAAAAGCAATATGGGAAAGCCTATTTAGGGGAATATTCAGTAATCCACTCTCGGCAGATGTGAAGGTAATAGAGTTACTTGATAAAGAAGGAATAAGACCCAGAACCATACTAGAGCAACTCATGGAACAGCTCATAAAGAATGAGGACCCGACAATTAACAAGATAGCAGCACATCTATTTGTCAAGATAGCAGAATATGACTTCAGGATAGCATTTCAGGGAACCAGTCCAAGACTGCAGATAAGGAGTTTAGTGTGGGCATTTTATCATGCTCACAAAGGGGTGAAAGTATGAAAGAATTTGTAAGTGAGCCATGTTATAAATGTGAGAAGCCAACTGATGGAATCTATGTTAGGGATAAGAATGGAGTTGGTGTATGGGACTCATTACCAATTTGTGATAAGTGTTATGATAATATGTATCCAGGTCGTATTCCATGTAAAGTGATGAAGGAGTGAAGTAGATGGGCGAAATTCAAGAAGGTACAGTCAAAATGATGGACCGTCTCGTGTCTAAGTTCATAGTACGGTATCCAAGATATACCCAAGGTGTAGTTCGCAGGTCTCTAAACAGTGCATATAACGAAATAAGAAAAATAGACAACGAAGAGTTGATTTCCACCCTTTTAGATATGAGGGAAGATATCAACAAGATGCTCGGATTGTCTAGTATAGGCTCAGTAGACGAGGGTACACGAGGAACTGGGTCTAAGAAATAGGGGAATATGTGTAAAGGTGATGTCTTAAAATATCAAAGATGTATGTGTTATACGAGGTTGTGGAGGGATGAAAATGCGAAGACGAAGGTCAGAAATGTACTATAAGAGAGGAAGTAAGAATGTCGAGAAACATGACAACGATGCGGAGGACCTGACTGATACAGCAATAGGATTCTTACATGAGGTCAGGAAAATAATAGAATCCGTCGAAAGAACTTATAACTCGGGTAGAACTCCTAATTGGGGTGTTCAAGGAAAACGAACTCAAGAGCCCCAGCATGGTCAATCAGGTATGACTTTCGATGAAGCTTGTGATATACTTGGAGTTAAAGAAGATGTAACCGAAGACGAACTCAAGGCAGCTTATCGTGTTCTGGCAAAGAAATATCACCCAGACTTGAATCCAGCAGGTAAAGATATGTTCATTAAGATAACAGCAGCACACAAGGTGATACAAGATGCAAAAGAATTTAAATAAAAAACAAGCAATAGAGAAAGCCTACCGAACTATATTACATTTTACTACAAGTCATGACCGTTATGATGAAGAATTAGAAAGAACTCCACAACGTGCGGCTGAGGGAATACTTGAAATGTTACGGGGCTATAATAAACCTAACTTCAAGATGACCACATTCCCAACTACATATCAAGGCATGCTAGTCAGAGATAGTATACCTTTTTCCTCAGTTTGTGCTCATCATATAATCCCATATATAGGAGTAGCTCATATTGGAATAATATATGATGGCAGAAAATTGGGATTATCAAAATTCATTCGAGCCATTCAACATTGGTCAGCCATACTAAGTTCGCAAGAGGAATTGACTCAGACCATAGTTGAAAAATTCGATAGTCTGCTCAAACCCAAAGGTGTTATTGTAGTAATGACAGCAAATCATTTATGTGAGGCAATACGTGGTATACGAGTTCCGAATGTAGCCACGACAACTTCATGGTTTAGTGGAGCATTCGAGAAACATGAAACTCGGAGTGAGTTTTATGAAGAACTCAAACTTAGAGGGGTGAGGTAAATTTCAAATAGTCACATTATCTGCCCATCTTGCGGAACTCAAATGGATGGTAAAACTAATGAAGAAGACTCTAAGAAGATAACTTATAAATGTGATAAATGCAATACTACTGTAACACATCCAGTGTCAATTCAAGTTGATAAAGTGGTCGTGTAATGGAGGAATAATATGGAAGAAGAAGTTGAAGAATCAGAAGTCGGGCCAAAAGTATTTGTGGATAAGCAACCGGTTATAGTTGATATGACTGTAACCGATAAGAATGTGGAAATACTAAAGAGAATGGAAAATTTCAGACCCATTCGTAGAAAAGTAGTATTAGAATATATAAAAGTCTTGGAAAGGGGAGAAACCTTCGCAGGACTATTTGTGCTAAATAGGATAAAAGACTCCAGATGCACTGGTGGTTATAGATTTGTGATTATAGATGGTAATCATCGTTTATCAGCCATAACTGAGTACATAGAACAGAATCCAGATGCTAAAATAGACCTTAGAATTGAACGATGGGAAAATCTTACCCATGATGAAGAAAAAGAAGTCTTCATAAAACACAGCACCGTACACTCGATAGGTCAGGCAGATAAGTTCTATGTACGCCAAAAAGACTGTTTAGTGTGGAGGCTAATTCAGGAAGACCGGAATTTCCCCTGTAAAGTTGCGATACATTCCTCACCTGAAACCGCGCTCAGAGTATCATCTGTACTTACAGGCTATATTTCCCGAAATAACTCCAGCATATACAAAAATGATGATTGGATAGAGTCCAGCTTTAAATTAACTGAAGCTGATTTCAACTCTATAAAACAATGGTTGGGGGATATGGTAATAATTTTTAGTAAGCCAACAAAAGGTAATCACTGGTTTGGAAGAAATCCAATTACATCTTTAGCAAAGATATATTATGCAAATGTGGAAAGAATTGGAAGGTCTGAGTTAATTAAAAGACTACAGAGGAAAGTCCAGAACAATGGGGCATTATATAATGAGCTAGTACATTTCAAAGCTGGTGGTGGCTTGAAATTACTAACATCTAGAATTATAGATGCCGCAAATATTGGATACACCGATGTGGACCGAATGCTAATAGGACCTGGTGATGTGGACTACACTGACCCTATCAATGTGGTAAGGGAATTAATACTTCCTAAGTAGTTGGTGGTATTATGCCTTTTTCTCTACCTCATGCGATGACTCCAATCGTAGCTAAGATGATAACTGTGTATAAAGAAATAAACTCAGTTCTCGACTTGGGCTGTGGGTTTGGTAAGTACGGAGTTTTATGTCGCGAGACTTTTGATATTTTTGCAGGCAGATACAAACTCGAGAGTTGGAGAACTCGAATAGTTGGGGTAGAGATATATCCTGAGTATATAACCAGCTTTCAGAAAACTATTTACTCAGAAATAATAATTAAAGATGCTCTGACCTATCTGAAAGAAACCAAAGAGAAGTTCGATATGATATTATGCTTAGATGTTATTGAGCATCTCCCGAAAGAACAAGGCAAGGAATTAGTCAAGGAAATATTAGCTCACCACAACAAACTCGTGTTTATAACAACTCCTAATGGATATATGCCTCAGGGTGCACTTTATAACAATGAACATGAAACTCATAGGTGTGGGTGGACAGTCGAGGAGTTCAA
>Ga0315293_10004387_pt1 | contig 13421 bp, 12 predicted proteins | sample YL17G13_20_MG_FD_203071 | JGI IMG/M metagenome (GOLD analysis project Ga0315293, IMG submission 203071) | Sediment microbial communities from Yellowstone Lake, YNP, Wyoming, USA - YL17G13_20 | ecosystem: Environmental > Aquatic > Freshwater > Lake > Sediment | place: USA: Wyoming | collected... | reverse complement strand
GTCGAGGGGCTGCGCGACGGGACTATCGACGCCATCGCCACCGACCACGCGCCGCACGCGCCGGTGGACAAGCTGTGCGAGTTCGACGACGCGCCGGGGGGGATCAGCGGCTTCGAGACGGCGCTGGCGCTGGTGCTGTCGCTGGTGCACGGAGGCAAGCTGGAGCTGGCGACGGTGATCGAGAAGATGACGGCGGGGCCGGTCGCCGCGCTGGGGCTGGACCGTCATGAGGGGCTGGCCGGGCTGGGGAGCCTAGCCGCCGGCGCGCCCGCCGATGTGACGGTATTCGACCCGGGCGCGGAGTGGACGGTGACGCCGGAGCGCTTCGCGAGCAAGGGGCGGAACACGCCGCTGGCGGGTCGCGTGCTCAAGGGGCAGGTGGTGGCGACGATCAGCGGCGGGCGACAGGTGTTCGCCCGAGACAAGGTGTCGGTCTAGTGTCGGACAAGGCATTCCTGGTTCTGGAGGACGGGACGGTGTACGAGGGCGAGCCCTTCGGCGCGCCGGTGTCCGCCCACGGCGAGGTCGTCTTCGACACGAGCATGGCCGGCTACCAGGAGGCACTCACCGACCCGTCGTTCGCGGGCCAGATAATGGTGCTGACCTATCCCCTGGCGGGCAACTACGGCATCAACCGCTTCGACGCGGAGTCGCGCCGCATCCAGGTGCGGGGGATGGTGGTGCGCGAGCACTGCGACATCCCCAGCCACTGGCAGAATGAGATGACGCTCCATGAGTATCTGGTCCAGAGCGGCATCCCCGGCCTGTCCGGCATCGATACGCGCGCCCTCACCCGCCGCCTGCGCATGGCGGGCGTGATGGCGGGCATCATGACCAGCGAGGAGTCGCCCGACGACGCCCTGCGCCGGCTGCGCGAGCTGCCCCGCTACGGGGACATCGACTTCGCGCGGCAGGTGAGCACGGAGTCGCTCTACGAGTGGCCGGACGACGGGGAGACCTCCAAGCGCCACATCGTGGTGATCGACCTGGGGGTCAAGCACAACATCATGCGCATCCTGAGCCGCATGGGCTGTCACGTGACCGTCGTGCCCTGCCCGACAGCAGCGGAGGACGTACTGGCCCTGAAGCCGGACGGCGTCGTGCTCTCGCCCGGCCCCGGCGACCCGGCGCATCTGGGCTACGTGGTGCGCACGGTCAGCGGTCTCCTGGGCAAGACGCCGATCATGGGGATCTGCCTGGGCCACCAGGTCTTGGGGGCGGCCTTCGGCGCCGGCAACTTCAAGCTGAAGTTCGGGCACCGCGGCGCCAATCACCCCGTGCGCGACCTGGTCACGGGGCGCTTCTACATTACGGCTCAGAACCACGGCTACGCCCTCGACCCCGACACGCTGCGGGGCGGCGCCGAGGTCAGCCACATCAACCTGAATGACGGGACGGTGGAGGGGCTGCGCCATCGAGAGCTGCCGGTGGTATCGATACAGTACCACTCGGAGGCGTCGCCGGGGCCGCTGGACAATACCTACTTCTTCGACCGGTTCCTGGAGATCGTCGCCGATCAGAAGGGACACTAAGGATGGTTAGGGAGGACCAGCCGCAAGAGGCGCCCGACCCGGCGGTGGAGACCGTCGGGCCGCCCTGGATGCGGCGGCGACGGCGCCACATCGTCCGGCGCGTCGGCGGGCACATGGAGACGCGGGTGTCGTTCAGCGTCCTGACCCTGTGCACGATGGGGCTGGCGGCAGCAGCGGTGCTGCTGATCAGCGGCGTCGGCGGCGGTATCGTCTACCTGCTTGACAACCAGAAGCTGCACGCGCTCGCCTTCCTTCTCGCCGGACTGGGGCTCGCGGCCGTCGCCGCCGGATTTGGGCTGGGCCTGGGGTTCATCGCCCTGCCCTTCGCCGGCGACTGGTTCCTGGAGTGGCCGAGCCACGCCCTGGGCTGGAGCATCGGCGTGGGCGGCTGCGCCCTGCTGGCGGCGCTCCTGTTCCTGACGCCGCTGCCCGCCTACGGCAGCGTGCTGCTGGCACTGGCGGCGGTGTCCGCGACGGCGTATCTTGCCGCCTACGGACTGCGGGCGACACGGCCGGTCACGGCCGCCGGCGGCAGGAGAAGGAAACGACGCTGAATTGTGCAAGTTCGGCTGAATAAGAGTCTGGAGATAGAGAGCATCAGTGGCAGAGAAACCTAGCAAGGTACTGATCATCGGTTCCGGGCCCATCATCATCGGGCAGGCGGCGGAGTTCGACTACGCCGGCACGCAGGCCTGCAAGGCGATGCGGGAGGAGGGCGTCACGTCGGTGCTGGTCAACTCGAACCCGGCGACGATCATGACCGACGAGGGGATCGCCGATATCGTCTACATCGAGCCGCTGACGGTGGACGTTGTCGCCCGCATCATCGCGCGGGAGAGGCCGGAGGGGCTGCTGCCCACTCTGGGCGGCCAGACCGGCCTCAACCTCGCCGTCGCCCTCGCCGAGGCCGGCGTCCTCGACAAGTACAACGTCCGGCTGCTGGGCACCCCCCTGGAGACGATCCGCAAGGCGGAGGACCGCGAGCTTTTCAGTCGGCTCCTGAAGGAGATCGGGGAGCCGGCGCCGGAGAGCGCAACGGTCACCAGTTTGGGGGAGGCGCGTTTGGTGGCCGATCTGTTCGGCTTACCCCTGGTGGTACGCCCCGCCTATACCCTCGGCGGCACGGGCGGCGGGATCGCCTTCACGAAGGAGCAACTGGAGCAGATCGCCGCCGGCGGCCTCGCCGTCAGCCCCATCCACCAGGTCCTCCTGGAGCGCTGCTTACTGGGGTGGAAGGAGATCGAGTACGAGGTGATGCGGGACGGCGCCGACAACTGCATCACCGTCTGCAACATGGAGAACGTCGACCCGATGGGGGTGCACACGGGCGACAGCATCGTCGTCGCCCCCTGTCAGACCCTCAACGACAAGGAGTGCCAGATGCTGCGGTCGGCGAGCCTGCGGATCATCCGCGCCCTGGGCGTCGAGGGCGGGTGCAACATCCAGTTCGCCCTGGCGCCGCGGCCGGAGATCGCCGACTGGCAGTATAAGGATGCGTCGGCCCCGCCCTACTACGTGATCGAGGTGAACCCCCGCGTCTCCCGCAGCTCCGCCCTCGCCAGCAAGGCGACGGGCTATCCCATCGCCCGCGTGGCGGCGAAGATCGCCGTCGGCAAGCGGCTGGATGAGATCGGAAACGCCGTCACGGGCAAGACGAGCGCCGCCTTCGAGCCGGCCCTCGACTACCTGGTGGTCAAGATACCGCGTTGGCCCTTCGACAAGTTCGCCTTCGGCGACCGCAATCTGGGCACGCAGATGAAGGCCACCGGCGAGGTGATGGCTATCGACCGCACGTTTGAGGGGGCGCTGCAAAAGGCCGTGCGATCGCTGGAGGTCGGCAACCGCTCGCTGCTCTGGGAGAACCGGCAGTGGGGTGAGAAGGCGGCGGCCGGCGGCGCGGTCGCGGCGACGGCGGGCAGGAAGAAAGACAACCCAGCGCCCGCCCTCTCCGCCTTTCCCCTGCACGCGAACGATGAGCGCTTGTGGGCCCTCATGGCGGCGCTCCGCCGCGGCGCTGACCCGTTGGAACTGGCGCGTCAGACGGGCATCGAGCCCTGGTTCCTCTACAAGATGACGAATATCACGGCCATGGAGAAGCGCCTTCTGTCCGAGCCCCTTACGCCCGACCTGCTGCGGGAGGCGAAACGGATGGGCTTCTCCGACGAGCAGATCGGGGTCCTCGCCGACCGCCTCACCGAGCAGGTGCGGTTCGTCCGCATACAGTGGGGGATCCGGCCCGTCTACAAGATGGTGGACACCTGCGCCGCCGAGTTCGACGCGGCGACACCGTACTTCTACAGCACCTACGAGCAGGAGAACGAAGCCGTCGCTGAGCCGGTGAAGAAGGCGCTGGTGATCGGCTCCGGGCCTATCCGCATCGGTCAGGGGATCGAGTTCGACTATTGCAGCGTCCACGCCGTCTGGGCCCTCGAGGAGGCCGGCTATAAGGCGTTCATCGCCAACTCCAACCCGGAGACGGTATCCACCGACTTCGACACCAGCGACCGCCTCTATTTCGAGCCGCTGGACGAGGAGGGCCTGCGCGACATCCTGGAGAACGAGGCGGGCGATGGCTCGCCGCCGCCGTCTATCGTCCAGTTCGGCGGCCAGACGGCGATCAACCTGGCGGGGCCGCTGCACCAGGCGACGATGCCTATCCTGGGCTCCAGCGCCGAGGCGATCGACCTCGCCGAGGACCGCCGCCGCTTCGAGGCCTTCCTGAGCGAGCTGGGCGTCCCCCAGCCGCCGGGCGCCGGCGTCACGACGCTGGAGGACGCGCTCAACACGGCCGAGGTCATCGGCTACCCTGTGCTGGTGCGTCCCAGCTACGTGCTCGGCGGGCGGGCGATGGAGATCGTGCAGAACGCTACGGAGCTGGTGCGCTTCATGTCCGCCGCCGTCGAGCTGGCAGGGGGCAAACCGATACTCATCGACAAGTACATGGAAGGCAAGGAGGTGGAGGTCGACGCGATCGCCGACGGCGAGCAGGTGCTCATCCCGGGGATCATGGAGCATATCGAGAGGGCCGGCGTCCACTCCGGCGACTCGATGGCCGTCTACCCGGGCCTCAACCTGACCGAGCAGGAGATAGCGGCCATCGTCGACTACACCCAGCGCATCGGCATCGGCCTCGGCGTGCGGGGCCTGATGAACATCCAGTTCGTGATCATGCCCGACGACACATCCGGCGGGTCGAGCGTCTACGTGCTGGAGGTGAACCCGCGCGCCAGCCGCACGGTGCCCTTCCTATCGAAGGTGACGAGCGTCCCCATGGTGCGTCTGGCGGTCAACGTGATGCTGGGCAAGTCGCTCGCCGAGCAGGGGTATTCGGGCGGGCTCTGGCCGGCGCAGGACCTGGTGGCGATAAAGGCGCCCGTCTTCTCCATGGCCAAGCTCATCGGCGTCGATACCTACCTGGGGCCGGAGATGAAGTCGACGGGCGAGGTCATGGGCGTCGACCACACCTTCCCGGCGGCGCTGGCCAAGGCGCTCCTCTCCGCCGAGCTGATGCTCCCCCGGAAGGGCGGCGTCCTTCTCAGCATCGCCGACAAGAACAAGCCGGAGGCGGTGTCGATCATCCGCCAACTGGCGGAGGCGCAGTTCCGGCTGTACGCGACCGAGGGCACGGCCGCTATGATCCGCGGCCTGGGGATGCCGGTGGAGCAGGTCACGAAGCGGATAACGGAGGGGCACCCCAACGTGCTGGACGTCATCCAGGAGGGACTGGTCGACTGCGTGGTGAATACCCCCGAAGGGGGCGCGCCCACGGCGATGCGGGACGGCTTCCAGATCCGGCGGGCCGCCGTGGAGAGACACATCCCCTGCTTCACGTCGCTGGATACGGCGCGGGCGACGGTCGAGGCGCTGCTCCACGGCAGCCAGACCTACAACGTGCAGCCGCTCCGCCTCTATCTGCGCCGCCCCGAGGTCAGAGAGGACGCACCCGTAGGATGAGGGTGACGAACGCCCGCATAATCAGCACCGAGCGCATCTTCGGGCAGACCTACCTCACCTGGCTGCAGGCGCCGCCGCTGGCCCGAGGCGCCTCCCCCGGGCAGTTCCTCATGCTCCGCTACGGGACGGGCAGCGACCCTCTGCTGCCACGGCCGATGAGCTATCATCGCGTCCGTCAGGGGGCAGACGGCGAGGAGGTCGCGATCCTCTATCGCGCGTGGGGGCGCGGCACCGCGCTGCTGGCGCAGCAGAGGCCGGGCGAGGAGCTGCTGACATGGGGGCCCCTCGGTCGCGGCTACGCCGTGCCGCCGCGCTCGCAGAACCTGCTGCTCGTGGCCGGGGGCATGGGCATCGCATCGCTGACGTGGCTGGCCGAGCAGTCGGTGGCGAAGGGGAAGAACGTCACGCTCATCATCGGCGTGGGGACGGCGGAGCAGGCGCTGCCCGCCCGCATCCTGCCGCCCGAGGTCGAGCTGGTGGTGGCGACGGAGGACGGCTCGGCGGGGCGCAAAGGGCTGCTGACCGACCCCTTCGAGGAGTGCCTGCCCTGGGCCGACCAGGTGTTCGCCTGTGGACCGCATCAGATGTATGAGGCGATGGCGGCGGTGGTGCGACGGCGGCAGAGCCGGACGCCGGTGCAGGTGCTGCTGGAGACGCCGATGGCCTGCGGCACCGGGCTCTGCTACGGCTGCGCTATCAAGACGCGGCGGGGGATGCGTCAGGTGTGTCGGGACGGCCCCCGCTTCGAGCTGCGGGACGTGTTCTAGAGGGAGGGCTTATCATGGCGTCGAAGTGCGCGACATGCGGGTTCCGGCTGCGCGCCGAGAAGAACCCGAAATCGCTGGTGAGCAGGCTGTGGCGGTGGCACACGAAGTGGTGCCCCGGCTGGAAGGCGTACCAGAAGGAGCTGGCGGAGCAGCCAGCACAGCCGCAGCAAGAAGAAGAAGCGCAAGAAGAACAAGAGCAACTGCAGAAGCAATAGCCCCCGAAGTGCAGTAGTATGGGGACCTTTGCCGTCAGCATTGCTGCGCTCGCATTGTCCGCCGTGAACACGGTTGGCGGTCTGGTGATCGCATATTGGGTAGCACACAGGGACAGAGCTCATCTAATCATTCAGCCGTCCGGCGGCTACATCACCCCTTCACCGCTTTCAGTATTGTCGCCTCAGCCGGGCTCCTATGATGTGAAGGGCAAGCGCCTGTTCACGTTACACGTTGCCAACAGAGGGAGGCGACCCATCACGATTAGCGGCGGGGGACTGAAATACCGAACCACTGGCGTTTGGCGACTCGTCTTCTGGTATTGGCGCAGGTCGCCGGATACCAAGGGAGGGCTAATGACATCTCAACATCGGCTGCCGAATCAGCTGAATGAACAGGAATCCATGATTCTGCTAGGAGAAATGAAGGAACTAATAGAGGCAATCGCGGGTAATCTGAAGAGTGCCCACCAGTTGGGTCCCGCATATGCTACTGACGTGACCGGCAAGGAGTACGTGGCAAGGATGCCACGCTCGCTCTGGAGAGAGCTGGCACGGGGGATGAAGGCGCGCAAGGATGTCGATGGATGACTCCCTCGCCATGTTGACTCCTCCGAACCCAAACACAATCATCGAGGGAGATTGCCTCGACGTGCTGGCGCAGTGGCCGGCCGGCTGCGTCGACCACTGTATCGCCGACCCGCCGTTCGGCATCGCCTCGGGCAGCGGACGCCGCAGCAAGAAGGGCCTCGGCTGGGCCTTCTCCTCGCACGTCACGATGCAGGAGGTCTGGGACCGCTTCAGCCAGGACGAGTTCTTCCAGTTCAACGTCCGCTGGCTGTCGGAGGTCTGCCGGGTGGTGAAGCCCAACGGCAACATCCTCGTCTTCGGGACGTTCCACAACATCTACCTGCTCGGCTTCATCCTCCAGAACGTCCTCAACCGGCGCATCCTCAACTCCATCGTCTGGTTCAAGCCGAACGCCCAGCCCAACATCACCGCCCGCACGCTCACGGAGAGCACGGAGCAGGTCATCTGGGCGGTGAACGAGACGCCGGAGAAGGCGCGCAAGTGGACGTTCAACTACTGGGATGCGAAGGAGCTGGCGGGCGGCCGACAGATGCGCAACCTGTGGGAGTTCCCCGTTACCCCCAAGAGCGAGCGCGAGAACGGACACCATCCCTCACAGAAGCCGCTGGCGCTGGTCGAACGGCTGGTGCAGGTCGCGACGCGCCCGGAAGAGCTGATCCTCGACCCGTTCGCCGGCGCGGGGACGCTGGCGCTGGCAGCCCGGAGGCAGGGACGGCGCTGGCTCCTCATCGAGAGCGAAGGGGCGTACGTGGAGACGGCGCGGCGACGCCTCGCGGCGGCCGAGAAGCCCTAGCCGCCAGCCCCCTCGGAGAGCTGAACGACGCTACAGCGGGCAGCGACCCTCTCGGCCAGGCTCCTGAACACCAGGGCCGCGGGCGAGTCCGGCGCCGATTCGACGATGGGGACGCCTTCATCGGCGGCGAGGCGGGTCGCAACGTCGAGCGGTATCTCGCCAAGAAACTCCAGCCCCATCTCCTCCGCCGCCACCGCCCCACCGCCGTGGCCGAAGATGTCGGTGCGCTCGTTGCAGTGGGGGCAGATGAAGTAGCTCATGTTCTCCACGATGCCGAGGACCGGCACGTCGAGCCGCTGGAACATCGTGACCGCCTTGGCGGCATCCTCAAGCGAGACCTCCTGCGGCGTGGTGACGATGAGGACGCCCGCTAAGGGCACCGTCTGTCCAACCGACAGGGAGGCGTCGCTGGTGCCCGGCGGCAGGTCGACCAGCAGGTAGTCCAGCTCGCCCCAGTCGAGCTCATGCAGCAGCTCCCGCAGCGCCTTGTCGATGAGCGGCCCGCGCCAGATGACGGCGGCGCTCTTGGGCAGGACGAACCCGAGGGAGCATATCCTAACGCCGTAGCGCTCAACGACCAGCAGCGCCTGCTCCGGCTCGCTCATAAAGCCGGAGGTGAAGCCCATCATCGGCGGGACGTTGGGGCCGGTGACGTCGGCGTCGAGGAGGCCGACGCGGGCGCCGGCCTTCGCTAGGGCGACGGCGAGGTTCACGGCGACGGTGGTCTTGCCGACGCCGCCCTTGTTGCTGGCGACGGCTATGATGTTCTTGACGCCTTCAACCGGCTGAGGGCCCCGCAGGCCGGCGGCGCCCCTCACCTCGGCGTCCATCTCCACCGATACGGACTTGACGCCGGGCACCGCCATCACCGCCTCCCTCACGTCGGCCTCGATGCGGTCGCGCAGAGGGCAAGCGGGGGTAGTGAGGAATACCTTCAAGGAGACGTTCCCGCCGTCCACGCGGACATCGCGGACCATGTTCAATGAGACGAGGTCGCGGTTCAGCTCGGGGTCTTTGACGCGGCTGAGGGCCTTGTAGATATCCTGCTCAGTTGGCTTGGCCATGGTACGAATCCTCTGCAGGGACTCCGCCGGAAAGGGCGGCAACGCCCCCCGAACGCTCTCACTATATCGCAGCCTCTACTCTACGGGCTAGGGATTTAACCTATTTATAACACTTTTTTACGGAAAAAGCTTGACAAGTAGCGGAAGGAGTGCTATTTTTAGTATCCGGCCGAAGGAGGTGAAGGCAATGAGGAGAGGAACTCTAACCGACGAGAGGGTGAGCGTCCCCCCGGAGACGGACTCACCCGAGACAAGCAGTGAACCGACGTGTGTGCACCACTGGGTCATCGAGCCCCCTGCCGGCGCCAGTAGTCTGGGCGTCTGCAAGGTCTGTGGCGCCCAACGCGAGTTCCAGAACTACGTGGGCGACTTCATCTGGGAGGGCGACTCCACAGAGAGCTACGCGCCGGGAGGATGGAAAAAGCCGGTAACCGAGCTAGTACGGCCGGATGGTATCGAGCGAGAGGACTCCTCATTTGCCTCCGCGGGCCGGGTCTTAGGAGAAGAACGCTTCATCTAGCGATAAGCCATCAGCAACAAACTCCCGCCATGAAGGGCGGCCCCTGAGAGGCCGCCCTTCATTTTGCCCGTCGCCCGTCTGCTCGACAGGCCTTCGGCAAGGCCATATAATGGGCTCGCTCCGACCGGAACGCCGGCCAAGGACACAGGAGGTCCCACTTTTGAACCTCGCCGTTGAGCTCGCCCCCCGACGCAAACAGGGGCTCGCCCTGCGCAACCCGGTGATGACCGCCTCCGGCACCTTCAGCAACGGGCTCGAGGCGACGAAGATATTCGACATCGAGCGTCTGGGGGCGATCGTCAGCAAGGGCACGACGCTGCGGCCACGCCCCGGCAATCCTCAGCCGCGCACCGCCGAGACACCCTCCGGCATGCTCAACACCATCGGCCTGCAGAACATCGGCGTCGAGGCGCTCATCCGCGACGTGGCGCCGATATGGGCGACCTGGCGGGTGCCCGTCGTCGTCAACATCGCCGGGGAGACGGTGGAGGAGTTCGGCGAGCTGGCGGCGCGTCTGGACGGGGTCCCCGGCGTGAGCGGACTGGAACTCAACATTAGCTGCCCCAACGTGGCGGTGGGCGGGATGCTCTTCGGCCAGGACCCCAAGCAGGCGGCCGCGGTCACGAGGACGGCGGTGCGCAAGACCACGCTGCCGGTCATCGTCAAGCTCACCCCTAACGTGACCGACGTCGTCGCCGTTGCCCAGGCGGTGGCGGACGCCGGCGCGGACGCGATCTGCCTCATCAACACCATGCAGGGGATGGCTATCGACATCCGCACGCGGCGTCCTATCCTCTCGACCGTGTTCGGCGGGCTATCGGGCCCCGCGATCAAGCCGATCGCGCTGCGGATGGTGTACCAGGTGGCGGGCGCCGTGGACGTGCCTATCGTCGGCTGCGGCGGCATACGGAGCGGCGAGGACGCGGTGGAGTTCATCATGGCGGGAGCGACGGCGGTGGAGGTGGGGACGGCGACCTTCGCCAACCCGCGCGCGCCCCTGGAGGTGCTGGAGGGGATGGAGCGGTGGCTGGCGCAGGCGGGGGTATCGGATATCGGCGAGCTCATGGGGGCCGCCCGCGTCAAGGGCGAGTAGTCCGCCCCGTGCGCGTGGGGGGCGTCGGCGTTGTCGCCGGAACATGGGCGTTGTTCTTCCCACCCACCCGCCCTAGGGGTGTTTTGGGGAATCAGGGGGACACCCCCTGAAACCCCCGACAGAGGGGGCCTGCCCCCTCTGTACTCCCCCAAAGGCTGTGTATAGCAATTCTGCTGATGACCCTAGGGCTGGGGCATGAGATCCGGAATCTGCGTTAGACGAAGCGGAGCATCCCCTCTATAATGAATCCAAGATAATGTCCCCCGGTCGGGGTGTAGCTCAGTCAGGTTAGAGCGCTTGGTTTGGGACCAAGAGGTCGACAGTTCGAATCTGTCCACCCCGACCATCTCTATCGACAAGCCCTCCTCAGCCAACCTCCGGAGGTGAGAGTATGAACCTCAACCAAGAAGAGCGACGATCCCGCATCAAGCTCAACCGGCCGTTCGCCAAGGCCGTCGCGGGGCTGCGGCGCGATGCCCTCAGCTGCGACGACTATGACCCCGCCCAACTCTTCGCCTGGGGGCAGATGATGGCGGTGTCCGTCCTGGAGATGCTGAAGGCGGTGGAGGCCCGCTTCGGGCACGAGGGCCAGGAGGTGTGCACGCAGGCGCTCGCCGGCGTCGGCTACCGGCTGGCGCAGGAGGGGCTGGCGGAAGTCGAGATGCCGGAAGGGATCTCCGACGTCGAGGCTATCTCCCTCTTCGCTACCTGGATCAACGAGCAGTTGTACGCCTCCATCGAGAAGCCGAGCGTCGACAGCCCCGACGCCGCCTCCTTCGACATCCTCTGGTGCCCCCATCAGGACGTCTACGGCCCCTTCGACTGCCGGGTGCAGCGATACCTGGTCGAGGGGATGATGCGCGGCGCCTCGGAGAAGCTAGCGGGCGGCGGGTTCGAGGCGTTCAACGTCCGCTGCGACAGCACGATCCCGGCGGGCGCGCCGACCTGCCACTTCAGCATCTGGCGGACGAAAGAGGGCGAGGATAACGCCTGGACGGCCTACTCGCGGCGGTTGGAGGATAAGGCGCTGGGCGGGCCGGCTACTGCTCCATGATGTCGATCCCCAGGATCTTGTCGCCCTGGGCGATCTGCCGCACGACATCCATCCCCTGCGTCACCTTGCCGAAGGGCCAGAAGTCGCCCTTCTCAAACTGCGGCGACGGCTGGAGGACGACGAAGAACTGGCTGCCGTTCACCATCCCCAGCGTCCCCTCCTCGAAGGGATGGGAGCTCGGCTCTTTGGCGAGCTCGTAGCCGGGACCGCCGGTGCCCATACCTGTCGGGTCGCCGGTCTGGGCGGAGAAGTCGGGCTGGACGTAGTGGAAGGGCACATCGTTGTAGAAGCCCTCGCGGGCCAGGAAGACGAAGTTGTTCACGGTATTGGGGACGTCCTTGGCGAAGAGCTTCACTTTGATGTCGCCCTTATCCGTGCTGATGGTCGCGGAGTAGCTTTTCGCGGGGTCTATCGTCATCGGCGGCGGCGCCGTGTAGTGCTTGACCGCGAAGGGCGTCTCCGTAATGCTGGGGGTGGTCTCCGCCTCAGCCGTTGCCGTCGCATCCACCGTCACCTCCGGGGTCGGGGTAACAGGCTGCGAGTTGGATCTCCCTACACAGACGCCAATGCCACCGGTGGCCACGCTGCCGATCATTATGAACGCCCCAACGACATAGAAGAGCTTGATGTTGCTGAAGATGCCGAAGGGGCCGTGCCGCGGCGCCGGGCCCGACCAGTCGGCTACGCCACGCGGTTTCTTATCCCGTCTCTTTATCCGTTTCGTCTGTTTGCCCTTAGGCTTAGGCATGGACTCTTCCTATCTGTCGATGGTTCTCACCAATACTCGTCAGCGGCTTGTCTCGAACACAGCCAGTATAGCAAAACGCAGGCCGGCGGGCGATAGCAAGCCCCCGCTCATCGCGAGGGCCTGCCGATCCTGCAAGTGGTACCCCCGGCGGGACTCGAACCCACGCACCCGGCTCCGGAGGCCGGCGCTCTATCCGACTGAGCTACGGGGGCCCGCTGTCATCTTAACCGCTGTCCGGCGGCATGGCAAGCGCCTGGGTTCGCGGAGAGCGCGACCCCTATCTTCCGGCGGGAAACACGGGCGTTGTTCTTCCCACCCTCCCACCCTAGGGAAGTCAAAGGGTTTCAGGGGGACACCCCCTGAAACCCCTGGCAGAGGGGGAATCCCCCTCTGCACACCCCTTTCTCAAGGTGGATGAGACGGGGCTGGTACATCCTTCAGAGGAGGTAGCGCAGCCAGAGGTAGACGCTGCCTACCACCATCGACAGGAAGGTCACCAGGCTGCCGTAGCGGAAGAACTCCCAGAAGCGGATGCGCTGTCCCCCTCGCTCCGCCAGGTGGGAGACAAGGACGTTGGCGGAGGCGGCGACAATCGTCAGGTTGCCGCCGAGACAGGCGCCCAGGGCCAGCGCCCACCAGAGGACATCGCCCGGGCCGCCGTTGCCGCCCAGGCCGACGCCGAGCTCCCGCACCACCGGTATCATCGCCGTCGTGTAGGGGATGTTGTCGACGATGCCGGAGAGGAGCGCGGAGATCCAGAGGACAGCCAGCGCCGCCGCCGTCGTGTTGCCGCCGGTGAGGTCGCTCATCTTCTCGCCGACGTCGCTGAGCAGGCCGACCCAATCGAGGCCGCCGACGACGACGAACAGGCCGACGAAGAAGAACAGGGTCGACCACTCGACCTCGCGCAGCACCTCGTGGGAGTCCTGGCGGCTGAGGACGAGGAGGACGGCGGCGCCTAGCAGAGCGACCGTCGCCGGCTCGTAGCCCAGCGGCCCGTGGAGGAGGAAGCCGAGGAAGGTCAGCCCCAGCACCGCCGTCGAGAGCCAGAGGAGGCGGGGGTCGCTGATGAGGCCGCGCTCATCCATCGCCA
>Ga0315293_10004386_pt1 | contig 13424 bp, 10 predicted proteins | sample YL17G13_20_MG_FD_203071 | JGI IMG/M metagenome (GOLD analysis project Ga0315293, IMG submission 203071) | Sediment microbial communities from Yellowstone Lake, YNP, Wyoming, USA - YL17G13_20 | ecosystem: Environmental > Aquatic > Freshwater > Lake > Sediment | place: USA: Wyoming | collected... | reverse complement strand
TTCAATGGTTCTATAAGTTTATTATCTACCTTAATATTTCCTTTCGGCTCATACCCCTCTCCTCCAACATCAAAAAATATATTATCAACAAATACTTTTTGTACAATCATCTCGTTTTTTGTAATTGTTCCTGTCTTATCAACCGCAATAATTTCGGCCTGACCCAGCGCTTCAACTGCCTGTAATCTTCTTACTAGCGCGTTACGCTTGCTCATTCTCCACACTCCTGTTGCCAATATTAATGTCATAACAATAGGCAATCCTTCAGGAATAATAGAAACAGAAAGCGATACTAGCGTCATAAACATTTCTTTTATACCCTTGCCATATATCAAACCTCCAATAAATAAAACAGAATTTAATAAAACTACGGCAACAATAATACCTTTTGATAAATAACGTATATTTTTTTTGAGTGGTATTTCCGTGTCTATAGATGCAACCTCCTTCGCTATTTTACCAACTTCGGTTTTTATACCAGTGGCAACAACAATAGCCCTGCCGTTACCGGTTAATATGTTTGTCCCTTTAAAAACTATATTTTTTTGCTCTGTGGTTGATAAATATTCCCTTTCTAATACTTCTGAAATTTTGTTAACCGGCAAAGATTCTCCAGAAAAAGCCGATTCATCTATTTTAAGGTTGTTAGATAAAATTACACGCGCATCGGCAGAAACCTTCTCTCCCTCTTGTAAAATAATGATATCTCCTACCACAACGTCCTTGGCCGATAAAATAATTTCTTTACCATCCCTTAAAATAGTTGCTTTAGTATCTGTGTATTTTTTAAGGGCCAATAAAGTGTTTTGAGCTCTGCCTTCTTGTATTGTACCCACAACTGCATTAAAAATGAGAACAGCCAAAATGATAATTCCGTCAACAGTTTCTCCCATAGTAAAGACTATAATTCCGGCAAACAAAAGAATATAGATTAAAGAACTTTTAAACTGACGCAGAAAAATAACCAAAAGCCCATCTGGCTTAGATTCTGGCAATTTATTTTGACCATATTCTTTCAGGCGCAATATTGCCTCTTGATTGCTTAATCCTTGCTCATTAGATTTTACTGCCTCAAAAATATATGGAATTGATTTTGTGTGCCATTGATTTTGCATATTTACTAATTCTAACAAAAAATCGCCTTTTAGGCGAGTTTTTGAAAAATGGGATTATCTTCGTCTGCCATAGTTGGGGCGACGAGGTGAAAAATTTCTGCGGGGAGGATAATTATTTTTATTAAAATTATCAGGAATATTAGTCTTTTGAATTAGACTTACAGGCAAGTCCGGTAATTTTGAAATAGGCAGAAAAAGCCTGGTCAATCTTTCAATTTCCCTGACTTTAGACCCCTGGTCTGGCAAACAAAAAGATATGGCTTTGCCCGACATTCCGGCCCTGCCGGTTCTTCCGATACGATGTACATAATCTTCCGGATTTTCAGGAAGGTCAAAATTAATAACCAATTCGATGCCTTTTACATCTATTCCGCGCGAAGCAATATCTGTTGCCACAAGCACCCTGTATCTGCCGAGCTTAAATCCTTCCAGCGCTTCTTTTCTCTGGCCCAAAGACCTGTTTGAATGTATTTCAGCGGCAGAAATTCCAACATTGCGCAATTCATTACAAATTTTTCTGGCGTTATGTTTTATTCTTAAAAAAATTAAAACGCTTCCCTTATAGTCTTCAAGCAGTTTTTTTAATAACAAAAGCTTTTGGTCTCTTTTAACAACAAAAAGTTCGTGCTCAATATTGTCGGCAGTAGTTCCGGATTTAGCTATTTCTACTCTGACAGGAAGTTTCATGTGGCAGCTGGCAATTTTTGCGATGCCATCGGGCATTGTCGCTGAAAAAAGCATCGTCTGCCTTTCTTTTGGAACCACCTGCAGTATTTTTTTTATCTGCGGAGCAAATCCCATATCAAACATTCTGTCAGCTTCATCTAAAACTAAAATTGTAACATCGCGCAAACTTAAAGTCCGCCTTTCAATGTGGTCAATAATTCTTCCTGGAGTTCCGATTATAATATGCGGATTATTTCTTATCGAGTATACCTGGTTGTACATAGAAGCTCCTCCAATTAAAACCGCTGTTTTTATGCCAAACCACCTTCCTATTTTTTGTATGGCCTCATCTACTTGCAATGCCAATTCCCGGGTTGGCAATACAACCAGCCCATTTCCGGCTCGTCCTGAACCCGCCGAAGGATTGCCGGTATTTAAAATGCGCTGGATTAAAGGAATTCCAAAAGCCAAAGTTTTACCCGTGCCCGTTTGGGCTATGCCAATAATGTCCTTACCCTCAATAGCTGAAGGAATTGCTTTGTGCTGTATTGAGGTTGGAATTTTAAATCCCATTTTCAAAATCACATCAAGGATTTTTGGGGCTATGCCAAGACCGCCGAAAGTCATTTCTGCTTCATTTTTTACGGGTATTTCTATGTGTTTATTCATATAATTGATTATACATTAAAATATTAAAATTGTCAAAAAAACCGCCCCGACGCGAAAGCGTATAGGGCGGTTTTTTAGCAAACAATATCGGTTGTCTAATTATTTGTTAAATAATTTCACAAACCAGCCGAATATGCTGAATTTACTCTCATTGGCTTTTATGAAATCTTCTATCTTCTGCTGTTCTTGTGTTAGCGCTTGAAGTTGCGCCTGAAGAACTGTTTTGCTTTCTGTATTTATTGTTTTGTCTATTAACCTTTTCAGCCGGTCAATCTGATTTCCAGTTTTCACCATTTCACTTCTTAATTGGCCAATATTTTTGTAATCAGTTCCGATTAAAAATGTTTTTATCTTATTCCTGTTCTGAACTTTATCTATTGCATCAGCTACCCCGTCTTTATTTTCATTCTGTTCTTTGGCAACCGTTCTGACTTGTTCGCCTATTCCATTTTGTTCTTTGTCGGCTACATTCAAAAGGTTTTGAACAAATGTCGCCACAGCGCTTCGGTGTTCTGCGCCGTTAGCTTTTCCATTATTTTGCGCCTTGGCAATAGCGACCGAAGAACAGAAAGTAATTGCTAATATCAAAAAGCTCGTTAATAATAGTTTGTTTTTTATTTTTTTCATATTTTTGGATATTAATTAATTAATAATATACGACCTTTAATTTTATTATAACATAAAATCACTTAAAAGCGACTCTTTTTCTATAATATGAGAATCGGGATAAATACAAAAATATACGGCTCTTTTAAGGAATTTTCTTTCCAGCTACAAAGTTGTCTAAGTGTTGAGTGGCAGATTTAATCTATTGATTACCCAATACTGCCCTTTCTGATTTTTTCTGACAATCACATTCTTTTTCTCTCGGGATATTTTTTATAATCTCGCTTATTAATTTTTTTAGTTTATCGGTATTTTTAGAAAAGTTTGCCAGAACCTGTTCAATTGAAACGGGTTTTATTTTCGATTTGGCATATATTCCAACATCGTAATCGGTAACCAAAGAAATGTTTAAATAGCAAATGCCCAACTCTAATGCTAAAATCGCTTCTGGATATTGGGTCATATTAACCACATCCCAGCCCATTTTAGAAAACCACAAACTTTCTGCCATGGTTGAAAATTTCGGTCCCTCAATCACCACTGCTGTTCCTTTAGTATGCGCAGGAAACTTCAATTTTTTTGCCTGGGCAATGGCGATTTTTCTTAATTCCTGGCAATAAGGATAAGCGGCTTCAATGTGGCTTACTTTCGGACCGTCAAAAAAAGTGTCTTGGCGCATTTTTGTTCTGTCAACAAACTGGTCGCAGATTACAAAATCGCCCGGCTTGATTTTTGTTTTTAAGGAGCCCACCGCCGCCGGGGCAATTATCCTCTCAACGCCAATTTCTTTTAAGGCGGCTATGTTTGCCCTGTAAGGAATTTTATGAGGAGGAATTCTGTGGTCTTTCCCGTGCCTCGGCAAAAAAGCGACTTTTTTGCCGAAAACATTTCCGATGGTGATTTTGTCGGACGGCCTGCCGAATTTTGTTTTAATTTCAACCTCTTTTGCGTCCTTATCAAAAAATTTATAAAATCCCGAGCCGCCGATTATCCCAATCTCGGCCATTTTTTCCATTTTTACAGATTTTGGACTGGAAGCATACTTTGCCAGAGACCTTATCTTATTTCCTTTAATTTTTTTTCTGCCTTTCAAATAAGACAATTCAATTAAAAAATCTATTCCGATAATTTTCCCTTTAAGTTTTTTAATCAGGGCTATTGTCGCCTGCATTGTACCGCCAGTAGCTAAAACATCATCTACCAAAACCACTTTTTCTCCGGGCAATATTGAATCTTTGTGCATTTCAAGAACATTGCTGGCATACTCAAGGGAATATTTTTTTTCAATTGTTTTAAAGGGCAGTTTCCCCTTTTTTCTGACAATGGCCACTCCTGTTTTTAATTTATATGCCAGAGCTGCCGCAAAAATAAAACCCCTGGCATCAATTCCGACAACCTTATCAATTTTTTTATTTGTATAAGGAGCCGCCAAAACATCTATCAGCTTGCTGAAAATTTTTTTATTTTGGAGCAAAGGGGTAATGTCTTTAAAACTCACTCCTTTTTCCGGCCAATCAGATATTTCTCTTACATTTGATTTAATTATTTTTTCTATTTTGTCCATATATTTGTAAAGAATCTGCAATTAAATTTGAAATATCAACATTTGCGCTATCGCGTTGAATTGTGTTTGTTAAAAACAAATCGTCATAAATATCCCTTATTTTTTCTATGCCGCTTTCAAGAACTCCGTGGGTGACTAGGGCAATTACTTCCGACGCGCCTAATTCCTTGCATTTTTTGCAAACGCCAACCATTGTGCCACCGGTTTCTATCATATCGTCAATCACTCCAACAATTTTTCCATTAATACTTTTCCCGAAATTCTCATCGCAGGATATTTCTATATTATACGAATTATTTCTCTTTTTTAAAAATCCCGGTAATTTATTTCTCCTGGCTGACCCGGCATCCGGCGCGACAAAAAATATTCCGGGATATTTATTTAAAGCAGCTTTTTTAAGAATACTAACGCTATACATATGTTCTATAGGATATTTATCAACCCATTCTCTGCCTTTAAAATGCGCGTCTATAATATATATTTTCTTGATGCCGTAGCAATTAATCCATCTTTTAATTAAAGTTTCTGCAATATTTATCTCACCATCCAGAAAAGCCAAGTCTTGTTTCCCGTAGGGAAAATACGTAATAAAAAGTTCAACATTATTTATTTGCCTTTCCTTTAACATTCCGAGTATAAATTCTAATTCCACAATGCCGTCATTTGGACTTGGAGCGCCAGAGTGCAGAACGACAGTTTTTCCTTCATCAAACCTGCTGATATTTATATATATTTCTCCATCCGGAAAAACCTTTTTTCCGTCTTTATTTTTTTCAATGTAGCGGATGTGAAAATCAGAATTTTTTGATAAAATTCCGGCAAGATGTTCTGCGTTTGAAGTTGGAATAAGATTTATTCCCATTTGAGTTGCTTCTATTCTTTGTTCGTCTGTTGGTTTATTTACCATATTTTCAATTAAATTAACTTCTTTTATCCTATCAAAAAACCACCCAAAAGGCTACCCCTAAAAATATATTGCATGCAAAAAAAATCCCCGCACGATGATTCGCGCGAGGATATACAGCTCTGCTCAACCTACGCTGAGCCTACGCCTCCTCCGTCTGAGCCTCCCTGGTTGTTCTCTCTTTCAGAATGAATACCGCCATCACTACAATCGCGATTACAATTGTAAAGAAGCGGTAGTTCAATGACTCAATGGTGCTGTAGTTGTCATACGCCAAAGCGTCGCTGAAAGCTCCGATGGATCCGAATGCCGTTTCAACCACATGGCGGAAACCGTAAAGGATGTCTGCAAATAGAGCTCCAAGCGGTTTTTGTTGCAAAACCTGTTTGAATCCCCCGTCCATAACTGCTTTCTTCACAGTTACAGACAATTGACAGAACACTACGGAAACAAGCGCAAAGAACAGGAGCCGACCGACCTTGCTCTTAAAAAATGAACAAGCAAGGAAGTAAGCGGCGATTGCAGATGCAATCGCCAGCCACATGTGATACGAATCATGGTCGACTCCGACGCCCAGCATCACAACGATGCCGAACGCCTGTAGCTGGCACAACCTTTTGTAATTCATGTCTTTTTTCTCCTCCTCCTGGTATGGCTCTGCTTAGTCGCGGGCAGAGCAGTCCGCGTTGCCGGCGCCGGCATAACTCTTGTAGACGGTTTGGGTATCTCGTCTCTGGTCAGAATGGGCCGCGTATAAAGGGCCAGGACCGTAATCGATCCCAACTCCGTGGCCCCTGCTCATACTGGCCGCGTACGAGGCTTCATTCCCCGCGCCCATACTTGTTTGGGTATGGAACGCGCACCCGCCACAAGTCGCCATAGTGACCACCAACACCAGAACCAGCGCTAAAACGTTTAAGCACTTCATTTGCAGTTCTCCTCAGTTAAGCTAAAAATCCCAGAAAATCATCCATACATACTACTCCTTGGCTCCGCCAAGACTCGCTGCATGTATCTATATGAATCTCCGCCCTTGGGACGGCTTATTTCAATGTGCGTCTTTTTCAGAATATAATGTTTAATATACACCTAATTTATTCCTTTGTCAAGACTTTGGTAAAACCACCTCAATTAAAAGTGATTCATAAAAAAATCCCTTGGCTCGTGCAAGGGATACGATATCAATATTTTGGCGATTATATCGCCGGTAACGGGTCAACAGGAACATGCCCAAACGTTATTTCTGCCCTTGGCAAACAAATAACGCAGAAGCTTCTGTCGTTTAAGCAATCTCCCGGGTTGATAATTCTTGCTTGCTCTCCCTCCTCATAAAGGGCGTCGTTTGTGGCCCCGCAGAGAACATAGCTTGTTTCGGGAAACTTCTGCCTTAACTTAAGACAGAACATGTGCATATCAACCTCTGACTGCTCAAGCAGAGTGGCGCCGAGGTCAAGCTGAACATAGAACTTATACCCCCCAATAGTTACCGTAGGGTCTTCGACGGGAATTCGCTCCCAATTTTTAAAGCTTTTTGAATCCTTCTGGTCTGGCCGAAGATTGTAATGGACGATAAAGCCGGATAATTCCGGCCGCCCTATATCACCCATAGCAATATTCCCACAATGAATTACATGGGTCACTCCTCTGCTTTCTAATTCCGCTCGCAATCTTACCCAAAAATCAACGTCCATATCGCCAATATTCAAACTGTCAGAGATAACCCCAACAGAGAAAGTCTGTTTTACCGGCTTTGTTTTTGGAATACGGCTAAAAACTATTTCTTCCGTAGTGGTATCCAAGACGGCAAACTCGTATCCGTCCAAAGAGTCCTCAACCGCACCGGGATTTATGAGGTCTATTAACCTGCCTCTCTTATATATCCCATGGTGAGTGTGACCGGTGAAAAGAAATCTAACCCCGTCATGATCTCTTCTGATTGAGCTCAACATCTCGTTGAGTTTCTTCTCTGAGCCGGTCAGAAATTCAAACGCTCTTTTGTGACCGAGGTAAAAACATATGCCCTCGGCTACCTGTACAATCCTATTTCCGGGCGTCGTGTATATCCATCCTTCCGGAGGTGTTTGAAATTCTTCTTTTTCAACCTGACCTTCAGTCAAAGCGCAAATCACCGGAAGTCCGCCAAACAGTTTTGGGTCTAGGTGTTTGGGCTCGATGTCACCACAATGAATGATGAGCTGAACTCCGCGCTTCAAAAACTCTGCCATAATGTGAGGGACCGCATTGGCTCGGTCATGATGCGTATCAGACAAGATTCCAATAATCATATTACGCACTCCTTGTAAAAGAACGCAAAATACAAAACACATAATCCTTTTTAACACTAATACTTTGCCACATTTTGTCAACAAAAAGTCACGCAAACTCAAACGGCTCAGGACTAAAAGTCCTGAGCCGTTCAAATATATGTCTGTTATTTTGCTTAAATTTTTTCGTAATATACAAAGCGCCCCTCTTTGCCCACCTGTCTAATCTTCTCCGCTTTTTCCAGCTCGTCCAAATACCGCGTGGCGCCTGCGTCAGAAACGCCAAGCAATTTTTCCACGTCATCATTTGAAACTCGCGCCCGTGAACCAAACAACTCTAAAATTTTTATTTTGCCTGCCTCCTTTTCCTCAATCTGCCTTTCCTTAAAGGTCTTCTCGCCCTGAACCGAGCCGGAGGGTTTACCCTGAGCCGTGCCGAAGGGTTTACCCTGAGCCATGCCGAAGGGCTTTTTTAAAAGATACCAAATTACCCCGGCCCCAATTATCACCCCCACCCCAAAAATTAAAACATTATAAATAATCATATCAAAAACTTTTACTAATATTTTCCAGGCCTGCCTGCCGGCAGGTTAACATTATGTTAACCTGTGGTTTTATTATTTTCTTCTTCGGGTTGTTCCCCAAATTTTTCCGTCATAATTTAATTATTTTTATTTTTTATTAGTATTATTTTATAAATGGGTTTTCCATATCAAAAATAACTTTTGGCGTATGGTTATTGAACACATCTCCGGGAAAGCCATACTTCTTGCTGTAAATGGTATCCACCGAACAAAACATCGCCCCCAAATAATCAAACCCTAATTTTTCAGCAACATCCTTAACCTTCTGCTCGGAATCCCCTTCAATTTCTACAAAGGGCTCCAAAAATGGCCACTCGTCAATTGTTATCTCAACTTCGCCCAAAACCCATAACTCCCTTTTGGTTTCCTGATATGCTTTTTTACAAAACCCCGATATAGATAAAAATTCAATTGCTTTTTCAAAATTATCCACACTTAGACAAATTTCCTTCTGGTTTTCTATATTATCCCCATCTACAATTTTTAAACTCATTGTTATTTTATCGCCCTCATCTCTTACCCTGGCCCAGCCACCCTTTATTTCGTGGCCTTCCGGCAAATTAAAAACAACCCGCTTTTGCAAAAATTCGGGCTTAATCAGCTTTGCTCCAACGCTTTTTAGCTTTTCCCTGACAGAATCCTTATTTATATTTATAAACGTCGCTTCATATTCAACCTTCATTTTTTTTCGCTCAATTAATTTTTAATCTATTGTTTCGCTAGCAAATATAACCGTCTTAACATTTTTAGGAACATAAAGAACCGGCCACCAAAAAGGCGCTCCTCGCCATTCAGGCTCTGCGCCGTTCTCTCTAAAAAGCATCAACATTGGGGTATCAATGGCATTTTCTTCGGCAATCGCCACCTCTGTTTTTGTATCGGGTGCATCAGAAAATCCTCCATCAGTCTTTTTCCTAGAAAGATTTCTATCTTTACTCACTAATAGCAAAATTTTTCTGCGCTGTTTTTCGTTTATATCGCTTAAAGATAAATATTCCATGCTACCCAAAAAAGCCTTGATATCCCATTCATACCCCTTTTCGAACTCCAGTGTTTTATTAATTAGGACAATAATTTTTTGGGCGTCTTCTATGTTTATAAAATATGGTTTTTCTTCTGTGATTTTTAAATCTGATATTATTCTATCTATTTCTTCAATATAGGGCTTAACATGAGTTTTGAAACCTGTTTGAAAACCGACCGGCAACAATCTTTTCCGTGGCTTTAATGTTGTTATATTTGACATCAAAATTTTATTTGGAGAGCATGGGATTAATTTATTAGAGTCATCTTTTCTTATAAAATATATTCCTTGTTGCTCTATGTTTCCTTTTTCTTCCAAAACTTTTCTTAATTCGCTGTCAAATTCATGTATCTTTTTCATAATTTGATATACGTCAAGTGTCGTATAAAAACGAGTAACTTTTAAATCATCTTTGTCTCTCTTCCCATACATCCTAGAGTGTTGCAGTACCGTATCTTGCTGAAATTTTTTTGGATTACGTCCATAATAAAATCCAATCAGGTTTTCAATCGTCACTCCGCGGTCTAATATCTGCCCTCCGACAAAAATATTTAGTGGAGCGCGTAATTTTAACTGCCCGCTTTCTTCGTCTAACAATTCTTCAACTTCTTTTTTACAATTAACCTTTACGACGCTTAATTGTCCTTCTTTTAACGCCCTATATACAACTTCTTTTATTTCGGAGATGTCTGGGATGATTGAACTATTATTAGTATTAATAGATTTCGATAAATTATCATATGCTACAGATATAAATTTATCTAAAAAAGAAACATCTGCTTGTAATATTCTCACTAATTCGGACTCAAGTTTTTCAACAATATTGATCTGCCAATCATGTGAAGATGTTCTTCGCTCTGTATGTATAATAAAACTATATTTTTGGGGCTGAACACCCATTTTTTCTTGTTGAATCCTTCTAATACACGCACCCACAATGAAATTCAAAATAGCGTTTCTTAACATTTTAATTTTACTAGAGTATAAAACATCTTCTATTCTAAAACTGCGCCTATCTTCTTTTTCTAAAGCATCTCTTTCGTCTGTAGATATTTCATTAAAAACGAAATGCGCTGGAGAATTCTCATCTTCGCTCGCTAAAAAATAATAATCGCCCCCAATGTATTCCTTAAAGGTTGGAACTAGGATTGTAAACGCAGGTCTTTTGGGTATAAAAAGTTCGCTTTGCTCTTCGTTTTCATCCGGCTGTAAATACAAGGAATACGGTGTCGCCGTCACCTCTAAATAATCGGAGTCAGCTACCCTGTTTCTCAATTCTTCAATTTGAGAAGAAATTTTACCTTGCTCAATTTTATCCTCTTGAAAATTTCGACGAAAACACAAACTAGCGAAATCAGCCTCGTCGTCAACTATTAAAATTTTTTTATCTTTTAAATTAGGATAAGTATCTGATAGTGCCTTCATAACCCTTTCCAAATTATCAGTTTGTTTCTTAGCAACAATAACTATTTTTTGTTGCAATTCCCATCCTGTTAAATTATCTGGAAAATTCATAATATCAAACACCTGTACCATGTCACTTTGTATCAACTTTTTATAATCTTCTTTAATCCTTCTAAATGTTTGCTTTAAGAGTGCCTTTGTGCCTTTTTGAAGAATTATCGCTATATCATAATTATTATCAAATGCTACGGCGATAATTCCAAGATATGCTCTTGTTTTACCGCTCTGCACTTTACCCAAAAGCATCCCCGGTTTATTAAAATCGGATTTATTTTTTAATAATTTACCCACCGTTTCTTCAATACATTTTTTTAATTCTAGAGAATCCTCCCCTTGCCCTGTCGACTGCCTTTGTTCAGACAATTTTTGATAAAAATTTTCAGACATAAATTTGACTATTTCCATATTAATTTTTATTAATAAAACAAACCGGGGGTTGCCCGGCTTGGATGGCATTAGAGCAATTCAGTCGGGGCTATTACCCCACTTTATATCGTTAGTATAGCATATTTTTATAAAAAATAAAAGAGTTAAACCTGTGGATAACTCGCGCTTGGAGTTTCGGTTTATATTCGGTTATAATTAAATTGTAGCAAAAAATAAAATTACAAAAAATGGAGACCTTAACAAAAAAACAAAAACAAGTCTTTGATTTCATTACTGAATACATACAGGAAAATGGCATATCCCCCACTATCGAAGAAATTAGAAAAAATTTAAAACTTAAGGCAATATCTACTATACATGAACATATAAATACCTTAAAAAAGAAAGGGTTTATTTATAAAGATACAAACTCCATAAGGAATATCGAACCCCGAAAGGAAATAAATTATGCATTTAATATTCCAATTGTCGGCCGGATAGCTGCAGGTCAGCCGATAGAGGCCATTGAAGAAAAATTCCAGGAAAACGTTTCTGCATCTAATCCAAATATCAAAAACCCAAAGGATTATTATGCACTTCGCGTCGCCGGAAACAGCATGATAGGCGAAGGTATCTTTGACGGCGATGTTGTTATAATAAAAAAACAGGCTGTTGCAGAAAACGGACAAACGATTGTAGCAATTATCGATGATAATCAAGCAACTCTTAAAAAATTATACAGAGAGAAAAACAGATTCCGCCTAGAGCCAAGAAACCCCGGCATGCTACCCTTTTTTAGAAAAGATGTCGAAGTGAGGGGCGTGGTCGTACAAGTAATAAGCAATATCTCAATCAAGCCGGAAAATAAGGTTACAAAAAAATCTAAGCACGGGTTTAAAACTATCGATCTCTTTGCTGGCGTTGGAGGAATACGTCTCGGATTTGAAAAAGCTGGTTTTGAAACTGCTTTTGCAAACGATTTCGACGAACAATGTAAAACCACTTACGATTTAAACTTTTCAAGATCAAAACTTGTAGTCGAGGATATTAGAAAAATTGGCGTAGATGACCTGCCTAAATTTGATTTTTTGCTGGGCGGGTTCCCCTGTCAGCCATTTTCTATAGCAGGATATAGACAGGGGTTTGAGGATAAAAAAGACCGCGGAAACTTATTTTTCGATATCGTAAGAATTATAGAGGCACGCAAGCCAGAGGGGTTTTTGTTAGAAAATGTTAAAAATCTAAAAAGCCACGACCAGGGAAAAACCTTTACAATGATTGAGGAAACCCTAAAAAATCTGGGCTATTACTTAAAATCTAAAGTTTTAAATAGTATGGATTACGGAAATATCCCGCAAAACCGAGAACGACTTTACATAGTAGGATTTAAAAACGAAACCTACACCGATAACTTTTCTTTCCCTGAACCAGTTAAGCTAACTAAAAAAATTGCAGATTTATTGGAAAAAGACGTTCCTGAAAAATACTATTATAACGGAAAGCCCTTATTTGAGAAGTTAAAAAATTCTATAAAAGAAGAAGGTAAGGTATACCAGTGGCGCAGACAATACGTGCGCGAAAACAAAAGTGGAGTTTGCCCCACTCTTACCGCAAATATGGGAACTGGCGGACACAATGTCCCAATTATAAAAGATAAAAAGGGTATAAGAAAACTTACTCCCTTAGAATGTTTTAGAATCCAGGGATTCCCACCCGAATTTTCTCTTCCGAAAAATCTAGCCGACTCTGCATTATATAAGCAAGCAGGAAATTCGGTTAGCGTCCCAGTACTTGAAGCCGTGGCAAATCAAATGATGAGAGCGATAAAGTCTTAAATATTGTCTGCTATAAATTTAATTCTTCCTTTAACCGAGTCCTTTATGATATTATTTATGTTTCTGCGTGCGATCCAAATATTATTCCTGCTTAATACAGGGTTTCTGCCAACTGTAGTAAAAAAAAGTTCTCGCACTTCCCCGGACTTAAATTCAAACTCTCCTAGCGCCACATTCTTTATCTTTCCATCAGAAATCGCATTTAGATAAGCCCTCTTTGATTTCTCGTTATTTTTAACTAATATTTCCACCTTTCCCTCCAGCCGAAAATCACCAAACTCCTTCGGCTCTGGATAATTGTTCATCATAGTAATCGGCACTTTTTCATCTTCGATGATAATCTTTTCATAAGACAGGCTTTTT
>Ga0315293_10004385_pt1 | contig 13428 bp, 11 predicted proteins | sample YL17G13_20_MG_FD_203071 | JGI IMG/M metagenome (GOLD analysis project Ga0315293, IMG submission 203071) | Sediment microbial communities from Yellowstone Lake, YNP, Wyoming, USA - YL17G13_20 | ecosystem: Environmental > Aquatic > Freshwater > Lake > Sediment | place: USA: Wyoming | collected... | reverse complement strand
TGCCGCCAAGCAGGGCACTCCGGTGCAGGCCGCGGCAGCAGGCCTGGTGTCTCTGGCCGACGAGTCATTCCAGCTTCACGGGAAGACGGTGATCATAGACCACGGGCAAGGGACTTCGACGCTGTACCTGCACCTATCGGAGATCGAGGTCAGCCCCGGGGAGGCGGTCGCGCAAGGTCAGGTGATCGGCCGGGTTGGGGCAACGGGCATCGCCACGGGTCCCCATCTGCACTACGCGGTGTACGCGTACCACGAGGCGGTGGATCCCTTCTTCTGGCTGCACATTCCGCAGTGAGATGCGCGCGAAGAGTCGGGCGAGAGAAGCGCCCCGCCCGATCCTTCTTGGGCATCGCGAAGCAGTCATCTCTCTGACATAGCTCCGCCTGTCCAAACAGAAAGTCGAGCGAGGGATCTCATCATCCCTCGCTCGACTTTCTTCACTTGCTACGTGCTCTACTTACTTCTTTTTCTTGGCGCTTTTCTTGGCGACCTTCTTCGCCGCCTTCTTCGCCGCCTTCTTCTTTGCTGGCAACTGTGTTGCCCCCCTTTCTGCGCACCGCGTATGCGATGAGGACCGCATCACCTGTGCCCGGGCTCAGGCCCCTTCGGCGCGGCACGTTAGTGCATGGCCTGCCGCCTCTGTGGCCATCTCGCGCGCGTCCGCGCGATGAATCTGCTGCATTATGCCACAGGTCATACGCTTTTTCGTACTACAACGTGAAAAAGTTTCGCGCATGCAGCGCTCTGCGCACGCTCGCGCGTCGTGAGTCGTGCTGGCAGACGGCAGTGGTCAGAAAGAAAGGCGAACGCTCAGTCGCGATCAGCTCGTCGCGCTACTCCCTGATCGCGAGGATCGAGTCCTCGTCTATCAACATCAAGTCTTCGCCGTCAACCCTGATCTCGGTGCCGGCCCACTTCGAATAGATCACCGTGTCGCCGACGTTCACAGCGATTGGAGCGCGCTCGCCCTTCTTTGTCACTCGTCCCGGGCCGACGGCCAGCACCTCGCCCTCCTGCGGCTTCTTGCGCGCGGTGTCGGGGAGGAAGATCCCACCGGTCGTCTGCTCTTCACCTTCACTGGGCCGCACGAGAACTCGGTCACCCAGCGGCTTCAGCATCGGCGCACCTCCTGATGGTTGTGTTGGCATCGCAGTCGCTGCAATGCGGGAGGCCCCTCACCTCCGGGTAGAGAGACGCTAGCGCTCCGCGGGGAGCGCTAGCGCAGTGGCTATTGTAAGGGTCGTTGTTGCCAGTGTCAAATCAGCAGCGGCCGCCCGGCGACTCGCCAATCGGCATCCCCAGCCCTTTCGTCCAACTGCCGGATTCGGCTTCTGAGAGGCTCCAGCAGCCTCAGGGACCGATTCAGCCCTGGCGCTCGAGCCGTCTCGCCCCAGATCCAAAGCCCACCGCTCTTCGCCCGCGGCATGTGGCGCAGCGATCTCGACAAGGCCCCCTCCCATCGCAGCAGCCGCGTGCGCGGCTCCCGCCGCGGTCGTGCGACGCGTTGAGCGCCTTGTCCGCGGCATCCTTCAGGCGCGCCCACTCCGCGGGATCGCGCGCCGGGAGATCTCGAATCGCATCCCGCTGCGCCGCCGGGATGAACAGGCGCGGCCGCGGCATATCTTGCGGCATGTGCCAGCCATCGAACGCTCGGACGAAGCGATTCACCGTAGTTGCGCGCGCCACATGGACCTCCAGGGATCGGGTACGGGCCTGTTCTCTCACGCCGCGGGTGCACCTGCCGGGCCGTGCGGGGCCGAGGTCGCAGGGCTGTCGCTGGCCCCAGGCAGGAAAGAAGTTGCTCGGCCGGAATGTCCGATGGGTGGAGACGCTTCGGCCGCGCTGCCGAGGCAACTGTTCGCATGGCATTCGACGGACTCCAGGACTACGTGGCCGCGCTGGAGAAGCGCGGCGAATTGCTCACCATCAGCGATCCGGTTGATCCTGTGCTCGAGATCACCGAGATCGCCGACCGCGCGGTGCGCGCCGGCGGACGGACGCTGCGGTTCACGTCGCCGAAGGGCTCACAGTATCCCGTGGTCATCAATCTCTTCGGCACACTTGCGCGGACCTGCTTCGCTCTCGGCGTGTCCGACCTGAATGAAATCGCCCGGCGGGTCGAGGAACTGCTGCACACCGAGCCGCCCACCACGCTGTTGGACAAGGTGCGAGCGCTCCCCCGACTCCTCGAGATGTCGAACTGGGCCCCGCGTACCGTCGGCGCAGCGCCCTGCCAGGAGGTCGTCGAGGGCGACCCCAAGCTCTCCGACCTGCCTATATTGAGGTGTTGGCCGCAGGACGGGGGCCGGTTCCTCACTCTGCCGCTCGTTTTCACGCGTCATCCCGAGAGCGGCCGGCGCAACGTCGGGATGTACCGCATGCAGGTCTATGACGACCGGACCACCGGGATGCACTGGCACCCGCACAAGGTGGGCGCGGAGCATTACCGGCGCTACCAGGCGCTCGGGCAGCGCATGCCGGTCGTGGTCGCGCTCGGGAGCGATCCCGCGGTGATCTACTCGGCCACCGCGCCGCTGCCCGAGGGGTTCGACGAGATGCTCTTCGCGGGCTTTCTGCGCCGGCGGCCGGTCGAGATGGTGAAGTGTCGGACCTGCGACCTGGAGGTGCCGGCCGATGCGGAGTTCGTGTTGGAGGGCCACGTCGAGCCGGGAGAGCTCAGAACCGAGGGGCCGTTCGGCGACCACACGGGCTACTACTCGCTGCCCGACCAGTTCCCCGTGTTCCACCTCACGGCGCTCACCCGGCGGCAGAAGCCAGTGTACCCTGCGACCATCGTCGGCCCGCCTCCGAAGGAAGACTGCTTCCTGGCGAAGGCCACCGAGCGGATCTTTCTGCCGCTGCTGCGGATGCACCTCCCCGAGGTCGTGGACATCAACCTGCCGATCGAGGGCATCTTCCACAATCTCGCATTCGTGCGCATCGCCAAACGCTATCCCGGCCATGCGTTCAAGGTGATGCACGCGCTCTGGGGTCTTGGGCAGATGGCGTTCACCAAGATCATCATTGTGGTTGATGAGGAGGTGGATGTGCAGAATCTGTCCGAGGTGATATGGCGGGTGGGGAATAACATTGAGCCGGAGCGCGACGTGTGCTTCGTGCGAGGGCCGGTGGATATTCTCGATCACGCCTCGCAGCTCCCCGGTTTTGGCTCGAAGATGGGGATAGACGCCACGCGGAAGCTGCCGGGCGAGGGATTCGCGAGGCCCTGGCCCGACGTGATCGAGATGAGCCCCGACGTGAAGGCTCGGGTTGACGCACTGCTCGCCAGTCTGCGGCTGGAGGGAATGAGATGACCGAGATCAAGGATCTTTTCGTGGCGGTGACGGGCGCCAGTGGCGCGATCTACGCCGACCGGCTCCTTCGGCAGGCCGTCAACCTGGCGCCTCGCGTTGACCTCGTGCTGAGCACCCACGGCGCCGAGATCGCGGCGCACGAGCTCGGGTGGGCGATGGACTTCGGCGCGCTGCAGCTCACAGGTCCGCCTGCGGAGGTGCTCTCCCGGGTGCGCCTCTGCCACCCGGACGATCTCTCCTGCCGCTATGCCAGCGGGTCGGCGGCGCCCGACGCCATGATCATCATCCCCTCGTCCCTCAACGTGACGAACCGGATCGCCGCAGGGCTGGCTGACGCGCTGATCACGCGCGCGGCCGCCGTGTGTCTGAAGGAGCGTAGGCCGCTGGTTCTCGTCGTCCGGGAGTCGCCGCTAAGCCTGATAGACCTGCGCAATTGCGCGACGCTGACGGAGGCCGGCGCCACTATCATGCCGGCCGCTCCCGCGTTCTACTCCAACCCGGGGAGCATCGAAGAGCTCGCCGACTACTTCGCCGTCCGCGTGCTCGACCAGATCGGCCTTCGACTTGAGCACCAGGGGCGATGGGGCCGCTGACCCGAACGTTGACACCCCGATTCGGCTTCGGGTATCATGAGCTGTGCTTCGCTGGGTGCGGCGACCCGGCGAAGCCTGCTGACCGGGCGGTGACCAGCCCGGGCCATCCTCCATCTGGCTTCCATGTGCGAACGTCAGCGGGCGGGGGCGTTTCGAGTTCAGGAGTTGACCAATGAAGGCGAATGTGCATCCGACGTACCGGCCGGCCAAGGCGACCTGCGCCTGTGGAAACGTGTTCGTGACCAGAGCCACCGTCCGCGAGATCCGGGTTGACATCTGCTCGCAGTGCCATCCCTTTTACACGGGGCGGCAGAAGATCATCGACACCGAAGGGCGAGTGGAGCGGTTCCAGCAGCGCTACCAGCGATACCAGAAGCAGGCCGACGAGGCCAAGTCGAAGCAGACGAAAGTTCCAGCTATGCCCAAGGCCAGAAAGCGCTAGCTGGATACCTCCCTGTGCGGCTGCTCGCGTCATCGCGAGCAGCCATTTCATGGGAGGTCCAGGGTGGTAACGTTGCAGGATCACCAGAGACCCATCACCCAAGACTCGCCCGTCCCCGAGTATCTCCCCTCCCCTGCCGCGCATGTTGGCGACCATTTCTCCTACGGGGGGCAGGCCGTCATCGAGGGCGTCATGATCCGGGGCCGGAAGGGCTATGCGACCGCGTTTCGGCTCGCTACAGGCGAGATCGCGGTGGATAAGAAGCCGTGGGAGCCCCTGAACAAGCGACACCGGCTGCTGAGCCTGCCGATCATCCGGGGTACCCCTGCCCTGATCGATGCGTTGGTGATCGGTTATCGGTCACTGATCGCCTCCGCCGACGCCGCTTGCAGGGGTGAAGGAATCAAGCCGCCCAGCGCGTTTCACTACGGCATATCCATCGCCGTTGCCCTGGCGATCGCCATTGGCGGCTTCGTGCTCGCGCCAAGCGCGGTGATCCAGCGCGTGCACCTGCACTCGTTCACCATGAACCTGATCGAAGGGCTGGTGCGGTTGACCTTCTTCGTCCTGTTCATCGGCCTCACGTCTCTCATGCCCGACATGCGCCGGGTCTTCCAGTACCACGGCGCCGAGCACAAGGTGATCCACGCCTACGAGGAGACGGGCCGGTACGGCGTTGCCGATGCCGAGCGGTACCGCACGCTGCACCAGCGCTGCGGGACCAGTTTCATCTTCATGGTCCTGTTCGTCGGGATCCTGGTGCACGCGCTGATGGGGTGGCCGTCGCTCGCGGTGCGGCTGCTGTCCCGGCTGGTAGTGCTGCCGATCGTGGCTGGCATCGCCTATGAGCTGATCAGGCTGGCAGGGAGGCACAAGTCCTCTCAGCTCCTGGGCGCGCTGGTCTGGCCGGGCATGTTGTTGCAGAAGATCACCACCAAAGAGCCCACGCCCGACCAGGTGGAGGTGGCCATACGCGCCCTCGACGGGGCTCTGGAGCTGGATGGAGTGAACGCCGCCGCGTGATGGCGAGAGACGCGGCTCCTATCGCGATACGATCATGCTGAACGAAGCGCTGCGAAACAGATTGCCCGGGCTTGCCCAGCAGTACGACGACCTGGGCGAGCGACTCGGGCGGCCGGAGGTGATCGCCGATCCGCGGAAGATGCGCGAGATCGGCAAGGCGCGCGCACGCCTCGAGCCGGCGGTGGAGGACTTCCGGGAGTACCAGAGGGTGGAGGGCGATATCGTAGAGGCGGAGGCCTTGCTGGCCGAGGAGAGCGACCCGGAGCTGGAGCAGGAGCTGGTTCGCCTGAAAGAGCGCGAGGCCTTGCTGGCCGCGCGCCTGGAGGACGAACTGGCGCCCCGCGACCCCGATGACGACCGCGACTGCATCCTCGAGATCCGCGCCGGCACGGGCGGCGAAGAGGCGGCCCTGTTCGCCGGCGACCTGCTGCGCATGTACATGCGCCACGCCGAGCAGGTGGGGTGGCAGACCGAGGTCATGAGCCAAAACTCGGGCGAGATGGGCGGATACAAGGAAGTCGTGGTCTCCATCAAGGGCCGCCGCGCGTTCGGCCGGTTGAAGCATGAGCGCGGGGTGCACCGGGTGCAGCGGGTCCCGGTAACGGAAAGCTCCGGGCGGATTCACACTTCGGCGGCGACGGTGGCGGTGCTTCCGGAAGTCGAGGATGTGGAGATCGAGATCAACCCGGCTGACTTGCAGCTCGACACCTACCGCTCGGCCGGCGCCGGCGGACAGAACGTGCAGAAGAACGAGACCGCGGTGCGGATCACACACAAGCCCACCGGCCTGGTGGTGTCCTGCCAGGACGAGCGCTCCCAGCTTCAGAACCGGGAGAAGGCGCTGCGAGTGCTGCGAGCCAGGCTCTACGAGCTCGCCAGGGAACAGCAGCAGGCCGAGATCGCCCAGGCGCGGCGCAGCCAGGTGGGCAGCGGCGACCGCAGCGAGAAGATTCGCACCTACAACTTCCCTCAATCGCGGCTGACCGACCATCGGCTGGGCCGCAGCTGGCACAACCTCTCCGTGGTTATGGATGGCGACATCGGCGGGCTGCTGGACGCGCTGACCGAGCACGAGCGCGTAGAGCGCATGAGCCAGGCCGCCGCCGGGCGGGGGTGAACGGCCGAGGCAGCCGGTCGGGCCAGGTTGTCATCCTGAGCGTAGCGAAGGATCACGCCGTTGGGAAAAGCGAACGGCGGGATTCTTCACCTCGCGCTGTGGGCTCGCTCAGAACGACAGCGGCCGGCGCGTGCTCCAGTGGCTGCGCCCCGGATCGGGCTTCCACATATGCCTACCATCGCCGCATCCATCTCCCGCACCCGGCGCGAACTGGCCGCCGCGGGCAGCACCGAAGCGCGGCTGGAAGCCGAGGTGCTGGTCAGCGAAGTCGTCGGGAAGAGGCGCGACTGGATCCTCCTTCATCCCGATGATCGGCTCACTCCTGACCAGGCATCGCGGCTCGATTCCCTGCTCGCGCGCCGGATCACGCGCGAGCCCCTCCCCTATGTCCTCGGCCGGGCCGAGTTCTTCGGCCTCACATTCCGCATCACCTCCGCGGCCATCGTGCCGCGCCCCGAGACGGAGATCCTGCTCGAAGCGGTCGTCGAGCGCGCTAGGGCTATCGGCGCTGCGATCGCGGTTGACGTCGGCGCGGGCAGCGGAGCGATCGCAGTGACGCTCGCGAAGCAGGTGCCGGAGATGCGGGTTATCGCCCTGGACGTGTCTTTGGACGCGCTGCGCCTCACTCGCGAGAACGCCGCCGCTCACCGCGTTGCCCACCGGGTGATCCCAGTTGCGAGCGACCTCCTCGAAGGCGTGCGGGGCGAGACCGACTGCATCGCCGCGAACCTGCCCTACATCATGACCGGGGAGTTCCCCGACCTGCAGCCGGAGGTGCGAGACTACGAGCCCCGGGCAGCCCTCGACGGCGGGGCGGACGGGCTCGCGCTTATCCGCCGGCTGAGCGGGCAGCTCTTGGGCCATCTTCGTACAGGCGGGTTCGCCGCGTTGGAGGTGGGCGCAGGGCAGGCCGCGGAGGTGACGAAGCTCCTGGACCATGCCGGACTCTCCGGGGTAGAGGTGCTGCGGGATTACGCGGGCATCGAGCGCGTAGTCATCGGCTGGCGAAAGGGTTAGGGCAATGGCGAGAGTCGAGACACAGGTCATCGCCGTAGATGCGCACGAGCCTGATCCCCAGGTGATCGAGCAAGCGGCCGCGGCCGTGCGGTCCGGGGGACTGGTGGTGATGCCCACCGACACCGTCTACGGGTTGGTGTGCGACCCCGGCCGGCAGGAGGCGGTGGATATGATCTACCGCGTCAAGCGCCGGGGTCGGGAACTGCCGCTGTCCCTGCTGCTTCACGACATGGCGCAGGTGAGCGTGTGCGTGCGCGATGTGCCGGAGGCGGCCGTGCATGCCATGCAGGAGTTCTGGCCAGGCCCGCTCACGATCATCGTGGGCAACTGCCGGGAGATGACCGCGCCGGTATGCGCGGGCCTTCAGAGCGTCGGCCTGCGGCTGCCCGCGCACATGGTGCCGCGCCTCGTGGCAGGAGCGGCCGACGTGCCGCTTGCGAGCACCAGCGCGAACGTCAGCGGCAGGCCCGCGTCGCGGACGGCCGAGGAGGCCTACCAGCAGTTCGACGGCATGGTGCCGCTGATACTGGACGCGGGGCCGGCGCCGCTCGGCACGGAGTCAACGGTCCTCACGTTCATGACCGAGCCGCCCAGGGCGCTGCGGGAAGGCGCCATATCGGTCGCGCGGCTGCGCGAGGTGCTGGGAGAGGTCCAGGCGAAGTAGCGCCAGGCTACACGGTTTCTGTGAGCACAGGAGGCGAATGTGGACACCATCACCGCGATCATGAACAGACGCAGCATCCGGAAGTTCCTGCCCCGCGCGGTACCGGACGATGATCTGCGCACCATCCTGGAGGCGGGACGGCAGGCGCCCTCGGCGGCGAACCGACAGCCGTGGCACTTCGTGGTGGTCCGGGAAGAGGACCAGCGGCGGAGCCTCGCCGAGGCCTGCTCGGGGCAGATGTGGCTGGCGGATGCGGGAGCGATCATAGCCGGGGTGGGCAAGCCCGAGGTCAACGACAAGTGGTACCCCGTGGACGTGGCCATCGCCATGCAGAATATGATCGTCACTGCAACCGCGCTGGGATACGGCACCTGCTGGATCGGCGCGTTCGAGGAAGCGAAGGTGAAGGAAGTGCTGGGCATCCCGGACGACCTGCGAGTGGTGGCGCTGACCCCGGTGGGAGTGCCCAACGACAAGCCGGACCGCCGGCCGCGGATGCCGATGGAGGAGTTCGCGTCCGTCGACCGGTACGGGCAGGCGATGCGGTAGCCGCAGGGCCGCGACTCACTGAGATCCGAGGCGACTCTGCGACCCAAAGGCCGGGACCCGCCTATCGGTGGGTCCCGGGTGCATCACGTCAGTGCGTCAACCAGCTCGATCAGATCGGCCTAGTCATACCTGAAGTCCGTGTACTGATGGCGAATCGGGTCACGAGAGGTGCCAATCGCCACCAGGTACCAGCCAGTGCCCAGATGCCGCAGCCGGAAGGACACGTACACGACGTTGCGGTCGCCGTCTAGATCATAGAAGACCTGCCGACCAGTAACGAAGGTCTCGTGGCTCGAGATCCAGATCGGATCGTTGAAGTCCATCTCCACGGTCTGCGTGGTGGCAAGCGTGTCCAGCGTCATCTGGTAGAAGTCGTCAGTCGTCGTCGTGTAAGAGTACTCCCCGTCGAAGTACACCCGGATGTCAAGCTGATCGGTGAAGTGCGCCGACAGCGGCCCGATGTCGCTGTTCAGCCACGCTCGGCGGATGTCGCTGATGGCGCGGTCCGCTCCCGCGTAGTCGAGGTCATACCCGGTGGAGTAGTATCGGTACGGCGTGGCCGGCGGGTAGTAGTAGTACTCGGCAGGCGCGTAGTATACTCGGGTCGGGTAGACCCAGCCCGGGCACCATCCGAAGTACGAGTAGATGGACGGGTAATACCCGCCATACCAGAACCCGAAGAAGTACGGGTCTGAGAAGTAGTACGGGTAGAAGAAGTTCACGAAGATCAGCGTGTGGTGGCGGCGATGGCCGCCATCGAAGAACCTCGGGGCGAACAGGAAACCGAAGTTCGGCGCGCCGAAGTTGTTGACGATCTTCGTGTAGTTGATCGTGATGTTGTTATTGACGATGTTGGTGCGGTTGAGCAGCACGGTGTCCTTCGGGATCCAGTTCCCGACGACGTCGCGGCCCGGCAGCACCCTGGGGTCCGAGGCGCCGAACTTGCGGCTGTCTCGGCGGATCGCATCCCTCATCCGAGTCTGCACCCGGGTCGGCTCGTCTTTGGGCACCACTCTCACCCGCTCATCGCTGGTGGGTCCGCGGAACCGCGCCTCCGGCACTGCGAACCTCCGCTCGCCGCGGGGCACGCTCGGCTTCGTGGCAGCGGTTCCGCCCTGCTCCTGCCCCCTCTGGCGCTCAGCGGCGCCTGGACGGGTGATCTTCGGCATCTCCTGCCGCCGATCCCGGCCGGTGTCCGAGCGCGACCCGCGATCGGACCCGCCAGTCACCATCCCGCCGCGCTCATCGCCGCGGCTGCCCGATCGCCGCTCGAGGCCGCCTGCCGCCACCTCGGGCGTGCCCGTCTTCCTGGGGGTGCGGTAGAGCTGGTAGGCGTCCGCGCCCGACTGGTCACCCCGCTGCACCCGCGGCTGGTACTGGTAGGCGTTCCCGCGGTCGGGCTGCGAGTCGCGCGCCCGTGTTCGCTGGAGCGCTCCAGCGCCGTTCGCGTCGCCCCGGGCTCCTGGTGCCGGTGCCGTTCGGTATGGCTGGCGCGCGTCACTGCCGCCTGCCGTTTGTCCGCGATCGAAGGACCGGTCAACTCGTGGGCTCGCCCCGCTCCAGCGGCCCCCGGCCGACTGCCCCTCCCTTGGCGAGTACGTCTGGTACGGGTTGGGCCGAACACCAGGAGTCACATCCTGCCGAGGCTGCCGGTACGGCTGCTGCGGCGAGGTGGAAGGCCCCTCGGGAGCAGCGTACTGCCTCGGCTGACGAGACGAGTCGAAGCGGTCAGCGCGAGGCGCTGCCCCATCGCCACGCCAGCCCCCGACGCCGGTCCGCTGGTCCGCCTGCCCCGACCACACCTGAGGCGTGGCCGGCTGGCGCACTTGCGGGGCGGCTGGCTGGCGTTGCGGTTGAGCGCCAACGGCGGGAGCCTCGCGGCTCTGCCCGCGCTCTCCGGGGCGAACGACGGCGGCATCCGGCGCGGCCGTCTGGCCACCACGGACGACGCGCTCCTGCTTACTCGAGTCCCGCTCCTGGTCTCGCTGGCTCCGCTCCGCGAACGATGCCGACGGCATCAAGACGAGCCCGGCGAAAAGAGCGGCAAATGTGAGACCTCGTCGAACTGAGTGAGCCAGAACCTGTGTCATCTCACCCATCTCCTTTTCGGCGCCGTCCCGCCCATATCTGGCTCGGCAGCCGAAATGTACTAGGTCCCTGTCTGTACGCTTTATTGTACCTCTTCCAGACCCGGCCGAAACCCCGGAAACGGCGACAGACCTCTCTACGCCGAGCGGCTGTCTGGTCCCTTCCCCAGGCCTGTCGGCCCGCCCCGACGGCGGGCCGACGGCGAATGTCCTCTGGACGGGACAATCCCCCGGCCTTCGCCGGGGGATTGCCTGGTACGACCGACCCGATTCGCGCGATTCGCGAGCGAGCTAGAAATCAACCGCGAGCTCGGCGCGGATGACCTGAATCGGATCGTTGATCGCGAAGTGATTGACGACCGTCTGGCCTTCGATGGTGGTGACGATCGGGATCACCTGCTTGGACATGACGTTGTCCACATCGCGGCGCCCATAGAGCAGGCGAGCCGTGACATTGCTGGACAACTGGTGGGAAAGCTGAACGGTCCAGATCTTGTCCGCGTCAACCCACTTGCCAGGCTTCGGGGCCAACGGGCCAATCAACGTCCAGCTCAGGAACTCGGGATTGTACGCCTTGCCGTCCGCGTAGGACACGGACAGGCCGCTCTCCTTGCCGAGCAACTTCGGGAAGCTGGCAACGACGTGCCAACCCTTGGCGATGTTGGTCGGATCCAGGAACAGCGGGCGGTCAATCCAGTTGATGTCGTGTGCGCTCACTTCCGCGAGCGGGTGCAGCGCGGACAGCGGCAGGTTGGAGGTGAGGAGGTCCGAACCGCCGGCCCACGTCGGAACCGCGCTCCAGCCCATGCCGTGCGGCGAGAACGCATAGCCGGGGTCGATGCTGCCGTACTCGCCGGTCAGCGAGATCCAGCTGCTGTCCCACTTCGCGCCGCCGACCCAGGCGCTGCGGCCGGCGTCCTCAATGCTGACCTCGTCCGCTTCCTGGATGCCGTTGTCGTTGGCATCGAGGAACTTGAGGCCGGTGGGCCACTTGCGGAGCTGAGCGAATTCGCCGTACCAACCGAGACCGAGCGCCTTGCCCGTCAGATCGGCGCTCCAGCCCTGCTCCTTGTTGAAGCCGCTCTGCAGCCAGCTCAGGCCCAGGTCCCAGGACTTGCCGACGTTGACGTCGGCGTAGTACAGGTTGTAGTTGTCCTGACCGTCGGTCTTCGGCTCATACATGCCTGCGCTGTACATCGCGCTCGCAAGCCCGAGCAAGCCGGTGCTGCGACCGAAGAACTGCTCGCGGTCGAGCATGCCCCAGTAGATGCCGAAGGACACCGGCTTATCCTTGTTCCAGTCGAGCCGGGCGCCCTTGACGCCTTCCTGGTCGTTGTCCATCAGCAGGCCAAGGCCGCGCTTCACGAACTGCTTACCGACCCTGAGATCCATCGGCAGCAGGAAGTTGGTGCGATAGGCGAACCACGCCTCGCGGATGTTCACCTGGTCCATAACGCCGTTGCCGGCGAGCGCGTTCGGCGAGCCGACGCTCATGTCCAGCCACGGGTCGCGCGGGTTGTTGTTCAGCGGGTCACTCCACAACTGGACCTTGACGTCGGTCTTGTCGTTGAGCGTGCCCTTCAGGTTGATCCGCGTGCGCTGAGTCAGGAAGTCAACCGCCTTGAAGGAGTCCTTCAGGGCGTCGCTGATCGGGATCGAGCCGAAGAACGACGGCCCGCCGGGGAAGCCCACCTGGTCTCCCCACAGGCCCGACCTGAAGTCGAAGTCCGGCAGGTTGATGCCGCCATACGGGGCAACGTCGCCGATGAACAGGCCACCGCCCATGGCGCTCGAGGCGGCGAACTCGCCGTCACTGTCCTGGAGCTCGCCAAAGAACGGATAGCCCGTGGTGGCTTCTTCCTGAGTGCCGAGCTTGGTGCCGTACGAGCCGGCGCGGACGTTGATGTCACCGCTCACGGTGATCACAGGGCCCGTTGCGCCAGGCTTGGCCTCCAGCTCTTCCACGCGCTTGGTGAGGTTGTCCAGGTCGGAGCGGAGCGCCTTGATCTCGGGAGCGAACTCCTTTGCCAGGCGATCCACCAGAGCCTTCTGCTCCTCAGTCAGTCCGGCGCCACTACCAGCGCCCGCGGGGCCCGGAGGGCCTTGCGGTCCTACAGGTCCGGGCGCTTTTGCCATCTGCTCGACCCGGTCCATGAGTCGAGCCAGCGCCTGCGCAAACTCGTAACGGGTCAAGGGCTGCTTGCCCTTGAAGGTCCCGTTCGGGTAGCCCTCGATCAGTCCCTGCTCGGCCAGCTTGTTGACGGCGTTATACGCCCAGTGGTCGAGCGGAACGTCGCTGAAGGGCTGCTGCGCAAGCGCAGGTGCCAGAACGCCCAACAGAATCACTAGGGCGCCTAGCAGAAACCCTACTCTACGCATCGTTTCCTCCTTAGGAACTGTACCGTCTCGGTCGGCGGAACCGAAGCGCAACGTGGGGTCCTGCGCGGAGCATCCATGTTACCTCCCAGCCCAGGTCCCCGCCCAGTGCATCGGTTCTCGCCACTCCAGCAACGGGAGCGCACTCTCGTGCCTCCCACGACCCGGCTCCACACCTCGGTCAGCTCACCTCCTTCTCGGCGCGCACCGGCCTCACTATTGGTGATATCGGATCTCTCAAGCCTG
>Ga0315293_10004384_pt1 | contig 13429 bp, 12 predicted proteins | sample YL17G13_20_MG_FD_203071 | JGI IMG/M metagenome (GOLD analysis project Ga0315293, IMG submission 203071) | Sediment microbial communities from Yellowstone Lake, YNP, Wyoming, USA - YL17G13_20 | ecosystem: Environmental > Aquatic > Freshwater > Lake > Sediment | place: USA: Wyoming | collected... | reverse complement strand
CTTCTTGTCCTCCCTGGCCCCCTGGCTCTGCTCCGAAAGGATCCGGGTCGCGCTGTGAGAGGTATTGGTGTAGAACATGAGGAGGTTCCGGTTCAGTTCTTCGAGAGTCGAATCCTCGATTAGAGCGCTCCTGACCTTCACCGTCCCCCCCTTGTCGATCTCGAGCACCTGCAAGCCCCCAAATGCGGCCATGTATTGATCTTGCTTGCCGATCGGCTTGCCGAGCCTGTTGATCTCGAGATCGCAGGCCTCTTCTGCCAGTTCCTGCATGTTCACGGCCTCCTTCTTCATCGCATGAAGGCCGGACAGGAGACCGACAGCATATGAGCTCGAAGAGCCGAGCCCCGTTCCGGCAGGAACGTCCGCCATCGAAACGATTTCGAGCGAGTTCTCGATCCCGGTCATCCGCATCGCTTCTTTGGCGATGTCGTGCTGCAGTTCATCCCGGTGTTTCACCGTTTCGGACTTCGAGTACTTCACCCGGACCAGGCAATCCACGACGGGCCGATTCAGGTTGATGAACATATATTTATTGATGGCCGCTGCGAAGATGAATCCCCCGTGTTTCGAGTAATAGGCGGGAAGGTCCGTGCCTCCCCCGCCCAACGTGAAACGGAAAGGCGTTCGTGTAATGATCATGGCGTCCCCTTTAAGAGCGGTTCCCGACGATTTATTGAAGTTTCCCCACCCCGGTTCACGAAGGGTGGGTCAAGTGCGCATTTAACGTGTTCAAGAGATCCAGGTCATCGATGGCCCAAACGCCGCCTTTAAAGCGGCGGGCGAAAAGACGGCCTCCGTCGTGAAAAAGACGGGGGATCACGTCCAAGCCGAAATCGGAATATCCCGAGGGTATGTATTCGAATATGGCGGGCCGAAAGTAGAAAAGCCCGGCGCTTACCCAATGGCTGAAGACCTCGTCCGGAGCAGGTTTTTCTTTGAAACGGACGATCTCATCGTCCTTCCCCATCTCAAGAATGCCGCTCCCGTTGACGTCGGCCTTCTCGAAGACGGCGACGGTCCCGACGCCTTCGCCGGCCGCCGCTGCCTCGATGAATCCAGAAAGGTCCAGCTCGAGGTAATTGTCCCCATAGACGACGAGGAACGGACCGCCGCGGAGCTCGGCCTCGAGTTTTTTCACCGCTCCGGCCGTTCCCATGATCTCAGGCTCGAACGAATACCGGATCCGCACCCCCCACTTCCGTCCATCCCCGAAATAGGACGTGATCCGTTCCGGAAAATGATGGAGATTGATGAAGATCTCCCGGATTCCTGCTCCGGCCAGATGCTCGACATGATGCTCGAGGATGGGCTTCCCCGCGATCGGGATCATGACCTTGGGCATCTCATCGGTCAGCGGACGGAGCCGCGTCCCCTTGCCCGCCGCCAGCACCACAGCTTTCATAATATTTTTTCTATTTAATCCGCCCCTCTTCGAATTCTCTTTTAATATATTCGATCGACCTCATAATCCCTGTTCTCATGTCCGTCTTCGGCTTCCAGCCGAGAGCCGAAGCCTTGGTGATGTCGGCGAGCGTCGTTTGAGCTTCGCCCGGGAGGTCGGGCTTGAATTCCGGCTCCAAGCGAACGCCGAGAAGCCGCGAGACAAGCTCGTATATCTCCAAAACCGAATGGTTTTCTCCCGAACCCAGATTGTAAGTTCCATTATCGGTCCGGGAATCGCGAAGGCAGAGAAGATGGAAATCGTTGACATCGTCGACGTAAACGAAATCCCGCCGCTTTTCGCCCGTCCCGTAGATGAACGGACGTTCGCCCTTTAACAGCTTGATGATAAAGGCGCTCATTACGGGGGGGATCGTCCGCCTGTAGTCCTGGACCGGCCCGTAGACACAGAAGTAACGCAACGCCGTGAAAGTTATCCCGTAATATCTCTTATAGGCCTCCGCGAAGTGCATCCCGGCCAGCTTGCTCATGGCATAGAAGCTCTCGGGCCGGGCCTCGCTTTCCGGTGTCGGGAAGACCGCGCTTCCTTCATAAAGCGCCGAGGATTCCGCGTAGATGATCTTCCGGACTCCGGCCCGCCGCGCCGCTTCAAAGACGTTGATCGTTCCGGTGACGTTGATATCGGCCGTCTCTATAGGATCTGCCTGGCAATCGCTGATGCAGTTCTTGGCCGCGAGATGGAATACGGCATCAACCCCTTCAAAAAGACCATAAATGCCCCGGTCCCGGATATCTCTTTTATGAAATTCAACCCCGTCAGGAACGTTCTCCCTCAGCCCATAGGCGAGATTGTCGATCCCAACGACTTCGTATCCTTCCTTCAGCAGGCGCGCGGCAAGATTCGACCCGATGAATCCTGCAACACCTGTAATCAGTATCTGCATTCGCAAAGCTTCAACATCCGGTTCGTTGAAACACGGTAACGATCGTTTTTAAAAGAATTTTTATATCTAAAGAAAGAGACCAATTATCGATATATTCTAAATCGAGCCTAACCCAATCTTCAAAGTTCTTGATTTTATTCCGGCCGGAAACTTGCCATAAACATGTAATTCCTGGCTTTATACATAATTTTCTCCTTTGCCAGCTTTCATATCTCAAAAGCTCATGTGAACCTGCCGGTCTTGGCCCGACAAGACTCATATCTCCCTTGAGAACACTCCAAAGTTGAGGGAGCTCGTCAAGGCTTGTTTTTCTTAATGCTTTGCCAAGTTTCGTCACGCGTGGATCGCTTTTCATTTTAAAAACTGGTCCGTTCATTTCGTTTTTAGGCTCAAGCGCAGCTTTCAAAGCGTCCGCATTTCGAACCATCGTCCGGAATTTCCAGCTCCGAAAATATTTTTTGTTCATTCCGATAACGTTCCATCGATACAGAACAGGACCACGAGAAGAGACTTTGACGGCCATTGCAATGAGAAACAATAGAGGACTAAGAATAACTAAAAGAATAAAAGATATAATGATATCCATTCCCCTTTTTACAAACAGCTTTAGTTCGTCATCGGGGACATTAATGAAACTGATGATTTTAAGGCTATAAATCTGGTCGACTCGGACTTTTTTATTCATTACTCCAAAAAAATCGGTATTAAGACGGACTTGTAATCCTTCTCTTTCGCACACTATCAACACGTTCTTTACTTGATCAAACCTTTCAGTTGAAATACAGATCATCACTTCATCAATTTGGTTTTCATGTAATATCAGCTCGATATCCTCATTCGAACCAATTACACTAATCCCGGATATTAGATCTCCAACACGTTCTCTCTCTGTAGATAATATTCCGATGATGTTAAGTCCCCAGCCGAGATTCTTTTGGACAATTTCAATAAAATCTTTAGCTCTGGTCATCGTCCCAACAACAAGAATATTTTTTTTGTTTTTGCCAAGGCTTCGAATAATCTTGGCAATATGAAACAAAATTATTTTATCCAAAGCAAGAAGCGTGAAGTTCGTCCCCCATAAAAAAATGACATACGCTCTCGGAACGTAAGAATATCTTGCCAGAAAATGCATAAATACAAAAAGGAGACAGCCCAAAAAACTTGTTTTGGCTATGATAGATATCTCTTTTCTGATTGAAGTAAATCTTTGATACGAATAGGCCTGATGATAGTCCAGAATAAACACCCATATTATTGAGAAAAATAATATTAAGTAGATTAAAGTTTCCCTTACAACGATCGGCGCACCGATATTTACTTCATTTCTGAACATCTTCCAAATAACATAAGCCGCATAAAAACTTAGAGCCGTAGTAAGGCCGTCAATCAATTGCATCATTCGTTTATGCGATTTAGCAGGCAAAATCATCGGATTTTCCTAAAGCCGTTTTTTTGCGCAAACCGGTGATCTCGGCCACCTATTCCGAAGGAAGCCTGCCAGGAGTCGGAGCGGAGCGATGCCGAGCATGATCTTTGTACCCAAGCGGCCGGATTGTGTTAAGGGATTGGCAGTTTCCCGTATCAATACTTCTTTCAGGTTGAGTTGGTAGGCGCTGCGCACCAGCCGGTCCAGAGATCTAAAGCTGGGCCGAGTAATTCACGGCTGGCATTGTGCCCTTGTCCCAGCATCTGGCCATTTTACCCTGTTAATACCATCAGCTGTTTAGTGAACTTATCAAGCACAATCCGACGATCAAACTGAGTCTCGGCTAATCTGCGGCCATTTTCGCCAAAAGAACGCCCCCGATCCTGGCGCAAATCCAATATTGCCTTAGCTAGAGCCTTTGGATCTTCAGGCGGCACAACCAAGCCGACTTGTTTTCGTTGCACAAACCGGCCGGTTTCGCTATCTTGATTCACTGCCGCTAGAATGGGCCGGCTTGCTGCCATGTAGTAGAGCAGCTTGCCAGGGAAAATATAGGCTGTCATTTCTCGCCTTTGCGTAATGACCAAGACATCAGCAGCTGCCAATTGCTGTGGAAGCCCATCTCGGGGTTGAAGTGGCAAGAATCTCAGGTTGCCAAGATTTATTTGCTTTGCTCTAGTTCTAAGTTCGGAAAGAGAAGGTCCCTCCCCTAGAATAATAAAAAGAATGTCTTTGTAGTTTCTTAACTCAGAGGCGGCCTCAACGAGTGTTTCCAGGCCCTGTTTCAATCCTATGCTGCCTGAATACATGACTACGAAATCGTTTGGGCCGATTCCATGTTCAAGCCGAAAGTTATTATTACGATCGTGGAGGTGCATGTAGTCCAAATCAACATAGTCTGGCAATATGACCACTTTATTTGAGGGTATTCCCTTTGCCAATAAGTTCAGCTTAAAGCCATCACAGATCACACCAATCATGCTGGCCTTACTATATACGAAACGCTCCAGTCTGCGCGCTAGGACAATAGCAGCACCTCTTTCTTTCAACATACCGGTCGCCACTCCAGCATCTGGCACTATGTCCTGAATATGAAAGAAAACCGGCGCTTTCCACATTTTTCCCAATAGCCACCCAACTACTCCGAGTTGCAGAGGGGGGGAAATAACCACGACAATGTCACACGGACTATTGAGAAAACCGCCCACTAAGGCTGAGATCGCAAAAGAAGTATCGAATAATATCCGTTTCAGTATGTTCTTAGGATTCTTCGGGACATAAAGACAGGTTCTTAATACCGGCACATCATTGATTACATCTCGCATGAAAAGGCGATTCGTATAGCCATCCCAAACGCGCCAGTACGGTGCGGTTGGGAAAGCTGTAACTACGCGAACATCGTGACCACTGTGCCTAAGATATTCAGCGAGGTCAGCCGTATACGGGCCAATGGAAGTGGTCTCGGGAAGGTAGTTTAGTCCAAGGATGAGGACGCGCATCGCGGATCAGTCAAGCTCCTCAAACAAGGCCATGAGCTCGCCAGCCTGCTTGGTAAACGAGAACTCAGCGGCCCTTTTCAGCCCCTTGCGGATCAAAGTGGCCTTAAGGTGTGAGTTCGAAAGAACCTCTCCCATCATCCCTGCAAGCATATGAGGATTGGTGGGGTTGAAGAGCATTCCCGCATCTCCAACTATCTCGGCGGTAGCACCTACATTAGAGGCAATCACTGGCACTCCACACGCAAATGCCTCTGTGACCGTTTTCCCGAAAGTCTCATGCATTGAAGGCTGAACATACAGATCTGCCGCTTTATAGAACTTCGCAATCTCTTCGTTGGGGATATGTCCAACGAACTTCACGCGATCAAGAATTTTATATCGGCTGCAAATCTCAAGCAAAAAGTCTATGTATTTTTTGTTAGTGCCTTCGGTCTTCTCGTGTCTTCCAACCAATATCAACTGATGATGCAGATCCGTCCTTTGGCAGAGCCTCCCGAATGCCTCTATCAAAGTGTGTGCGTTCTTGTAATACCAGATTGTTGACACGAACAAAATAAATGGCTTACCAACCCCCAGAGTAACGAGATCGTGTTCCTCTTTGTTAGACAAACCTCCTGGATAGAAGCGCGAGTGATCCAATCCCTCATAAACGACTCGAACCTTTTCAGGGGCAACCTTCAAGTGCGCGACGATATCCTTTTTTGCAGCAAAGGAGTTGGCTATTAATACATCAGCTTGGCTGCGTGCGAGTCGAGAGATGGTGCTTCGGTAGAGTGACCGAATTGATCCAATGCTATCGGGGGTTTTCCAATGGTGAGTGGAGATAATTGAGATAACATTGCGCACCCGTCTCGGCACATAAAGCGCTGATATATTCTGCGGGGAGTACAGGATAGCAATTTTATGTTGCAAAAGCCGAACCGGGACAAGCATCTGGGAGAGCAGGATTCTCAGCAGTGGACTTTCATTACTGACAAAACAATTTACTAAGTGTACGTTTTCCTTTTCGGTCCTGTACAGGTGCCGATTAGCGTTACTCACGAGAAGATAGTACTCGTTTTCCCGATCCAACCGTGCAAGCTCTCTCGTAATCTGTATATAAAAGTCCGTCGATCCGCTGGGGATATACGGATTCTCAATGAGGGTGTTAAACGCAATCCGCATATCTATGGAGCAGATGATGAATAATCATCGTATTTGAGATTATAGCGCTTCTTCGCCAGCTTTTTGCTGAGGACCTCCCGAATGATGTTTGCGGCATACGGGGGATACAGCGACTTCAGGAAGACTGCAAGCAGACTTTGAACCCCTTTCTTGTGAAAGGAGGTTTTGATACCGGCCGATACAAAAAACGAAGTCGGGTAAACATACGGAAAATCTACCTCCTCCCTGACCCCCATGGACCTATCCGACAAAACGTCTAGGAGCATCTCAAGACGATCACAATTCACCCCGAAGGCGGTGCGATAGAGGTCCGCTACTAACCTCAAAGAATAACCGATTTCCTTTTTCAACCGACTGTTCCGGGCGAGTTCTGCAAATCGCCGGTAGTCAGTTTCTCGGAAATAAAGTAGGTCGTGGAGCGTAGTATAAAAGACCTCGAGTCCAATGTTGCGGGTAGGGAAGATTGAGTGGAAGTAGACATAGAACAGATCGGCCGCAGGATTCAAAACCCTGGCATTTAGAGTTCGACCATCAACGACATTCGTATAGGCCTCAGTAACGACATCGTTGGCCATGAGAGTTATATCGCCGTGCACGAATTCCTCGACCATAATCTCGCCATATATGTCGAGATCGAACCATACCAGCGCATTTGACGTTTTCGATTTAGGCCCTATCCGTTTATAGTCCCAGAAGCCAACTTTTCCAACCCGACCGAAGTTGTATGTGTTGTTACCTTTCGCATACTTCCGATATCCTATCCCCTCGAGATCTTTCGTTATTGCCGTCAGATTCGTGTGCAAGTCTTCGAATAAGAGAATATCAATGTCGTTCGGATTCTCGGGGTATTGCCGCAACGTCTTAACCAAGGCATATGACATACCCAGCCCATCAAGGACAGGGAGCAAGCGAGATAAGTCCTCATAAAGCTGAATGTACCTCCGCAGATTCCTTTCATACTCAGAACGCAGAAAGTCAAGTCTCCCGGTCTCATGTAGCTTCCAAAGGTAAAGGAAAGCGATGCGGTTTTTGAAGGATATCTCGAATAACCGTTTCGACTCTTGCGGATCACGAATCCTCCCATCACTAAATGGGCTGCCAATCATCTGCAAAAGATTGCAGATCTTGTCATCCTTCAATTTCATGGTTTTCAGTCCTCGTTTCTCGCCTTGATATGCTCGGCTACAATCTGCCATACCTGCGCAGTTATTGTTTCCAAAGACAAAGAGGTATCAACGACAGGGAAATTGAAACACTTTGCTAGATACCTGTACTTAGGGCGACAGGTGTTGAGGTAAGAGATGTGCGGTGTATCACTCTTTCGTTGCAGAGCCACTTCCTCATCTACATCACAGACAATCACCAAGTCTGGCTGTGGGAAAAAGGCCGATAGCCTACGAATGAGCTTGGCTTCGTCTTGTTTTGAATAATTCAATATATCACCTAGATTAATTACAATATCGTAAATATAACGATCGCAAACAATGCTGAACCCTCGAATCATGAAGGACCATAAGCTCCAATTCACCAAGATCAGGTAGTCCAACAGAACGACACCATAGTAGACTTTGCTGAGAAACAACCACTTTGAGATTTGCTTTTGTCGCCGCTCTAAGTAGGAGGCATAATCACACCTAATACTTTCATTTTTGAGTATGGTCCTGTGAGCGACTAATCGCAACGGCGCAAGAAAGAATGGCCTCGGGCCTAACCAAATGTACTTGGCAGGCATCCCCCGATCTCGAAGATGTTGAATAATGGTTTTGGCATGGGTCGTCTTCCCAGAACCATCAATACCAATTAGAGAAACAAGGACGGGCTTGCATTTGGCCATCGAATTATTTTTCCGTCAGCAGACCGGAATAAATTTGTTCAAGACGCGCCGTAATAGTCTCCCAGCGATATTTCTCGATAAGTTCGGCAGGTCTAGTCAGCGAGGGAGAGCTTCTCAGTTGGCGGATCGCCTCAAGGATCTGTTCATCGTCGTCAGCGAAAATAATTCCCTTCTCTTGCGGAAACATATCTCCCAGGCCACCGTATTTTCTGGACACTACAGTAAGATTACACGCGAGCGCTTCTAATACACATAGGGGGATCTCGATTGATGGAGACTGGTTGAGGTCTTCGAACTGGCCGGCCTTCGCTTTCTGAGGTGCACCGGGGAATACGAAACAATCACTAAGTTGGTATATCTCCTCAATGTTTGGCAGGAATTCAATAATAAACTTGCATCCAGCTTCCTCAAGCTCTGCCAGCAATTCGGGATCGGGCTTAATCCAAGAGGTAGCCGAAACTAGCACCACGCATATCTCTGATTCACGCGCCAACCGTGCAAATATCCCAACGCCACGCCTTCGCACGATGTATCCCGTATGCAATACAACGAATTTATCCAAAGGAACATTATGCTTCCTGCGAAGATTATTTTTCTGTTGGCGATTTACGGGGCGAAACTTATTCGCATCTACGCCATTTGGGAAAAACACTGCCTTAAAACCGTTTCTTTCAAAAACTTGGATATGGTTTAGCGATTGTGCCAAAATCAGATCGGGCTTAATCCTTCCCGCCAAACGCAGCCGATTCTCCGTAATAACTGGGCGAACTGCCGAAACCAGCGACACGCGGCAATGTCCGATAAACTTCAAGATCCTGAGGACAACGAAGCTCTGTGCTCGCGGCCCGGTAAGATAATGAATAACATCGGGACGTTGGCGCCAGAGCCCACGGATTGCCTGTATATTCAGCAAATCCCTGGGCCTCATTCTAGAAATCGAATGGCGCTCCTCAAGAAACTTGGCTAGATGATAAGCAAGATTTCGCTCCCCCATATCACGGGGCTCGTTAAAATCACCTACAAGACAGATTTTCACCGCACGCCAACTATACTACCTGTTCAATCACTTGTTCGATTTCGCAGACACAACGCGCCGAGCTCGCCTGGCTTGAAACACACTGAAATCCTTGCGCTGCCTTATCCGTTGCATCACGCCACGCAGATGGTGCAAACCATTCGTTCCTTCTTGAACGTACGGCGCCAAAGGGCCGAGTGCCCCCCAGGGGAAACTGCTGTACCTTCTTAGGATTTGATGGTGTTCGCTGAACATCTTTGCTCGTAGTCTGGCTGTTTTGGCAGAGGGCTGCACTCTGAAACAGGCTAACGGGACAGGTAACATATGAAACTTAATCCCTTTATGCGCAGCCCGCACCCAGAATTCCAGATCCATGCAAAAACCAAAACGCTCATCGAGTAAACCAACCTGATCAATAACACTTCTTCGAAAAAAACTTGCCGGTTGGCTGATCAGCGAGCGGCCATAAAGCAAAACGCCCCAGTCATATTCCGTAACTCTTCTCGTAAAGATCAGTTTTCCGTTCTGGTCTATAACCTGGCAATCCCCATAAACAAAGCCAGCTTCAGGGCATTGACGAAAGGTCCCCACCACTTTTGATACGGCCCCTGGTAGAAGGAGGTCATCGGAATTGAGCCAAGTCAGGATTTCCCCCTTTGCTACCCGCAGCCCTTTGTTGATCGCATCGGCTTGTCCGTTATCTGACTCAATAACGCAATGCGACAAGCGGGGAGCATATTTCCGAATAATATCTACTGAGTTGTCGCACGAGCCTCCATCAACGACAATATACTCGACTTTAGGATAATCTTGGGACAAGACGCTTAGTAGTGTCTTTTCTAGAAAGTCGCCTTGATTGTAAGAAGGGGTGACTATCGAAACTGTTGGAGTGGACTCCATTCTTGAGCCTCAGAACTTCCGCATAAAGACTACATTCCCCATCCCCGGATTATAGGGATTTCCCAAGAATTCTCTGTAAACAGAGAAACCTTCACCCTCCAGAAAGTCGCGTAATTCATTGTAAGTTCCTTGCCCGTCGTATACCTCACAGAGCGCGACTTCTGTATGGATGAGTTGAACTGCAGAAAGGACGCTTATTCCATTTCTCAGGATCTCGAGCTCTGTACCTTGAGTATCCAGCCAAAGAATATCAACCTGAGCCACATCATTTTCTACAGCCCAATCGTCTAGCTTTCTAACCGGGACCTTAATGGATTTGTCAAAAGTCACATCCGGGTGTAACTCCAAATGCAATTTGGGCCTCCGTAGAGAACTGGACTGTGTGGATTTACCTCCCGATATGAATAATTCTGCTTCGCCATTGAAATCGCTTAGCGCTATGTTGAAAGGCATAATTTTATACTGCTTAGCCTGAATTGCCAGCTTTCCGTATACTTCGGGATTTGGCTCTATAGCATAGATAAACGCATCAGGGTATACGTGACGCCACTCAACTGTGTCAAGCCCGTCGTTGGCACCAATATCTACAATGACTGGCGAGTTTTTGCGAATAAGCTTCTTGCATTCGCCCTTTTTGAAAGTAGCTCTCCTGCCTTTTATATACTTGATAGCTTTGCCTACAATAGTGCGTTGTTTTTTAAGGTGTTCTTTGCTTTTCATAAGCTCGTAACCACTGGCCGAAGGGTCGCCTTTTGCATAAAATGGAAGCAGGTGTAAAATGTAGACATGAATGACCTACTTGATAACACTTTTACTCTTTTGACCTCTCCACAGCCTCTTTGATAATTCCCTGCCAGTGCCTTGCATAGTCACTTAGTGCAAATGACTTGACGCGCTCGTAACCCTTTTTAACAAGCTCCTGTCTTAGCTGCTCGTCTGTCCATATTGCATAGATCTTTTCCGCCATATCTTCCACATTGAAAGGGTCAAATAATAGTCCGGCATTGCCTATCTGTTCTGGCAAATCGAAAGCATTCGATGCTACAACAGGACAATCCAAGTAGAAGGATTCCCAGATAGGCAAGCTCCAGGATTCCCCTACCGAGGGCATTATCAAGCAAGTTGCCAGTTTATATAACGCAACTTTCTCCTCTTCACTGACAAAACCAACGTGCCTAACATCCTCCGTCAGTCCAAGTTCAGATACCTGCCTCATGATTTCTTCAAAAAGCTTTCTATCTGTTATTGTTCCTGACATGACTAGACTGACTACCACTCCCTTATCTTTGAGAATCCTCATGGCTTTGACGAGCGTCAGATGGTTCTTTACGTCAGCTATCATTGATGGGAAGAAAAGGAACTTGGGAGGCAAAATGAACCTCTCTCTCACCATGTTTAAAGAAGCCACACTTTCTTCCCTGCGCGAATTGATCTCAGGAATTGAGAATAGCACTCTTATCTTGGATTCAGGAACCTTGCAATAATCCATCACTTTTTCCTTTACGAAGCTTGTTGGGACCACGACCAGAGCAGAGTTCTCAACCAGTAATCTAGTGTACAGAAAATTTGTTCTTGTTCGAATACTCTCTTGGCGGTAAATGATATATCTTGCATCATGGATGACAGAAACAAGTGGAATACTTTCAGAAAATCCAACAAACAAGGGAATATGCGGAAACGCTCCGTACGACGTATAGATTAGCAAGTCGAGGCCATATTCTTGGGGCAAATGAAAAGCATATATTCTGTTCAAAATATTACAGAGAAATCGGTTCTTATTCATCAAGAAGCCAAAAGCGAGCATGCCTATTGACCTAAGATACTTAAACTCCATCATCTTAGTCTTGAAGAACTCAGGATCCATATCAATCTTTCTCAAGTTGGGAAAATCCAAATCAGCGAATCGTCGTGCATTGCCCTTTGAAAGATATGCATAATATCGGTCATCAGAACCGAATCCACACAACGCTTTGAGTAGAACTCGACTGTAGGTGGTTACGCCCGTTTCTAGTGCGGGCATATCAGCGGTAAAAGAAAAGACCCCAACATTCACTGTTCAACTTCTCCTAAGATGCTTTAACCCACGCACTAACCCCTTCAATCCACTGTAGTCTTGAGCCCTCGTTCCATCTAAGGTTTCGACAACAAACAAGCCTACTACTGCCCAATAAAAAGCCAGCTTGTGCTTAAGAGTCTGAGGCAAGTTCTTCCTAAACAAGTAATAACGATTCTGTATCATAGCCGTCATATGTTCATAACTATTACCCGATGTTGATGTTGAAGCATCGCTATGGATCGCTTGGGCATGCGGTGTGTAGTAGTTTTGATACTTACGTGAGACTCTATAGGCAATATCATCATCTTCACCCAGTCCATATCCCACGAGATTCTCATCAAACATAAACTCTTCAATTACCTGCCTTCTGAAGGCCATGCAACCCCCATAAAGAAACTCACATCCTGTAACTTGATTAGCGTTATTCACAATGGTTGGCATACCGGAAAGCTGAAATTTGCCATCGCCCTCTCTCGTTAAGAAGAATGCGGTCACAAGGAACCTTTTGATGGCACTAAGACCTGCTTTGATCAAATTGCCATCTTCTCTCGCTTTTGTACCGAATACTATCCTAGCTGTAACACCGCCAATTCGATCAGGGGGGTAACTCTTGAAGACACTTAGAATCTGTTTAAGAAAATCCTCATCCCATATCATATCGTCATCCGAAAAAACAACGATGTCACCAAAACTGGCTCTGATGCCTATGTTTCTTTGTATTGTTGTGCCCGATCGAGCCGTAGGAATGTACTTAGTGTTCATTTCACTGAACTGATTCAAGTGGGACTTGAGCGCTTGCTCATCACTTGCATCCACAATAACAACCTCATCTGGAAGCACCGTTTGAGTGATGATGGATTTGAGGCACGTGATTAAATCTTGAGGTCGATTCTTGGTCGGGATTACAACTGAAATCGTAGGTTTCGCCCTAACCATAACATCTCCCTGAGCAACGAATTCCAGTCACAAGCTCCAAGAGCCATTATCGAAAACAACTGGCAATCCATATCGTGTATCTTCGCAACAACTTCTCTTTTGCCAAGGCCGGGTCGTTGAATATTGAGCTACTCCCCAAAAACTGGACAGGGGGGATAACTGGATTCTGAGCCTGCCATATCTCAAAAGGAGGTATGGTATGCTTTCGAGTATGAGGAAGACGTACGACGCGGCCTTCAAGGCAAAGGTGG